>ENA-ORXI01002262-ORXI01002262.1-sediment-metagenome-genome-assembly--contig:-NODE-2262-length-13999-cov-35.390677_pt1 | contig 13999 bp, 11 predicted proteins | sample MGYA00237861_ERZ511468 | MGnify/ENA primary metagenome ERZ511468 (study PRJEB26299, sample SAMN06266213) | sediment metagenome | isolation source: Hudson Canyon methane seep mesocosm | place... | reverse complement strand
TTCCATGCAGGAGATCATGGTGCAGGCCAGGTAGCAAAAATATGCAACAACATGTTGCTGGCCATTCAAATGATAGGCACTGCTGAAGCGCTGCAGTTAGGTGTCAACAATGGTCTGGACCCAACCGTTCTTTCCAATATAATGAACAAAAGCTCTGGCAATAACTGGTCTCTTGAACTCTACAACCCCTACCCCGGTGTGATGGAAAATGTACCTGCTTCACGAGAATACGAAGGCGGCTTTCTGGTAGACCTGATGAGTAAAGATTTAGGCTTGGCGATGGAAACAACACTTTCTTCAAAATCAACAACCCCTATGGGGGCACTGGCAAAAAGCCTGTATACCCTTCATTCATCTCAAGGGCATGGGAGTCTAGACTTTTCAAGCATTCAAAAACTATTTACGAAAGCGGACAACTAAACTCCCAGACAGCATTGCCAGTATCTTGGGCTCGCTGTACAGAGAGCCCATTTACCGTTTTTCCATTGCGACATAATCTCGTTCTTCGCTACCACAATAGACTTGTCGAGGACGTGCAATCTTGCGATCAGGGTCGAGTATAAACTCCTGCCATTGAGCCAGCCACCCGACAGTACGAGCAATAGCAAAAAGAACGGGGAACATTCCTACCGGAAACCCCATTGCCTGGTAAATTAAACCTGAGTAAAAATCAACGTTAGGATAAAGCTTACGAGAGATAAAATAGTCATCCTCCAACGCAATTCGCTCTAATTCCAGCGCAATATCAAGTAGAGGATTAACACCCGTTACCGCGAAAACATCGCCTGCTAATTTTTTACAAATCTTCGCTCTAGGGTCATAGTTCTTATATACCCGATGACCGAATCCCATTAGCCGATCTACTTCCCCCGATTTTACTGATTTGATATAGGCTGGCACCCGCTCAACGGAACCTATTTCACTAAGCATCCGCAATACCGCTTCATTTGCACCGCCATGCAAAGGCCCGTACAGTGCAGCAATAGCCGACGACGTGGCCGAGAAAGGGTCAGAATAGGAGCTCCCTACCATACGCATTGAGCTTGTACTGCAATTTTGCTCATGGTCAGCATGCAGAATAAAAAGTACATCTATGGCCTTTTCCAAGATGGGATTTGGCTGATATTTCAGTTCACTTGTCTTCCACAGCATATTCATGAAATTCCCGACATACGACAACTCATCATCGGGATAAGCATAGGGCAAACCACAACTATGGCGGTAAGCAAACGCAGCAAGTGTTGGCATTTTGGCAACTAGCCGCCAGATTTGTTTCTGTCTACAAGCTTCATTGTGAACATTTTTAGCATCAGGATAGAACGTAGAAAGCGCGCCGACGGTGCCGACTAACGTGCCCATAGGGTGTGCATCGTGATGAAAACCATCTATAAGCTTTTTGATATTTTCATGGATCATCATATGCTGAGTAATATTTAGGCTCCACTCATCCAGCTGCTCAGTATTTGGCAGGTCGCCATTCAATAAAAGATAAGAAGTCTCTAGATAAGTACTTTGTTCTGCTAATTGCTCTATTGGGTATCCACGGTAACGAAGAACACCTTTTTCTCCGTCCAGAAAAGTCACATGACTCTTACACGAACAGGTATTGGTGAAACCTGGATCATAGGTTAATAGACCGAAGTCCTCATCTGAGGCTTTTATCTGCCGAAGGTCAAGTGCATTAATAGTGGCACCGTAACCGGGATAGGTACCATATTGAATGGGTAATTCGTAGCTTTTGCCGGTTCTATTATCGGTAATGGTTAGACTGTGTGGATCCATGATACCACCTCCTCCAAAGCTTAAAAGCCAACTAAGAGAGATAGAAATTTTATAGATTCCTTATGGTAAAGCTTAGTATTATTTGGCTATTTTTCAACCGGCAAGGCATGTTCAAGGAAAGTAAGTTGCACACATATACGCTTATCCAGAACGAACCAAGCGTTTCGATCTGGATAAGATATCAACAGTCTGGCTTACGCATCGCCAGCCTAACGATAGTTCTTCAATATTCCTTCAACCGTACCATCACCATACATATTTTTGAGCTCTGCCTGCAACTTATCAACCGTAGCTTGTGGTGTACCTAAGTTGCACCCCAGCGCCCGAAGCGAGCTAAAATAAACCAGCTGCTCCTTGAGATTAGTGATATTTGTCTTCTTGCTTAAATGCGAGGCAACCAGCGTATCTGCCGCCCAAACATCAATACGCCCTGCGCTTAATTTTTGCAAATTAGGGGCATCCTTGGGAAGAACATCAACTTTATAGCCATTATTAGTCAGATACTCGGCTACGGCACTCCCTCTGTAACTGCCTATTTTTAAGCCTTTAACATCATCAATTGTCCGAATTTTATGAGAGGAGCTGTCTAATGTATAAAACCCGTTTTGGGTGATCAAAACAGGACTCACCCACTGAAAAAGTGCTTCTCTCTCCTGATTACGTTGCATAGGAAACACGCAAGTATTAGCACCTTCTACTGCACCATTATAAGCTCGCTGCCAAGGTACAATTTTTACTGTAAATTGAATGCCTACCCGCTTAAACAGTTCAGAAACAATATCAACAGCAGCCCCTGATGGTGTACCTCCTTTTTTAATGCTATAGGGAGGCAATTCCTCAGTAAGCAAAGTAAAGCTTGCAGACCAAGCTGGGGAGGAAGTTAAAGAAAATAAAATGGAAAGCACCAGAACACCTAAAAAAGATCTGATATGCCATACTGTAAATTCAAATATTCGTTTCATATCTTTTCTCCTGAATTAATCCCAAGCCTTTAAAGACTCTTCATAGGGAAGTGTGACACCTTGTGGTTTTTCATTTGCCAGTTTCGGCTTAGGTGCACCAGGCTGACTTAGCCAGAAGCTTTCTTCTTTTACTGGCCCCAGTTTAGGTGTGCAGTATTCCTGCCCTCGATCAGCTATCTTTTGAAGCCTCTCGTCCATTTCTTTAGCCATTTTATCCATAGCCTGTTTGGGGGATAACTTATCATTAGATGCCAATGCAATATTCTTCCACCACAAATCAGCAAGAGCGGGATAATCAGGAACATTAGTGCCTGTTGGCGTCCAAGCTACACGGGCACTACTTCGATAAAACTCAATTAAGCCCCCATATTTATGGGCAACTTCGGTCATTTTCGACGAGTTAAGATCTGACTCTCTAATGGGTGTTAGTCCCACCAGTGTTTTGTGCAGCGATACCGTTTTCGAAACCGCAAACTGAGCATAAAGCCATGCCGCTTTTCTTCTTTCAATTGGCGTGCTACTCAGAAAGGTCCATGACCCAGTATCCTGGTAACCCAGCTTCATTCCTTTTTCCCAATAAGGCCCACGAGGAGATGGAGCCATTCGCCATTTGGGTGTGCCATCAGAATTAGTTACTGGTAATTTGGGGTCAGTTAAGGCTGCAGTAAAAGCGGTATACCAGAAAATTTGCTGTGCGATATTGCCCTGCCCCGGAAGTGCACCCGCTTGACTAAAGTTCATTCCTTTAGCTTCTGGCGGCGCATATTTATTTAACCATTCCACAAACTTAGTAATTGAATAAACAGCAGCAGGGCCGTTAAGCGCACCTCCTCGGCCAACGCTTGCACCAACAGGTACACATTCCTCAACACGAATCCCCCACTCATCCACAGGCACACCGTTGGGAATACCTTTGTCACCAGCCCCCGCCATAGATAACCAAGCATCAGAGAATCGCCAACCTAGAGAAGGATCCATATGTCCATAGTCCATATGCCCATACACTTTCTTGCCATCAAGCTCCTTCACATGAACCGTAAAGAATTCGGCAATATCTTCGTAAGCAGACCAGTTTTGGGGAACATCTAATTCATAGCCATAAATGCCTTTGAATTTCTTTCTTAGATCTGGCCTTGAGAACCAATCGTGTCGATACCAGTAAAGGTTAGCAAACTGCTGGTCAGGGAGTTGGTATAACTTTCCATCGGGTCCTGTTGTAAAGCTAAGGCCGATAAAATCATCTAAATCGAGGGTCGGAAAAGTAACGTCTTTTCCTTCGTTTTTCATAAAGTCACTTAGAGCAACCACTTTACCAGATCGGTAATGAGTGCCAATTAAATCACTGTCATTAATATAGGCATCATAAATACTGTAATCGAGATCCATTTGAGTCGCTATTTTCTTAACAACATCATCTTCACCTGTAATTTCATGAACAACCTTGATACCGGTAATATCCTCAAAGGCTTTAGCAAGGATATTGGCTTCATACCAGTGAGTATCAATTCGTTCAGATACAACCCTAATGGTCATGCCCTTATAAGGCTCAGCGGCCTTAATTAACCATTCCATTTCTGCAAGTTGCTCTTCTTTGCTTAGAGTGCTTTCCTTAAACTCTTTATCAATCCATTGCTCAGCATCTTTAATCGCTGATTGAGCTGATGAAAATACAACACTTAGGGTGAGAAACAGCAAAATATTGCTGAATAGAGAAACATTCTTGAAACATCGCAAGGTACTGCACCTAGACATCATTCTCACTTCTCCAACAGTTATACAAGAGGTGAAAATAAGTATAGTCGCAGCGCATTGAATAGGTTAGTAATTAACCAATTTTTTTAAAGAAGTATCCAGTTTAAAGTCAGGGAGCAACAACAAATTGCGCAGAAACTAAAGCATCTCCACGATGGTTAACCACATTTACCTTCCAGTCCCCCATCATATATTTATCAATAAACTTGCTTGATGAGGCGGAAACATTGTTATTTCTTACGTTAATTTTTACTCGAGCCATACGTTTACCGGCTAAATACCACTCGTGATACAGTGTCTCACCTTTAAGCCCATGCATATCTGTAAACAAAAAAACCTTTATCAACCCCTGGTCATTCATCGATATTGTACTTCCCAGCTTATCAACGGGTTCTCTTTTACTTACGTTGTTAGTTAACTGAGCTCTGGCTATTTTTTCTGACTTGATATCAATGGGGTCACTCAAGACTAGTTTTGGGGCTGGTTGCTCAACAGGCTTTAGCTTAACGGGAGTAGAGACCGCAGGTTTAGGTTCTATTGGGGCGACGTCTTCAATAACTGTGTCAGCAACCACTGGAACATTAACTACTTCTGTCTCATTAACTGTAAGACGATCTTTTTGAGCTGGGGACTGTTTAAGTGTGCCTTCCTGTTCAGGAGTGACGCCAATTAAGGTATCAGGAACAATGTCTTCTGAAATCTCATTTGAGCGCTCCACTGAAACTACTTCAATACTCGGTTCAGCATTCAATTCAAAACTGTCGGAAGTATCGCTATTGAACACCATTACTAAACCAACAATAGCAGCTATCACCAATAATAAGGCAAAAACAGCAACACCGATGACTCTATCCCAACGAATAGTGGTATCTTCAACGACCTCATAAGCATCATTTTTATCAAGATCTTGGAGGTTGTTAATTCGAATGACCAATTTTTTAGACATAATATTTCGTTCAGATAATAGGTGAGAATAGAGAGAGCTCAAAGTTGCCGAGCATTATACGGAGGACAAGTAAGTAGTAACAAGTCGAAAGTGATAAGAGGCATCAATTGTGATTAATACCTCTTGGAAATTTGCACTATTAAGAGGTAGCACCAGACTGCACTAACAACATCTCTAGGTCACTTAATCCCTTTTCCTGTGCTACTTTTAGTGCGGTGTTACCTTGGTCATCTGTAAAATTAACATCAGCACCTGCGGCAATAACCACTTGAGCCAATAACAGGTCATTATTACTTACAATATGCATGAGAAGAGACTGACCTTTAGGACTTACGTTTACGTCAGCACCCGCTTTTAGCAAAGCTTTAACTATTGTTAAATGACCTTTATAACTAGCATAAGCAATAGCTGATTCGCCATTGACATCGGAATAGTTTACATCGGCACCTGCAGCCAACAAGGCTTTCACCAATCGTTTATCACCTTGATCTGATGCCTTCATCAATAAAGAAGCGACTCCCGCATCAACACCCTTGTCAGGATCAGCTCCGACACTCATCAGGTAAAGTGCAGAAACTTGCTGGTTCTTATCAACAGCCCAACTTAATGCAGTTCCTTCAGGTGTGACGGTATTAACATTGGCACCATCACCCACTAAATCTTGAAGTTCAGCCAAGTCGCCTACCGCAGCTGCATTCATTAATGGAGTGGGTTGATTAGCAGTAAGATTCTGTGCAGAGGATAAGGCAGGCTCGTCCTGGTTCGCTGCATCAGAAGAAGCGAACATTCCACAGCCAGACAAGGCTACGGAAAGAGCAGAGGTCAAAAGAATTGCTCGTGTTATTTTTGTCATTTTTAGCTCATCCGTGAAGATTATTTTAATCGTCAAAGTGTGCATTCTTCACGAAATCGTGCTTGCGGTAAAGCATGAAGGTCAAAGTTCTGTAATTAATACGGCTTATTTCCGTACAACTAAGCCAATCTACCAGGTTTCGAGTACAATACGAACGCCAAAGTAGCCACCAGAGACTCAAACGCCCATGCAACTCACCGCCGAACAAGAAACCATTATTCAAACGGGTTTCGAACACTGTGTTATTACAGCGGTTGCAGGCAGCGGCAAGACAACTACTTTGGCCTACCGAATTAAACACCTGCTAAACGAAGGCCATGACCCGCAACGCCTATTGATTTTGATGTTTAATCGCAGCGCCCGTGAAGATTTTTCAAAAAAAATCAGCAAAGTCATGGCAGGCCAGCAATCCGCGCTACCCGAGATACGAACCTATCATTCTATGGGATATCGACTTTATCAGCGCTTTATTAATGAGGGTTACCTTAAGCCAATAAAATCTGAGGTGCTTCAAGAGCATGAAATTCACTATCAAGTCTGGCGTTTAATAACACAGCTCGCGCCTCAGTCACTACAAGATGAAATAAAGAGAAGTAAAAAAGAACACGTTGAAACTGCCTCAAATTATATTGACCTAGTTAAATCCACTATGTCATCACCCGACATTGTATTTGAAGAGCTGGGTATTTCTGATAAATACCGTTACTTAATAGAACTGTTTGACCGCTTCGAGCAATGGCGAAAACAAGAGCGAAGAATATCTTATTCAGATATGCTCTATGAGCCCGTGATGGCGATTCACCAGAATGAATCGCTGCAAAAATTAGTCAGCAATAAAATGGATATTATTCTGGTAGATGAGTATCAGGATACCAATGAAATCCAGCACCTGTTACTGAAATATATTGCGGGCAGTCGAGCAAGAGTCACGGTGGTTGGTGACCCAGACCAAACCATTTATGAATTTCGCGGCGCTCGCCCTGAGTTTATTCTCAACCGCTTTTCAGAAGAGTTCGAAAGTCCACAAGAACTAACCCTCTCTTACACCTTTCGCTATGGACATAAGGTGGCCTTGCTTGCCAATCACCTTATTAGTTTTAACAAAGGGCGCAAAGATGTTATTTGTCACTCACACCCGTCAACACCCGCAACAAAAATAAGCCTGCACCCATCGAAAGATGATGCTGGTTTTATAGCGCAACACGCTAAACAAATGATGGATAATAATGCGGACCTGCACGACCTAGCGGTTCTATTCAGGGTTTGGAGTCAGAGCGTACCCATAGAGTTACAGTTACTGGAACAAAATATCCCTTACCGGATTGACCGCTCCAGAGGCGCCTTATTCACACGAGAAATTCAAACGCTCAGCTCAATACTGGAATTAGCAGCCGGCCTTTTTTCTAAACTCACGCCCACAGCCAGACAACAACGATTTGAACAGATTCTTCGTTTCCCTCATATCGGGCTTAAAGAATTTCAACTACGCCAGCTTTGTCAAACACTGGCTTCTCAAGCAACCGGCTGGGGAACCATACTCGAACAAATAGCCCTACCCGATTTGAAGAAAATTCAGTCAATCAAGCTCGACCGAACCGCTAAATTATTTAGGCGGTTAGAAGGCAAGTCAGGTTCATCTGCCGATATTATTCGTTTTTATATCCAAGAGTCCGACCTGTATGAAGGTATTCGTGGCCTAGCCATGACTCATGATGCAGCCGAAGAAAGAATAGGCACAGTAAAAGGATTTGGCCGCTACCTACACGCACTTAACCTGCCGCCAAAAGAAACCCTGGACCACTTGGGCGAACTAAAAAAGCGAGCAGGAAAACAAAATAGCAAGTCGGGCTTACTGCTTTCCACTATGCACCGAACCAAGGGGCTTGAGTGGCCTACCGTTATCATTCCGGGCTTAGTCGATAAGTACCTGCCTTATACCCTCCGCCCCACCAACGATATGCAATCACTACTGGAAAGCGAACGACGTTTACTCTATGTAGCCATGACCCGCTCCATTCAAGAGTTACACCTTCTTTCTCCGCCAACAATGGAGCAAGGTGGATCTCCCACCAGTGATTTTATGCCCAGTCGTTTTGTTAAAGAAATGCGCTTTGAGTTATGCAAGGAACTAGGTGAAAAAATTCAGGCACTTCCTCAGACTAGCGAGACCGGAAGCAAAGAAGAAATAGAAATAGAAATAAAACATACGCCCACCAAAATCGCTAAACGCTATGCAGAGTTAAAACATGCAAGCCTTAAACAGACAACAGCAAAAGTGGCCGCAGCTAACAACGAATCAGTTGCCTGGCATTGCGATGCCGTACACCATGCAATTTTTGGAGATGGAATTGTCACAGGTGAAGATGAGCGCTCATTCAAAGTAAAATTTGAAGATGGGAAAGAAATGGATTTCAGTAAAAAAAGTGCTCATTTGTATTTTTCTGAACGATAAAATAAATCACGTTTATTAGCTCAATGTGTATAAACCGATGTCTCTGGATGAAAAGCAACCCAGGCAAACCAAAAAGCGGTTAACGAAGAAATTAGTTCACCTTGCTCATTTTTCACCCGAGCACTACGCTCGGAAGCATCATACTCAATCGTAAAAGTCTGCCCCTCAAAACGATCCTGCAGGATACCCTGCCCTTTTGCCAACTCAACAAAAGGGTAAGCTTTTACTTTTCCATCTACTTCTATACCAACAACCACTTCTTTGGGGTGATATCGTTTGTCGGTATTAGATACAGGAAAATAAGTACCTTCACTTTGATTGTAACCAGGATATGGACTGCGCTTATAATCACGTCTATAACCTGTTTTATTAGATAACACCAAAGTATTTGGGTGGCGAGACAGCCAGTCGCCCCAACTCGTATGCTCAACAGCTAAGCGCTCTAGTCTTACCCCCTTAGCAGGCCCACTCACCGCCTTACCTTCAATTTGAGACCATAGCGAATCACTTTGTCGGTCGTACATCAATAAATCACTATTATAAAGCAAGCCAGACACACCAAATTCAAGCGTCTTACCCTCTACTAATGCATCAAATGCCATGCCGGTTCCACATAAAGGGCAAAAGCTCACAATAACCGGGTGACCATTAAACTCATCATTAACTAGCTCATGGTAATTTAAAATATTGATGGCATAAACCTTACTAACACCATTGAATGTAAGCCCCAGCACACGATCATTATTTACTAAAAACTGAGCCTGTTTAACACTAATAAAATCGGGGTTATCTATAGATGGAATGCCGTCACGAGGCGGGCCGCCCTGATAAATTTCATTAGCCGGTATTAGGGGGTTATCAATTACAAAGCCATTCATCTTCATCATTGAATAAACAGCTGTTTCGGCCAATGGATAAGTTAACACCAGCAATAATGGATATATAAACCATCTGCTTTTCAGCCACTTAAACCCAATATTTTTTAACCATTCCATACCCGTAACCTATTACCAGTTAAAAGAAAAGTCTGTGATTAAGGTTTACTGATAGGTTGGACAAGCTTAAATAGTCTAAGTTCGATATCATTAACCATCAGAACATCTAACGAGTTACGGAATAACGTGAATAAGCACTGCCACTATCACCCAACATCCCCCGCTAAATGGCATTGCCAGGCTTGCTCAACTTATTATTGCAAATCTTGCATGCCAGATGCCGTTGAAAGTAAGCAAGCAGGTATTTGCCCTAAGTGCAGTAAAAATATGCATTATCAAGGTGCGGCTCACAATATAGAGCCCTTCTGGAACCGTATTGGTGCATTTTTTAGCTACCCATTCGCAATGGACCCGATGATTCTGATTGCGGTCTGTACCTTTGTACCTATATTTTTAGGCCAAAATCTTTTGGGTTTACTGGGTGCCTTCTTCCTGTTCTGCATACTAACCAAATATGTTTACAGCATTGTAGAACGCACTGCTGAAGGCCATATGACCCCACCTACATTTTCATCTGCTTTTGCGGGTGAAGGCCTAGGAGTCATATTTCAGCAACTTGGCGTATTTTTCTTAATGGGCTTAATGGTTGTAGGGGCAGGAAAAGCTGGTGGCCCAGTACTCGCCTTTATTACTTTAGGCTTCATACTTTTGAGCTTCCCTGCCAGCGTAATTACGCTGGCTCTGGAAAAAAATATCGTTGATGCCATAAACCCATTAAAGCTACTTGCATTAATGGGGGCGATTGGCTGGCCTTACATGGTGCTATACGGGCATTTACTCCTATTTTTCTTTGCCTTAAGTGCCATTCAGGATTTTGTTTTTCAGCACTTCCCCAGTGTTATAGCGCAGCCCATTTCAGGTTTCTTGTTCAGCTATTTTATGGTGATTATTTTCCATATGCTGGGTTATGTTCTATTTCAATATCAAGATAAACTCGGCTATGCTGCAGACCTGCATGATAGTGAATCAGAACCTACATCAATAATTCAAAACCGTAGCCTGCGTATTGATGCGGATATCGACATTAATTTAAAAGAAGGCCGTTATGACACGGTTGTCGGTATTCTTGAAGAAGAGCTTAAGAAAAACCCAAACCACATTATACGAAGAGAGCAACTTTACAAAGTTTTGTGGGCATCTCATAACATAGAGCGTCTAAGCAAGTACGCTCAACCGATCTTACGACTGTTTGTAAGCAACAATACACCAGATAAGTCAGCTGAAGTATTAAAGGCCATATTAAAGAGCAACCCAGCCTTTCAACTACAAGACCCAAAACTTATTTTTCAGTTAACTCAGCAACTCTATCACCAGGGGGAGTACCGTCTCATATTAGTGTTAGTCAAGGATATGCATCGTCGTTTCGACACATTTGAAAGGTTGCCTGATACGTATTTAGTGGTGGCAAAAACACTGGCCAACGGCTTACAGCAATGGGATAAATCGGCTAAGTATTTACTGTTTATCAAGCAGAGATTTGCTGAGCACCCGTCTCAGAAAAAGATACCAGGGTATATAAAAACGGTTACGGAACATAAGCGGCTAGAGTTGGGGTAGGTATAAGATTGGTGTGGCACAAAAAGGGGGGCTATAACCAAGCCAGAGGTATTTACTGGAAGTAACGCTACATACTCACGTTGTCAGCTGTTCGCCCAAAGCCGAATTAAATAGACTTCATTTTGAGATAGCATTATTGGGGAAAGAAGACATTTCAACGCCTCGTTAAGAGGCAAATAATTGTTGGCTAAAATAAGCGACGAAGGAGCAAACAGCCAACTGTTATTTGTCCTTTTAAACGACTTGTTATATGCCCTTACGACAAAACGGAAACTTTACCTTTAGCTATTTTCCATGGGCCAGCATACAATCCAAACTCCAAACCTGTATACATTAGCGGTTCATGTATTTCAGGGCTTAGAAAACCAATTTCAATTTCTAACTTATCACCAGGAAATGCTTCTTCAACATCACCGAGATAAATAGCACATGAAGCAAAAGGAGAACCTGCTGTCTCCAAACCTTTATAAGAAATTATTGGTCTAGCGCCACTAACAAATCGCGCTAAACAATCTTTATCTTCTACTTTTAGAACTTCTACTTCCGCTAAAATAGTGAAACTCATTCAGACACTTCTCTGGGCATATAACGCTTAAATTTTGGGCAAAAACTGTGGAGCACCGAAGGCGCGGAGCATTTTTTGTCCTAAACATTTTCTGGTTATGGCTTACTGCCAATTGCCACTGTCTGCCTTCTTAATTCGTAATTCTTTTTCTACCGCACCGATAAGGTTTAACTGTTCATTAGTAATTTTATTTTCTAATGATGCAATGTTTTTTAACATTGTAATTAATGATTCTGTTTGTTCTGGATTGAACATATTTTTACAAGGGGAGAGAATATTTTTAACTTCTGAAACTGTATTAATAGGATCTTGAAGAAGGTAAGACGATGATGAGTAAAGCTCAACAGCTTTGTTTCTATCTAAATTAAATTCATTTTCAAATAAGTTAATTATTGCTGCTTTTTGTTCTCTAGTAATTTCACCCTCTAATTTTGCTGTTGAAATTAGCAGCACAGCAGCAGCATCAATTGGTTTGTCTAGGCAATGAAGAGGTTTAGTACCTAACTGTTTTTCCCACTTCCTTCTGCGAGCCCAGTGAAATGGATTAAACGAGTTTAAATCAAGCCCTGAGTTCTGTAGCCGGTATAAGGCCCAAACAACACCGCCAATAGCTGTAATCAATCCAATTATAATATGCATTACTTCCCTCTTGGTAAATTGTTTAATGCGCCATAACAGCTTATTAGACTGAATTCCGAATAACTCCAAATCAGCCATTTAATTTATATCTAATTGTATTTTAAATTAGTTACATTATATCAGATAGTTAAAACAGTATTTATAACTGAATCACAGCGTTTGTATCCGGCGCAATTGAGCCACCGATTTTATGGAGAATTTTTAGGTCTCGTATGCACTCAACAGTGAAAAAAAATTATCATGTTTTCAATAGCCTACTTAAATCTCTCTGCAGAAATCGAGACAACATAATATGTTACTCATGAGACCCCCTCTTCCAAATATCTAGCCTTTCACTTATAACTGTTTATTCATACAGCATCTAAAGGATTAGTTAAATATGAAGACTTCACCATTCCTGGAAACAGTTCGCACTGAACTTAGAACACGACATTACAGCCTTAGAACAGAGAAAACCTACCTTTATTGGATTCGGGCTTTTATTATATTTAATGACAAAAAACACCCTAATATCATGGCTAATTTAGAAATCGAGCGTTTTTTGAATCACCTTGCGGTCAATCGGAAAGTTAGTTCGGCAACCCAAAACCAAGCCTTGTGCGCTATTATCTTTCTCTATCGCTATGTCATAAAAAAAGACATTAATGACCTTAACTATAGCTTCACAAAACGGGAGAAACGACTACCAACAGTACTATCGCCTCCTGAAGTAAGTCAGATCCTTGAGCAATTAACAGGAAAATATTGGCTGATTACTGCTCTTCTTTATGGTTGTGGGTTTAGGGTAAGCGAAGCACTTTCATTAAGAATAAAAGACATTGATATTAGGCAACGCTCTATTTTTATTTTCAGAGGTAAGGGGGCAAAAGACCGATACACACTCTTACCTGAATCACTAATTGATAAAATTGAAGAACAAATTAGAAAATCACAAGCAGTGCATCAACAGGATTTAAATGAAGGCTTTGGTTTTACCTCTGTTCCTCCCGCTTTGAAACGGAAATATAAGAACACCCTCAAAGATTTTTCTTGGCAGTATTTATTTCCATCCAGTACTCGCTGCGTCCATCCTTATGATGGGTATATCTGTCGTCATCATATTCACGGATCAGCCTATGCTAAAAAACTTAGGCAAGCATTAGCCAACAGTAAGCTAACAAAAAGAGTGTCAGCACATACTTTTAGGCACTCTTTTGCTACGAACTTATTAGTAACTGGAAGTGACATAAGGACAGTTCAAGAGCTTTTGGGTCATTCAGATATTAGAACTACGGAGATCTATACACATGTGGTAGGTAGTCGCCGAGCTGGAACTTCGAGTCCAATAGATTCACTTATTCAACCATAAGTTGAAGCGTCTGCAATGTCTGGTTCAGAGCTGCACGGGAGAAATTCAGTGCAGCAGAAAGGGTCGTCTTTGTGGCAGTTCAAGACAGTACACGAGATAATTTGCTCCTAGGCCCTAAACCGTCACTACTGCCACTTTGCAGTCCTTT
>ENA-ORXI01002261-ORXI01002261.1-sediment-metagenome-genome-assembly--contig:-NODE-2261-length-14003-cov-5.645842_pt1 | contig 14003 bp, 12 predicted proteins | sample MGYA00237861_ERZ511468 | MGnify/ENA primary metagenome ERZ511468 (study PRJEB26299, sample SAMN06266213) | sediment metagenome | isolation source: Hudson Canyon methane seep mesocosm | place... | reverse complement strand
TTTTTTTCAAAAAATAAAGAAATTGGAATGTTAGTAACTTTATGTTTCAGCAGAACTCAGAGTTTTGCAAGAGGCTCAGTATTACAAAATATATACATTATCTGTTCATTGCTTTTTTGTATATAGATGTCAATATATTTGCAGACTTTTCTACATCATATAGATCACGCATATGAAGCTGAGCATTCTCGGAATATTTTTTTAATAGCTCAGGCTCTTGAATAATGTTTGTAACTGCTCTTATCACACCGTCATAAATTACATTATTCGCTTCTTCTATTTCTAACTCTAATGCAGCACCACTTTTCCAAACACCCTGCCATCGATTTTGCTTTCCTAGTTTAAGGTTAATCATATAGCCTGACAACTTATGTTTCACCAGTTCAGGTAATGCAAAGACATTTGTTGTAATTGCAGGCACCCCAAGCAATCCAGCCTCGACAATACTCCAGCCAAGTGTTTCATCATAAGAGGGTGAAATTAATAAATCTTGTTTAGATAACTTATCTAAAACCTCATTATTGGATAACTGCTCATAATGCGTAACCCAAAACGCTTCATTTAAAATACCCTTCCAACTTTCTGGGTCTGGCGAGTACTCCTTCAAAACATACCCGCCCTTCTTAAATCGACCAACAACTATAAACTCAAGTTTAACTCCATTTTTAACAAGCTGCTCCAATGCCTTAAAAGCAGGAGAAAAACCCTTAGGAAATATATCTCCTCCTATAAAAATTAGCTTGAGCGTACCGCCTGAGTAATAAACTCGCTTACGACCCAATAGTTCTTTATCAATTGTAACACCACCTCTAAACACACCTATTTTTGTCGCAATACCTGGATAACCCAAGTATCTAAACTTATCGCGCGCTAACTCAGCTGCAATTTCACTAAGTGCCAAAATACTATGACATCTTTTGGAATTAAGGATTGATAAACCTAACAACTCCTGCCACTTATATAGCTTGCCAAAATATCGGGGAAATTCATTTTCAAATGAAATAATAAAAGGCTTTAAAGTAATTGGTATTGCATTCCATGTATGCAACAAATCTATATTAGATGGAATAAGAACGGGAGTATTTTTATAGAAGTTAGCTTTTATAACTCTATATATAGGTAGAGCATAAACTCTTTTAAAATTAACATTAGCCAATGGCAATGAATATGAGACACGCTCATACCCATAACAAGGGAATACAATCCCCACGTCCCTAGCTGTATTCTTACCTTTTTCATTGAATACAGATAAATTTAAACTAGATTTATTATTCACTTAAAATATACCTTTATATATCATAATTTAAAAATTATACATTTTATAAAACAAACAAAAACTCACATAAAAAATTAAATACCAATAAAAATTATTGTGAAGTATTTATAAGCGCACCGAGAACATTTTCTTTATATATACTTTTTACGTTTACAACATAAAACAACTCATTACTCCGAACAGCTCTATCAAAATAATTTGTTTCTTTCTTCAAAAAATAATCCCTTACTTTTCTTAGGCTCATTTTTATTGTACCTTTCAAAAACCTCCATTCCGTACTTGGTCTTAAATCACTCATTCCTTCCAATGAAAAAACCTTATCCTTTTGTTTATCAATCGAGAGGGCATGAGAATAGATGCGATCAAAGTGAATTTGTTCACTGAAGTTTGGAGGAAGTGAAATTACCCCTCCAGTTTCACCATATGGATAATATTCATTTAATACAAAATGATTCGTATATAAATACAGATATTCAGTTTGGACTCCAGATTTCTTTATTGCTTGAAGTAAAGCTATTGTTGAAAATTGATGGTCAGGATGTGCATCCAAAACAGGATGAGGCGTCACAATTATATCCGGAGATATTTCTTTGAGTAAATCACTAAGGTTTTCAACAAGCGACACCCAATTAGATACACCTGACAAGCTACGACTTAGCTGTGAAAAATTTTGTTGCCTATATGTATTAATATCAAAAGTACCAGTCTTAACCCCACCAAATACCTTACCCTGATCTCTAAACATTTTCGCCAATGTGCTATCAAAAAATCCAAGGTTCAACGTGTGCTCAGGTGATATTCCACCTAATTGGGGCACTGTTAGGCTATTCCATGTCCTTAATTCGCCTTTTTTTAAATAGTGTTTTACATCATCAGCATAAACATTACTATACTTATAGCCTCCAGCCTCACCAGCCGTAATTGTAATAATATATGATTCTTTATTGTCGCTATAAAACCCAAAAGAAGCAATTTCTGCATCATCTGGGTGCGGAGCAATAAAAAGAATTTTTTTTGTCTTTGTATCTATATTTTTGAATGAAATTAACTGTGCCGACTGATCTTTAATTGAAATATAATTCCCTTCAAACCTTATATTTCCAGTATCTTTAAATGGAAATGAGCTTAGATTTAAATATCTCACCCCTTCTGCACCATGTTCAAAATATTGCGTGAAAGATAGATTTTCTGAAACGATGTTAATACTTGGTTGAAAGTACTTTCCCATTATTGTACTCGAAACGTTAACCTTTAAAAAAACTGATTGACCCTCTCGCAATGCATAGTTCAGCAGTTTTATCTGACTATTTGTAATATCTAAATTAGTTACTGTTGCACTAGATTCATTAAATTCATAATCATAATCATGTTTAACATCATAAGGATAAATTGAGGTCTGTTTATTAAAAGCATAAATCGTAAGAACGATCCCAATTATAAATAGTAAAACTAAGAATAGTCTTTGTGTTAATATATTTTGCATTGTTAGTCTCAGGAAATTAAAATTTCAAAAAATACTCATCTTTTACATCATCCCTTATGCATACAATTTACCCTTCTGAATTTTCCTCATGCCCCCCCTTAAATTTAGCATCTATCATAAGATCAGTAACACCAGTGAAATCAGGTCGCACTTGCATGTATTTATTAGTGGGATCTTAAGAAAATCGGTTATTTGGACTTTTCCTTTTTCATTAACAGAAGAAAACACCTTACTAAATTATTGTGATTCTTGATGCACAGAACAATCATCATTAGAAAATTCTTCATTTAAAATACACTATGCAAAAACTAGCTCTCTAATATAATACTCTGTAAGGATGATTCAAATAATTTTGCAGCATCATCCCATGAATAGCTACTAGCAAACGTATAAGCTTCTTCAGAAAAAGCCAACCAATCTTCATCACTAAAACTAAGGACCCTGTAGGCTGCCTCCGTTAACCCTAAAACATCATTTACATCACAAAGATAACCATTAACATTATTACTAATAATATCCTCTGGGCCGCCGCTTTTTGTAGAAACAGATGGGGTTCGGCACGCCATCGCTTCTAATATAGTTAAACCAAAACCCTCTACAAAGCTACAACAAAGCCACAAATCACATTGTTGATAAAGTAACCGAATCTTTTCTTGCTCTGGATTAATACTTAACTCAATAAAATCTGGTAATTTTATTCTGTCTTGAGGATTAGCTCCAAATGAAATCACCCTAAGATTAGGTATTTTCTCTTTTAATTTTTCAATCACTTGTAACGCATCTACCACGCCTTTACATTCCGTCTCTGAAAACAAAAAACCTAAGGTTGGAATATCTTGTTTTTTTCTTGTGCAGGCATAGAATAAATCGTGGTTGACACTATTAGGCACCAAATATGGTCGCACGGAATTGTATTCTTTTTCCATAAGCTTAACCAGCCACGTTGCTATTGTTATTTTATAAAAAGGTAATAAATACGTACACTTAACTCTTTCAATAGGCTGGCCAGTATAAGCCTCATATCCCTGTATAAAAAATACTTTTTTACCTTTATTGCTAGAAAAATCATTTACCCATTCAGCAGTTTTCCACCACGTTGCAACCACAAGGTCTGCATCTGGTACATCATCAGACAATATCCTTTCAGTATTACTTATAGTAAGTAATTCGTACTCCGCATTATCAAAATAACTAGAATCAAAATGACTCTCATATTGATAACCTTTCCATTTCAAAAAATGCTTTACCCTTTGTTTAAAAGAAGGCAGAGCTTTCTTCGGATATACAACCGTAACTTCATGCCCTTTTTGTGACAAACGCTCAGCATAAATTGAAACCACTCTAAGACCACCGCTGAGATTGAGCGTGGGTACAACAAAGGTTATTTTCATATACCTACTTCACTAAAAAGAATAATATGCTCCATACAAACAATACACTTGCATACACTAATTGATACAAAAATAATTTTCAAAAATGTCTTTTTCTGATTTCAGAAAACCCAAATATAGACCTTCATTCCTTTATCAAAAAATATAAGATTCAATATCATCAATCATTCTCTCAAAGGTAAACCGTTCTGAAAAAATCATATTTTGTTCTTTTTTCTTTTTCATCAAAAGAGGAGCATTTGACAATAGCTTGTAAATTTTATTAGCTACTTGCTCAGGTGTATCGGTTATAGGGAATAGCAACTCCATATCATTCCCTATAATTTCGCGTGCCGCGGGATACTCCATACAGCAAGTAACTGTATCGTACCCCATGGACTCAACTAAGACTCTACCAAAGCTCTCTGACTTTGACGTATGAAAGTACATCTCTGCAGACGACATCAGCGCATAAGTTTCTTCCTGCGAAAGGGAGCCAGTAAAAATAACCCGCTCGGAACATATTTTATTACTAAGTTGAGCCTTCAAATAATTAACATAAGCTGAATCACCATCCCCAACTAAAACATAATATAAATCTGGCAGTTTTTTATTTAAAAACGCAGCGACATTGAGAAACAACTCTTGATTTTTATTGGGGCATACTGATCCGACATTAACAATATATTTCTTATCAGATACTGTATCTATTGCGCTATTTGTTTGTTTTACAACGATACCGTTATATATTAATTTTCCCCTTGCACTTGCATTGGGTACAAATTGGCAAACCACTTTTTTCGTATCTTCAGAAATAAAGATAAACCTTAATCTCTTATCTCTAAATATATAAAGCATCCACCTTTTTAAAAAAAAATATCCCAGAGAATTTTTAGCAATAAAACCGCCGCGCACGAACTCATCCCATGGAGGGATAGCAAAATGCGTTACTAAGGTCACATTCTTTTTTGTAAGTAACAAAGCAACTTGCGCACTAAAAATATCGTTACATAAAAAAACACCTTGTAAATTTTTTTTCGAAAGCGCCCTAAAAAAATTAAAAAATTCTATTTTCAATAAAACAACAAAAATAAAACTTATTTTATATTGGACTGCTGCATGAGATAGCCTTCTTTTAACTTTACCTACCAACACCTGAATCACAGAATCCTCAGGGTACATTCCCGGTGAAAAAAAAACCGCATCACAACCTTTTATCTTCAGCCCCTCAATAACATCTCTAGCAAATGCAGCGGTTCCATTGCAGTTATTCGTAATACCTACAGTACCTAGAATATTGACTTGTCTCATAAGCTATTTTTTAACCCCTAGAAATCTACCCAAAACACAAGCTACAAGCACCCAAGCAGGTTTACCCCATAAGTTCAAAGTCACAGCTTTATATCCGTAAAATAATGCTGTCTTTAACTGGTTATAATTATAGGCCCACCACGCTAATTTAAGTAAATATTTATATTCTGAGCTTTTTTCTTTACTCGGCCGCCAATCCCCAGTTGGCTCAAATATCCCACCTATTATCTTTTTCCTGCTCCATGCCGCTTCACATGCTTTTTTTGCCGAATCCAGCTGCTTTTTAGTATGTTTTGAACTTATCGATGAATTACTATACCGGTATTGAATAAGAAGATCGGGAAGGTTTGCTAATTTCCCATACTCATCAAAACGCAACCACAGATCATAGTCTTCCGCATGTAAAAATTTCCCAGCATAATCACCAACCTTATCAATCACTGCTTTACGAAACATAGTAGCAGGATGCACCATTGGGCAATGCCCCTTCAACAATTGCTTACTTATTTGTTCAGAATCAAGTGGTACATCTAGCCTAGTAATCAGTCTGCTTTGCTCATCAATAATTTCATAACTACCACTCACACACAAGATGTCTGGATGTTTATCCAGATATTGCTTTTGTAGCATAAAACGATTCTCTAATGAAATATCATCTGCATCCATTCGTGCAATTAGAGGTGCATCAGCCAAGCCTAGGCCTTCGTTTAAAGTGGCTACCAAACCTTTATTTTCTCTACTGATTAAACGAATACGCTTATCTTGTAAAGCATAGTCTTCTAATATTTTTAAAGTCCCATCCGTAGAACCATCATTAATAATGATAAATTCATAGTCTGTGAATGTTTGCTTTAGAATACTTTCCACTGCCGCTTTAATATATTTTTCAGCATTGTAAACGGGCATAAGTACCGATATAGATAGAAAACCAGACTCATTACTCATCAAATTTATACCCAAACAATTCAATATCACGCTGATATACAGAAGCTACAATTTCTTTACTAACGTTATCGTAAAAAGCAGTATAGGATTTATTGTTAAGACTATTATTAGACTTATTACTGTGCAACAAAGTGGATTTCATTCCTATCTCTGAAGATATTATTTCAAAATCTTTTTGGAAATTTTCAGTTTTTCCCACGAAATCCGCTCTGATAACCCCGTTACGGTCTGTGATAAATTTATACTGTGGAATAAAGTGAATATATGAATTAATATTTTCATCGTTAACCCATCTCAGCACAAACTCATTAAATCCTTCATTTTTTATTAAGTTATTTTCTGCCCAAATTTTATCCGTGGGATTCATCCCACCTGCCGATAAAAATTGATAAGCAGACACTAACCTTGACCATGGATTCCTGACAAAAGTAAATTTAAAATATTCCGATGCTTTTTTAGGATTAGAGTAATACATCTGATCAAAGCTTAAATGACCCACTTGATATCCAAAAAGAGATAAACTAACGCTCGTACCTGCAGCTTTAGGTATATGAAAGAAAATACATTTGTGCCTATCGAAAGAAGCAGGATACATATCAAGCGGGTGCCTGTATCGCAAATACCTAAGGTTAATTATTTTAATGTGCTTAGCAATCATTTATCACTCCCTGAGTTAACAAATTCTTTAAAAGTAGGTTCAGACCCAACTAACTCAGCATAATTTCCTTCTGCACGGATACTACCGGTCTCCAACCACAATAAATTATCACAGTTCTGTACTGTGGATATTCGATGCGCAATCATAATAATGGTCTTTTTATGTGCCAAGTTATAAACCGCCTCCATTACCGCTTTTTCTGTTGACGTATCTAACGCACTCGTTGCTTCATCTAACACTAAAACACTCGGGTTATGATATAAAGCCCGCGCAATACCAATGCGTTGACGCTGGCCACCACTCAGGCGAATGCCGCGCTCACCAACAATAGTTTGATAACCTTCTTCTAACTCATTAATGATAAAGTCATGCAAGTTTGCCATTTTGGCCGCTGTTTCAACTGCTTTCTGGTCTATCTCTTGGCTTGGTATGCCGAAGGCGATATTGTCACTAACGGTTGAATCTGCGAGAAAAATTACTTGCGGTACATAACCGATATTATTTTTCCATGATCTAAGGTTATCATCTGTCAGTACTTCTCCATCAACCGCTATACTCCCTTGTTGTGGTTCAAGCAATCCTAATATTATATCCACTAAGGTTGATTTTCCTGAACCGCTGGTGCCAACAATACCAATGCTGGTATTGGCTTTAATGCTTAAAGATAAATTCTTCACGGCTTGCTTAGTCGTATTGGGATAATGAAAGCTTATATCTTTTAACACTAAATCCTTATTAAGTGGTAATGACTGTTCAATAGCTAAACTATCATCAACAAAATCAAAGGGTAGCTTCGTTGTCCCTTTAATATCCTCATAAAATAAATCAACTGCTGCAATATCATGCTTTAAGGTCGCTGTACTTTGAAATACACCTTGTAATGCAGGCATTAACCGATAACCAGCCAAGGCATAGAGGGAGATCATTGGCAGTACCGTTTGCACATCATTTCTCACTGCTACTAAATACATAGTCATGGCAAGAATCCCACCAAAGGCAATGGTTTCCAATAAAAATCGGGGTAAATCTACAGCTGCACGGTTAAACACTTGGTGTTTGATAATTTCTTTTGAGACCTCACGAAACTGCTTTAAATAATATTGTTCACGCCCTAATACTTTCAGCTCTTTGATGCCACCGAGTGATTCATTAATAAAACGCATTCTATCGGTAAATAACTGCGTTACGATAAGTCCAATACGCCCCAGCTTTAACCTAATTGACCAATAAATTAACGCATAAGAAACCCCGAGTACCGACCCGACAATTAAGGCTATCATTGGGTCAACTAAAACCAAAAAAATTAAGATACATAATGCAGTTAAGCCTTTTGAGACTACATTAATAGCACTCATAATGCCGCCATTTACCACACGGTTTATCTCAGATGTCAGATTTTTTAACAATTCCGCACTATTTCTTTTTAAATGGAACAAATAGCTTTCATTGAGGTATCGCTGTAATAACCGAATGGCCAAGGTATTATTTGTCGTCACAACAAACTTCATCGTCACCCATGTACTAAAGGCTAGAAATAGATTCGTTAATATTAGGGTTAGTAAAACAAAACCACCTAACACAACAATAAAGTGACGGTTATCTTTAATCTCTAAAAAAGTTTTAGCCATTAGCAAATATTCATTTTTATCGACTATGCTAGGATCTGACGCTGCCGAAATAAAAGGGAAAATAGAGGCAATCCCAACGACTTGAAGTAAGGCTGTTATGATAATAATGACAGCTAACAGCAATAACCTTCTTTTCTCTTGTGGGGAAAACTCAGAATATAATTTTTTTAGGCTTCTGTACATGTGTTTATCCTACAGTTTAACTACTTTGTATGTTTAAAGGTTGTTTGGTCAGTTGCTTTTTACTTTGCGCAATAATTGTCTCAGAGCGCCCCAGCAGCCCCCCCACTATTAGCCATAACCAAGGTGAGAGTGATGCATTGGGAATTTGGTCTACCATTATAATACTAACTAATAATGCATGCGCCGCAAGTAAGGTTTGTTGTTTTTTATCTTTAATGAATTTAGCCGCAGTTTTGGCTCTAAAAACACTTATCGCTAATAGCCCAAATTCAGCGAGAAAACCGATAAAACCTGCTGTTCCAAAACTAAGAATCCATTTCCCGTCTGTTACAGATATATCGCCTCCTGTCTCCTTACTATACACTCGGTTACGCCCCCACCCACCCCAACCAAAGAAAAACCGTTTTCTAGCGTGCTCTAGTAGTATTAATTCATTATTAAAACGAAATACTAAAGACTGCGCTCTCTCAGGCCCTAGATACGATTCAGCCAGTTCGGAAATTTGTTGATGAGGAAAAACTTTCATAATCGACATTGTTGGGTAAAATAGCGTCAACATAGCCAACAGTACAGCTATTTTAAGCTGTTTTTTATAGCCTATTTTTTTAATCAATACGAAAGTAAATAAACCATAAAGTAAAGCCGCTTTACTTTTACATAACACTAATACTATGAGTAAGTAATAGCTAAGCGCATTAGGTGAGTAATTTTTTATTTTTTCTTTTATTTCCCCTAAAGTCACCATCGCCGTTAATACACAAACGGCAAAAAAAGCCACTAGTAAGCCATGCCCCATAAACACAACAGCGCGAAACCCATCCCCTCGTCTTTGCTGTGCAAAGCTATGTGGAAAATAACCGTAAAATTGAGTATGCAACTGAGGGCTCATGCGTATTTCATAGAGTATAGGGATAGAATAAATCAGCCCAGCGATTGCCAGAAACCTGAACATTAACAGCTGATCCTGATACGTTCTGAAAAATTGCTTGCCTATAAAAAAAGGAGTGACGCTTAGAAAAATTGCAACCACGGCTGAGATGGCATCATGTATTGTCAGGGCTGGTAAAAACTTTCCCACCAGAATGATTCTATCTGTATTAAGTTCTGCGGTAATAAATGCGCCTAAAAATAGTGCAATGACTAAAATTTGCAGTAATCCCTTATTAGCAAAGTATTTTATTTTTTGATTTTTTATTAGCCAACAGCCTATTATCGCTGCTAATACAGGCATGGAGTGTTTACCTAAGGGGGGGATAAGAGGGAAATCAACGAAAGTTTTAACCGGGAGAATCATAAATCCACCGACAATTGTTACTAACGTGGCGACTTGAATACTTTTATGGCGATAGAGCCAGATGGAGAATAATGGCCATACAAATAAGATGAGATAAGCGAATGCATTTCCTTTACTCATATTTCCTATACTTTATATGTTCTTGTGCTGAATTGTTTAAGTATAACAGGTTTATGTTTTTATTATGATCATGATAGCCAGTAAATGCTAAAATAATAGATTTTATGCATTCGGATTAAAGCGGTAAGTGATTTTAGTGTTACGTATAAATTATAATGAAAGGAGTTGAAATAAATATGTTGAAATATTTAAGAGTTAATATTTTTAAGTGCTTACTTATTCCCGTTTCTAATTTTTCTAGAAGAAAAAGAGGAAAGTTATTTAGTAAAATAATAAACCCTCAAGAAAATATGACAATTTTGGATATTGGAGGGCAACCCGAAATATGGGATTTCATAAAAATTCCTTTGCGAATTACTTGCTTAAATTTGCCTGGTATCGCGACAACTGACCACCAAACTCATCATGAAATAAATTATGTGGAAGGTGATGGCTGTAATATGCCTGAATATCATTCAGGACAGTTTGATTTTGTTTTTAGTAATAGTGTTATTGAGCATGTAGGTGATGTCAATAAAAGAAAACAATTTGCTAATGAAGTAAGAAGAATAAGCAAAAACTATTGGGTACAAACCCCCTATAAGTACTATCCAATAGAAGCCCATTGCGGAATGCCTTTTTGGTGGTCATACCCGCAATTTATACGGTCATTTTTTATAACCCGGTGGCGAAAAAAACTGCCGCTATGGACACAAATGGTTGAAGGAACGGATGTTGTTAGCATAAAGGAGATGAAAGAACTTTTTCCAGAAAGTACAATGTTAAAAGAATGGTTGATTTTCCCAAAGTCACTCATTGTATTTTCAAAAAAATAGCATTATACACTGCTTGTATGACTACCAGCGACATACCGAGTCATTGAAGCCCCCTCTCCCCCCCCGCAGGACTTTATCCCGTGCCCATCAAAATTAAAGGCAAGTAGTGATGAATTGCGCTGTATCTAATGGGCACGTCGCACCTCCTTTTCCCATCCTTTGATTATTATCGCCTTTATGTAAGCAAATTTTAAGCAAAAAAAAGAGCCTACCTAGGCTCTTTTCTGTTTGATTGGCTAATTAAAAATTAAACCTCTAGCCTAAGCTATTGCCTATTCATATATTGGCTCAGTTCATAATAAAACTAAGCCAATAGAATATACATCAGTAACGCTTTATTTTTTAATCGCTATACACTGATCTTCAGTTGCTACAACTCCGCCCTTTAATTTAGCACAGACTTCTAACTGACTAGTAAAGTATACCTTATTATTAATAAGTGTGTAATTTGCATCTTGCGGGAAAATATTAAAACCCTTTTGGCTTGGGTCTATAGCCGTGGAAATAGTTATTTCATTATTTTGAATCACAATACCTGAAGATTTTAGCGTATCCTCTCCATTATCAGGGACTAGAACTCCCGTAAAGAACTGATCATTTTCACTAGTAATAGTATTGTTTTCTATTAACACATCAACACATGACGAGCATCCAATCCCCAGCCCTCCAACATTTTTAATCGTATTACCTCTAATAACTAAATTATAGAACCACTCTTCAGAGGCATAACCTGAATCTACAGAAATTCCATAGCAACTTGTCAGCGCTTTATTGGCCTCCTCTTCAATAAGATTATTTTCAATTGTTATATTTTTAGCTGTTCCATGCATAACTAAGGATGTACCCTGACAAACACCATTAACATGCGTTGATTTCCTTAAAACATTATCTGCAATTAAAATATTAGAAGAGTCATAGCCTGAAAAATAAATATTATGATTAAATATTGCAGTTTTATAGCCATTATTTTCAAACAAGTTTCCCTTTATTTCACAATCAGAACACATACCCAACCAACCTTGGCCACCATTATTTACCACTTGATTATTCTCAAAAATAATCCTTTCATTATGCGCATTACTACCAGAATTTAATGCATTAGCCCCTTGGGAATTTATCCCCATATCAAAACTATCAATCATCACATTTCTAATAGTTAAATCATCCACATCATTATATAAAAATATCGCAGCCTTATTACTCTCTACGGCACTTTTTAATATAAGGTTTTCGACTAGATAACCACCATCCTGATCCGCATTCCCCCCATCTTGAAAGTTAAATAATCTCCAGCCAAGATTACTAATAATTTTAGGCCGCTCTAGTGCAGCACTAGCGCTATCTACAATCGCATAATAATCACCTATTCGGCACCTGCTATCAGCTGTACAATTATCGTTTGCTAACCAAGGCGCTCCTGCATCAACATAAAAAACCCCCCCCCTGCAAAAGTTGATACTTTCGCCTGCTTTTAGGGAGTTAAATGTCCCTATAGCTTTAGTAAAAGTTAGCCACGGCGTGCTAGGTGAAAGACCGTCATTTTCATCACTTCCGGTATCACATACAAAATAGGTGCCGTCTGTATTAGCTACGACAGGCTCTAGTACTGCAACAACTGGCTCTGCAATAATGGGTTCTAGTACTGCAATAACTGGCTCACTTATTACTAAATTTGCAAGAAATTCTTCAGCACCAATTCCAATCACAAGCCCCCTAAGATCCTCTCCAACTACGTCATTTCCTATAATTCTTTCGTTTAAGGCATCACTACCAGGTGCTGGTTTATTTGAGCCTCCTACCTGAATCCCATATCTAAAAGAACTAATTTTTATATTCGATAACTGTACGTCATCAACATCATTATAAAATAAGAACCCCAATCCCTGATCATCAATAGAATTTGTTAAATTAAAGTTTTCTAATAAATAACCCTCATCATGGTCTGCTCTACCCGGGTCTTGAAAATTAAAAACTGCATCCGTATGTTGAGAAATGATCAGTGGCGCTACATCTTCAACTTGTGATACTGGGTTGTAATAATCGCTTATTATGCAGGGATTACTTACTAAGCAGTTAAAGTTTGCGATACGTTCTGATTTAGCTGTATAAAAAACACCGCCTCGGCAAAATAATATAGCATCACCCGCTTGTATTTTTTTATATTGACCAATACCTTTACTGAAGCTTTTCCACGGGGTTAGTTCACTTAAGCCGTCATTATTATCATCACCATCATCACAGACATAGTAATTTGTACCTGTACCGCCTGCTGCCGATGGATTGTCCAGCAACTCTAGGTTAATTTTTTCAGATACATCTATTTTTTTTGGTTCTGTGGTACAACTTATTAGCATGACGCTACTAAGAAATACCATTATAAATTTATTCATTTAAGTCCACCCCTATATTATTTAAATTAGTGAAATAACTATTACCAATCAAAGATCATTATAACTGGCATTATTCTTATATAATACTGCCCTCAAGGGCAGGTTCCAATTTAATACCTTACTTTACTTGGAACCACTGCTAATGTAAAAAATCAGCTTTCAGTACACCCTCTAACGCGCCTGATATTCTCCTGGATAAAAACAACACTTCACCCAGATTAAGCCCGATTGTTTCTGTTATAGTTGCTTCAGTACCTATACTAGGAGCTTGTCCGAGAACAAAGGTTTTTGAAATAAAAATCAACATATACCCAAACTACATGAAGGCGCAGAAATTTCATTTCCCGTCACTCCCGCATGCTTTTAGCGGGAGTCTAGTGTTTTAAGTAGATCCCAGCTAAAAGCATGCGGGGATGACGGTTGAAAAAAAACTGCATCTTCAAGTGTGATGGGGATATAGCCGTGCTGGTCTAGTTGTAATTGCACAGCATCAAACAATGTCTCACTTGCATTCGCTGTGACTAAGCGCT
>ENA-ORXI01002259-ORXI01002259.1-sediment-metagenome-genome-assembly--contig:-NODE-2259-length-14010-cov-11.376875_pt1 | contig 14010 bp, 13 predicted proteins | sample MGYA00237861_ERZ511468 | MGnify/ENA primary metagenome ERZ511468 (study PRJEB26299, sample SAMN06266213) | sediment metagenome | isolation source: Hudson Canyon methane seep mesocosm | place... | reverse complement strand
AAACGGGGTGATGCGAGGCATTACCCCGTTTTTTTTTGATCTTATTTGTTGGAGAAAGGTTTTTAGGTGGGTTGATTAGGTTTTCTTAAAGCGGCCGTAGTGTAGTAATAGGGTGGGTAGCAGCAGTAAATTAAGAAGGGTTGATGACACCAGGCCACCAATAATAATCGCCGCCATTGGCCCCATGATTTCACGGCCGGCATTATCGCTGTTAATGGCTAACGGTAACATCGCTAAAATAGTCACTAAAGCGGTCATTAAAATTGACGGTAGGCGCTGCTGCGCACCTAATAATACCGTGTCAAAATTCCAGCGATGATTTTCTTGTTGTACTAATTGTTGGTAGTGCGAAACCAGCATAATACTGTTTCTAACGGTAATGCCAAACAGGGTAATAAACCCGACAACCGAGCCGATCGATAAGGTTGCACCGGTGATCAATACCGCTACCACACCGCCCACCAGTGAAAAAGGAATATTGGCTAAAGTGAGTAAAGTCAGGCGGGTACTGCCCAGCGCTAAATAAATCAGCAGTAAAATACCCGCGCTGGCCACGAGTGAGGAAAGAATCAGGGTTTCTCGGGCCTTGTTTTGGGCGATGGCGGTACCGGTAAATTCAAGGTAGCTGTTGTTGGCTAAAATAATGTCGGTGTTAATTTTGTTTTTAAGTTTTTTGATAAAGCCGCCAAGATCAGACCCTTGAACATGACAGGTGAGTGTTTGAAGGCGTTGCGCATTGTGGTGCAAAATATTATAGCGCCCGGTGGTGGTGTTAATGCGGGCTAATTGACCTAAGGCGATAAGTTGTCCCGTACTGGTTCGGACCGGTAATTGTTCGATGTCCCGCGGTTGTTTTTTTAAATCAGGCGCTAAGGTTACGGTAATGTCGTACGATTGGTTGCCGGCTAATCCTTGGCCTACTCGGGTGCCATGGTAGGCCGTGCTGATGGTCTCAGCGACCTCTTGAGGGGTGATGCCCCAAAGACTTAATTGCGCAAGATCTAACTGAATATCAAGTGTCGGTGCCGCCGGAGGCGAGCGCCGTTGTATCTGGGTGGCTTCTGGAAAATCTGCCAGTAGGGCGGCGATTTTTTCAGCGGTGCGGTCCAATGCATTTAAATCCTGGCCATACAAGTTGATAACAACCGGTGCGGTATAGCCTGAAATCGTTTCATCTACCCGCTCAATTAAAAAAGTATTGGCTTCAAATAAAATCCCGGGAAAGGCGGTGAGGATCTCACGAAGTTGGTCTAAAACAGCTTGTTGCTCGGTGCCCGATAAGGGTGTTAGGCGCACTTCAAATTCACTGTAATGACTGCCATAAGTATCCGCACCGCGTTCAGCACGACCAGCCCACTGCGAAACCGACTCCACGCCTTCAATGGTTAAAAATTGTTTTGTTAAGGCGCTGCCTATTCGAATTGATTCGGGTAACGACGTGCCGGGAATACTACTGGTATGGACAATGTAGTGGCCTTCACGTAGTTCAGGTAAGAACTTGGTGCCTAAGTTGACTAAGACAAAGGCGCCCATAAGACACGCGGCAATTAAGAAGATAACAATGCGCTGGTGCTGCGTACTGATGCGGCTTAATAACCGCTGGTAGTGGGGTTGGATAAAAAGCATTACCGGTGGTTTTTTTTCAGTGGGCGCTGTGTCTTTCAGCAGCCAGTAACACAGCGCTGGCGTCAGGGTTAAGGCCACCAGTAGCGACATTAAAATAGCGCTGATGTAGGCTATGCCTAAGGGGGCGAAAAGCCTGCCGGCAACACCGTCTAAAGTCAACAGCGGCACAAAGGCTAGGGCGACAATAAAGCTGGCAAAAACCACCGAACTTCGAACCTCCATCGAGGCGTTATAAATCACCGTGAAGGTGGGTTGTGGGTTAGGAGACTGTCTGTTTTCTTTCAGCCGTCTAAAGATATTTTCGGTATCAATAATAGCGTCATCAACCACTTCCCCTAAGGCGATTGCCAAGCCCCCTAACACCATAATATTGAGATGAACACCGGCCTCCAGTAAAACGACCGCCGCCATAATCAGCGACAGCGGTAAAGCAATGGCGGCTATCAGTGCGGTTCGGGTGTTATAAAGGAAAAGATAGAGCACCAACACCACAAAGAAACTGCCTACTAATAGGTGGCCGGTAATATTGTTGAGTGAGGTTTCGATATAGTCAGCCGGACGAAATAGAGGGTTGTGAAAGTCAATCTGTTGTTCGGCGAAGAGCGGTTCAAATTCAACCAATGCACGTTCAACCGCTCTTGAAACCGACAAGGTATTGGCGCCGTATTGGCCGATTACCATCAAAACAATGCCTTCTTGGCCGCCAATTTGAGCCGCACCAATCGCCGGTGCCGGCGCATAGGTCACGGTGGCGACATCGCCGAGTAATAACGGTTGGCCGCGATGGGTTTTCACTACACATTTTTTTAACTGCGCCGGTGTTTGCGGCAAGCCACTCACCTTAAGCGTTAAGCGTTGATTACTGTTTTCGACAAAGCCTGCTTGGGCTAAAGCCGTTGCGCGTTGGGCGGCTTGGGTAATATCGGTCAGGCTCAGGTTATAGCGGTGTAATTGTTCGGGGTTGATTTGAATTTGCAGTTGTTTTACGCTGCCGCCAAAAACGTTGATGTCAGCCACCCCGGGGACGGCTAAGAGTTTCGGTACTACGGTCCAATCCACCAAGGTTCTTAGGTGCATTAAGTCATGGTGCTTGGAAGTCAGGCCAAGCGTTAAGACAGTGGCTGAAGACGATGAAAGGGGTACGGCGCTCGGTGTTTTAACGGTGGCCGGGAGCGTATTGGCGAGGTGGGACAGGCGCTCGGAGACTTGTTGACGGTTACGGTAACTGTCGCTGTTTTCAGTAAACAAGGCAGTAACAATAGACAGGCCCTGAATAGATTCTGATCGAAGGTGGGTCAGTCCGATAAGCCCTGCTAGTGCAACCTCAATGGGTTGAGTAACTTGGCGTTCAACTTGTTCGGCTGAAAAGCCCGGGGCTTCAGTTTGAATAATGACTTGTTTGGGGGAGAATTCTGGAAAAATATCCAAGCCCGCCGTCGAAAGCCGGTAACTGCCGTAAATGAATAGCAATAGACTTAGGGCAATCACAACGCCGTAAAGGCGGGTGGAGGTGCGTACTAAAAAGGCCAGCATCAGAACTTAGTCATCGTCGTCTTCTTCAGGAATAGTGCCTTTAAACTCTTCTGAAAAAAGCATCTGTGCGCCGCGGGTCACGATAGGGGTTTGATAGATCTTTTGTTCAACAATAAGTAGGCCGCCTGAAACGGGGTAGGAAAGAGCGATGTGTTGGCGCTTAAAGGTCACAGGTCCTGTTTTAAGATAAATAAACTGTTGGTCTAAATGATGAATAATCGCAGAATCGGGAACGATAACACCGGTTAGGGGCTGTTGGGTTAGGGGCAGCCAAGCGATAAGGGGTTGGTTGGGTAAAAAGGCTGGGTCTTGCGTGTAATAAAAAAAACGTTTGCCGGGGGATGGGAAGGCGGTTACCGGCACGGGATCGAGTAAGGTTGCTGTGGCCGTGTGGCGACGGTTTGAATCAAGTGCTAGGGTAATCGTGGCCGGCATCCTATAGCGGTCGTCTAAGGGGGTGTCGATAGCTACCAGAGTGGTCGAGGGTGCGGTTAAGAACCCTTGGGCGGGTTGGGCTGTGGTCAGGGTGTGAACAATTTTTTGGCCCCATTGTTCGGCAGCTTCGCTTTGAAGTGTTTGCAGCGCTATCTTTTCAGCCCGCCACTGGGTGTTTTCAGCATCGGCCTTCAGGCGGCTGTGTTGCGCTTTGGCCAATTGTTTTTGGGCATAGGCTTTCTTTAAACGGGCTTGTTGGTGGAGGAAGTCACTTTGAAATTGTAGGAGTGCGCTTTTCGCTAAGGTGCGGCCATAGCGGATAATTTCAGGTTGCTGGGTGGTTATTTTAAGGTGTTCAGCGTGTAGTCCGGAACGCGCTTGTAGTGCTGGGGTGAGGGTTAGACTGTTGTCAAGGCTAGCCGATTGTGTTGTCTCGTCGGTAAGCTCTTCTGTGGCTAAAGTTTGCGGTAGGTTGACTAGGCCGGCTAAAAAAAGCAGTACTAATGGGAGGCTGGGGCATCGTAAGTCGATTTGGTTATTTAAAAAGTTACACATGGGTGGTCAAAAAGGCCAAAGAGATAAGCAGTATAAATTATCAACCGCGTTCCTGCATCCTAAGGGGCTTAATAGTTAATGGAAAAGGGGGTGAAAGCGGTACCCGTTACCCGTTTTTTAGTGAATTATCTGTATAATGATTGTTTTTAATTTTATCTAAAGACAAGGGCTTATGAGCGATTTTCCCGAAAACTTAAAATATGCAAAATCTCATGAATGGTCAGCGCTGGAAGACGGCCATGTCGTTCGTGTGGGTATTACCGACTTTGCGCAGGAAGAACTCGGCGATTTGGTTTTTGTTGAACTGCCAGAAGCAGGTAAAAAAGTCACGGCAGGCGAGGTGTGCGCCGTGGTGGAATCTGTCAAAGCAGCCTCAGATCTTTATAGTCCGGTGACCGGCGAAGTGATTGAAAGTAATCAGGCGGTTCTCGATGAGCCTGAATTAGTCAATGACGATGCTTTTGGAACGTGGTTGTTTTGTATTAAGGCCGATGACATCAGTCAATTAGAGGCCTTAATGAGCGCTGCAGAATACCAGAAAATGATCAACGACTAAGGCTTGCTTTAAGCCTTGGGTTTTATTTTTTTAAGGTCAAGCGTTTGGCCTTAGTGTCTATTTTTTATTGAGTGGAGTTTAGAATAATGAGTGCATTGATCTGTGGATCCATGGCTTTTGATACCATTATGGTATTTCAAGATAAATTTAAGAACCATATTTTGCCTGATAAGCTCCATATGTTAAGCGTTGCTTTTTTAGTGCCTGAACTGCGCCGTGAATTTGGCGGCTGTGCCGGCAATATTGCTTACAATTTAAAGCTCCTCGGTGAAGAGCCCTTGATGATGGCGACCGTTGGACAAGATTTTGGCCCCTATCAACAATGGTTAGCGCAGTGCTCTATTCGAACCGATTATTTGAAAGTTTTAGACGACCAGTACACGGCGCAAGCTTATATCACCACCGATGAAGACGATAATCAGATTACTGCTTTTCACCCCGGCGCGATGAATGAGGCACACCGTAATGCGATTTCGGCCGTCGATGAGCGTATTCAAGTCGGTATCGTTTCGCCGGACGGGAAAGTGGGTATGCAGCAGCATGCAGAACAATTTGTGGAAGCAGGCATTGAATTTATTTTTGATCCCGGGCAAGGTTTGCCGATGTTTGATGGCGCTGAGTTAACCGCGTTTATTGATCAGGCGAGTTGGGTGACTGTTAATGACTATGAAGCCCAGTTAATGCAAGAGCGTACTGGTTTAACATTGGAAGCCATAGCCGAACAAGTGAAAGCCTTAATTGTCACGCAAGGTGGGGAAGGTTCAACCATCTATACCGACGGCGGTGTGATGACGATACCGGCGGCACCGGTGGGTGAGCTCCAAGATCCAACCGGGTGCGGTGATGCCTATCGAGCCGGATTGTTGTATGGCTTAATGAATGATTTAGACTGGGCTACCACCGGGCGTATTGCTTCGTTGCTGGGGGCGATAAAAATTGAGCAAAAAGGCACCCAAAACCATCGGTTTTCGCTCGCTGAATTTAAAGCCCGTTATCAGCAAAGTTTTGGGCAGTCATTTTGAGTCTAAGCCAGACTGAAAAGCTGTTATCGATTATGGCCCAATTGCGTGATCCGTCAACGGGTTGCGCTTGGGACCAACAACAAAGTTTTGAGAGTTTAATTCCCTATACTCTGGAAGAAGCCTATGAGGTTGCCGATGCCATTGAGCGGGGCGACAACGACGATTTAAAAAGTGAGTTGGGTGATTTGTTGCTGCAAGTGGTTTTTTACGCCCAGATTGCCCAAGAACAAAAACTGTTTGACTTTGAACAGGTAGCCCTGACCATCGCCGACAAATTAACCCGGCGCCACCCCCATGTTTTTGCCAATGCGGTCTTTGAAGATGATGCTGCCCGTAAGGCGGCTTGGGAAGAAGCTAAGGCTCTTGAGCGTAAAGAAAAACAAAGCGCCGGATCAACGCGTATTTTATCGGGCCTGACCAAAAACCTACCTGCCCTGATGGCCTGTGAAAAAGTGCAAGACCGCGCTGCCGCCCAAGGCTTTGACTGGCAAGAAGCGGCACCGGTATTTGATAAGGTCTTGGAAGAGTTAGCCGAAGTGAAAGAAGCGTGGCTTTCAGGCGATCAGCGCCACACCGAAGAAGAAGTCGGTGATTTATTGTTAGTGACGGTCAATCTAGCCCGCCACCTTAACGTTAATCCTGAAATGGCGCTGAGAAAAGGGACCGATAAGTTTACGGAGCGCTTTAATTATGTTGAACAACAAGTCCTCAACTCCGGGCGCGTCATGACCGATTGTGCGCTTGAAGAACTGGACGCTTTTTGGGATGAAGCCAAGCAGGTCTTAAAACAAGCGTAAGTGATTCCTTGTAATCGTTGTTTTATTCTTTAACAGGCCGCTTATCCAGTTTTCGTTGTAAGGTTCTTCGGTGCATATTTAAGGCGCGGGCGGCCGCTGAGATATTGCCGTTATTTTGCATCAGTACTTTTTGTAAATGTTCCCATTCTAAGCGTTTTACCGACAGTGGGTTGTCGTTAATGGTTGTTGAGGAATCACCGTCATTTTTGTGCAAGGCCTTAACGATTTCATCGGCATTGGCCGGCTTGGTTAGGTATTGGGTCGCCCCTAATTTGATGGCTTCGACAGCGGTGGCAATACTGGCAAAACCGGTTAGCATGGCAATGCGCGTGTTGGCGTCTATTTCAATCAGCTTTTTGACCAGCTCTAAGCCCGATTCATGGCCAATGCGCAAATCAATGACGGCATATTCGGGGGTTTTCTCTTCTGCAAGTGTTAACCCTGAGGCAATGTCATAAGCGACGACAACATCAAAGTTACGTTTTTGAAGTGCTTGGGCCAAGACCATACAAAAGGTTTGATCATCATCAACGAGTAATAAGCGGGGTTTTTCTGTTGAGGTTTCCATGGGCAATATCTTTTAGTCAGCGGGGTTAGGTTGAGGGATTAACGGTAAAGACATTTCTGTGCAGGCACCCCCATTAGGCCTATTATAAATGTCAATGCGACCGCCGAGTCGGTTAATAGAGGCATAAGTTAAAAATAAACCGACACCGAGGCCGTGATTTTTTGTCGCTATAGGTTCTTTACCGGCTTGGACTAAAATTTCAGGTTTAAATCCCGGGCCATAGTCTTTTATTTTAAGGTGTAGCCATTCAGAATCCCATTGGGCAATAAAATCAATGCCACTGTTAGGGTTAGTCGCTCGAGCGGCATTATTAAGAATGTTTATGATGGAGTGGGTGAGGGTCTGGTCGGCAATAATTTGACAAGTTTGCTTGTGGTCCGGGGTAATCATTAAATTGATCTTGATGCCCGGTTGTTGAGTGCGCCAGACGGTCAGGAGTTCATCTAAGTAGGTGGTGATTTCCATGATTTGTCCGGATTCCGCACGCATTTCACCCCCAGAAGCAGACATGACCGATAAGGCTTTTTTGCAACGATTAATCTGCTCCTGTATGAGCCGCATTTTATCAAAGAGCTCGGTATTGTTTTGTCCTTGGGTTTCTTGTTCGATTTCGTGGGCAATAATTGCCATGGTTCCTAGGGGAGTGCCCATGTCATGTGCGGCGCTGGCAGCCAGTGTTCCTAAGGCAATAACACGCTCGTCACGGAGTGCATTTTCACGGGCTTCGGCAAGTTTTCGTTCACGTTCGCGCAATGTTTTGGCCATGCTGAGTACAAAAAAGGCCACTAAGGTGGCGGAAAATAAAAAACCGATCCACATGCCAAACACTTTAGTACTAAAAAAAGCAGCGCTATTGTCAAAAGTAGGGGTAATGGATTTTATACCTTGAGGGCTGTAGGTAAAGGTTTCTTCCCCAATTTTAGGTAACGGTATGTTGTAGGCAATCAGTAAGGTGTAGAGCGATGTTGTTAATAACATCATATACCAGGTATAAACTTGCGGTAACGTAATCGCGGTGATAATCAGCGGGAGTAAGAATAACCAGATAATCGGATTAGAGGCGCCGCCGGTTAAATAGAGGATCATCGCAATACTGATAACATCAATGGCTAAATGCGAAAATATTTCGAGTTCAGTGACTGGGGTCGCTTGCCGTAACCGAAACCACGTATAGATATTGAAGGATGCCAGCGCAATAATCACTAACGATAATGATTTGTGTGGAATAGCTATATGTAGTGCAAAAACAGAAATAACAACGGTAAATAAGGCGCCGGTGAGGATAAAATTACGAATAACAAAGAGCCAATTCAGGTTCTCACGAATTGAAATAGGGGACCGGTCTAGGCGAAAATGATTATGCATAAGCTTTATTTTTCTTAAGGGTTATAACCCTTTTTTAGTTAAAGATAAACGTATAAAGCGGAAAACTTAGTGTTAAAAAATAGCACAGTTTCTTTTTAGGGTGAAGGTGTTTAGAAGGTAAGGTCTGGTTTTAGGTTAATTAAAGCTGACATTGAGTCCGCCTAAGCCGCAATAGCCGTGAGGATTTTTAGCTAAATATTGTTGGTGTTCTTGTTCGGCATAGTAAAAGGTCGGCGCTGGGGTTATTTCAGTCGTAATCGGGGCGGTGATACCGGCTTGAGAAAGTTGGCGTTGGTAGTGTGTTTTTGTGTCTTCGGCTAGGTTGTGTTGTGACGGGTTGTGGGTAAAAATAGCCGAGCGGTATTGCGTGCCGATATCATTACCTTGGCGCATTCCTTGGGTAGGGTTATGGCTTTCCCAAAAAAGCGTTAATAAGTGCTGATAGCTGATCTGTGTGGGATTAAAAACAACCCGAACCACTTCAGCATGGCCGGTACGGCCGGTACACAACTCGGTATAAGTGGGGTTAGGGGTCAGTCCCCCGGCATAACCTACGGCGGTGATAAAAATACCGGATTGTTGCCAAAAGAGCCGTTCAGCCCCCCAAAAACAGCCTAAACCAAAAACAGCCGTTTCTAAGGCCTCAGGAAACGGCGGCGTTAAGGCATGGCCGGTAATCATATGGCTAGCTGTTATTGGTATTTCATCGGTCCGGCCTGACGGTGCTGTGACCCGGTCTGGTTCATTGATTGGATTCATCGTTGGGTTTTTTGTTTTTGGTTATGCTTTATAATAGCAGATTATATAATGGCTAAATAATATTCAAAATGACAGATCAAGATACCTTGCGGCGATTCCTTTTTGAGCACGCTGGTGTGCGCGGCGAATGGCTTAAATTGACCGATAGTTGGCGAGCGCTAAGCGATAATCATGATTATCCACCGGTGGTTAAAGAACAATTAGGGCATGCGGTGGGTGCGGCAACGATGTTGGCGGCAACCATTAAATTTAACGGTGCATTGGTTTTGCAAGCCCAAGGTGAGGGGCCGCTTAAAACCGTTGTGGCACAATGCACGCACGATCGCTGTATTCGAGGCTTGGCGCGCCACCGAGGTCCCGTTGTGGGTGACCGATTAGCCGAACTTTATGGCGCCGGTCAACTGGTCCTGACCATTGAGACCGAACGAAAGCAGCCTTATCAGGGAATTGTGAGTCTAGACGGTGATAATTTAGCGCAGGCTTTGGAAAACTATTATCAACAATCTGAGCAGTTACCGACTCGGTTGTGGTTGTTTGCTAATGAAACAACAGTTAGTGGTCTATTTTTACAAGCACTACCGGAGTCTTCGGGTTTTGGTTCTGATTGGGAGCGTATTGTGATGTTAGCCGACACCATTACCGCTCAGGAATTGTTGGATTTATCCTGTGAGGCGGTGTTGCATCGATTATTCCATGAGGAAACACTGCGGTTATTTGAGCCTGAGCCGATACAGTTTAAATGCAGTTGTTCGAATGAGAAAATTGAGCGAACCTTAAAAAGTTTAGGGCGTACTGCGTTAGAGGAAGTTTTAGAAGAGCGTGAGGATATTACTGTTGATTGTGAGTTTTGTAATCGGCAATACCGTTATGACCGGGTTGATGTCGAACGTCTCTTAGTTGCTGAGACTGATCTTGGCACTTCAAAAATCAGCCACTGATGGGTCGGCGCTTACTACCCTTGACCTTCAGAACGCTGTTGGTTGCCGTGTTGCTCAGTAGTTTAACGGGTTGTGTGTGGTGGCGGTTGTACCAAGTGTATGACCAAATGGCAGCGTTTGATACGCACTTTTCTGTACAGCACGATAAATCATTTACCTTATTATTTAAAGACCCTGTGGTTTACAGTGAAGACTTTGTCTTTTTAGCCAAATTACAACCGACTCACAAAGCGGTCTACCGAGGTGTTCATCGTTGGGATTATTTTTTCCAAAAAGTCGATCAACATAATCAGCCCGTCAACCCGGCGATTGGTTTTACCTGGAGTTTATTTTTTAATACTGAAAACCGCCTTGAAGCGGCAGAATTATCGCCGATTTTCTTAAAAATAGTGCCGCCGGCCTTTCTTGAGGCTTCGATTCGTTCGATCGCTGGAGCGGCCATTAATGCAACGGAGCGGCAATTAAAGGCGGATGTTTCTAAACTGGCTAAGATCACAGTGCCATTACCGACCAAGAACAGTATTTTAGCGGTATTGGGTGCCCCCATCGGCCGTGAAAAAGTATCTGCCGGAGAATTGTTAAGTTTCAGGTTTTTATTAGTCAGTCCTGATATTGAGCCGGGGTATGAATCACGGGCAATTTCGACGGTCAAATTAACGTTTGACGCTAAAACCGAACGGTTAATAAAAATGTCGGGACGTTATGCCGGCCTTAAAATTGCTATTAATTATCAGAACTTAATCGCCTTGTAAATTTATGTCCCACATTGTTGAACGAAAAGTCATTACTGAGATCGCACAAAAGGCCGGCGCTATAACGTTGGCGTGGTATCAAAAAGAAGTCTCTGTGGCGTATAAGGCGGATCAGTCGCCGGTGACCGCAGCAGATTTGGCGGCCAATCAGTTTATTTGTCAGGCGCTTGCCGAGGCGTATCCTGATATCCCCCTGTTATCAGAAGAAAACAAAACCATACCCTATAGCGAACGCCGCGATTGGGAAACCTTTTTTTTGATTGACCCGATTGATGGCACTAAGGAGTTTATTAATCACAGTGATCAATTTACCGTTAATATTGCTTTGATTCAGCATGGTGTGCCGGTACTCGGTGTGGTTTATGCACCGGCGCTTAATGACATGTACTCTGGCTGTCAGGGGCAAGGGGCTTTTAAAAATGATCGGCGGTTGCCTTTTCAGCAAAACGCTAATCCTGAGCAGTCCTTAACGGTCGTGGCCAGTAAACACCACTTATCGGTCGAAACCGAGCACTTTATACAAAGTCTGATGAACGGCACTGAAAAGGTCACGTCAAAGACGATAGGCAGTTCCTTGAAGTTATGTTTAGTGGCAACCGGTGAGGCGGATCTGTACCCACGGTTGGGTCCAACGATGGAGTGGGATACCGCTGCTGCACATGCTGTGGTATTGGCGGCGGGTAAGCAGGTCTTGCAATACGGAACCGATGAGCCGTTAGTCTATAATAAGGCGGATTTATTAAATCCTTGGTTTATAGTGCAATAGCCGATTTGAGTTTAATGTTTTACAATGCCGAGTGTAGTGGCGATATGGCTCAGCTCAATTAAGGTTGGTGTACCTAGTTTTTTCTTGATTTGAGTGATGTAGTTAGCAACGGTTTTATAGCCTAAACATAATTCATCAGCTATTTTGTGAGTGGTAAACCCTTGAGCGGATAACCGGAATACGTCAAATTCCCGTGTTGAGAATTTTTGTACAATGGCTTCGGGGTTGTTTTCTGGTAATTGACTTTGGGCACTACCGAGTAGCCCTTGTTCAATATAACTTTGGCCGTTATGAATACTTATTATGGCTTCTGATAATATTGTAGGGGCGCTGTTTTTGGTGATGTAACCTTTAGCCCCTATATTTAAGGCCCGATTAATATATGCCGGTTCATCATGGAAACTAAAAACAAGAATAGCGATATTCTTGTTCCGCTGCACCAGTCGACTAATGGTTTCTAGTCCGCCTATACCCGGCATGGATAAATCCAGCACAACAATATCTGGCCGGTGAGATTGATAAAGTTGAATGGCTTCTTCACCGCAATTCGCCTCCGCAATAACATCGATATCAGGGGAGGTAGCCAGTAAGAGTTTAAAGCCAGCTCTAACTACAGTATGGTCATCAACGAGTAAAACTTTTATTTTAGTGGTCATGGTAGTGGAATTTGAGCCCTGATTTGTAGTCCGTTATCTATTTTAGAGGATATTTGCAGGCTACCCTCTAATAGTTTTATTCTTTCTTTTATCCCAAGTAACCCAAATCCAGAGGTGAGTTTATCAGGCTCGCAACCACAGCCATTATCAGTGACTAATAGTATGAGCTTGCCTGGGTTAATCTGAATTTTGACACTAACCTGGGTGGCCTGAGCATGTCGAATAGTATTAGTCAGGCTTTCCTGAATGATTCGGAAAACTTGCATGACGGTGTTGGGCGCTACTTGGTCTACGCTCTCATCACAGTGTAGCGTAAATGCGATTGATGGGTTTATGGACTGCCATTGGTCCAGTAGGTCTTCTAATGTGGCTTTTAGTCCTAGTTCTGTTAATAGAGCAGGGTGTAATTGCTTCATCATTGAGCGAACAACAACGGTTAAGTGGTCACAAATGTTAACAATGGATGTGGTGACTTCTTGAATATCTGCTGTCTCGTGTGTCGCTGAAATGGCCATCGCTTTGATGGCCGTTAATGATTGACCTAATTCGTCATGTAATTCTTGAGATAAACGCTTTCTTTCTGATTCTTGAATCTCTAGTGAGTGTTGGGTTAATGCTTTGTTTTGTTTTTCTGACGCCTCTAGTGCTTCAGTCATATGATTAATTGCTTTTGAAATGGTGTCATATTCTTGGGTAGAGAATGTCGGTAGTTTTTTGTGGTAGTTACCCGTTTCAATTATTTTCAGGTGCGTAATGATCGAATGGATTGAAATGATTGATTTATTAAATACGAGCTGGGCAGAGAGCAGTGTTAATAATACCAGTACGATTATCACGCCAAAGAGAACAATACTTTCTCGCCATGCTTCAGCGACTTCATCCATTGGGTTGGCTTGAATGATTAAAATAAATTCAGTGTTATTGCTTAGGTCAACAGGGTATTCAACTTTTGGGTATTCACTAAGCACAAGGTTGGTAAACCACTCTGGCGGTGAGTTATTAAAGGTTGCTTTTTGGATGGGTTGAAGAGGGTCATTGAGTTTTTCGCCCAATGAATTTTTGAGTTGAATATTTAAGTGTCTGGTTTGCTTTAATTGGCTTAATTGGAGTAGCCAATCTTTATGTCCGGATTTTTGAACGGCGGGACTTGTTTTAATAAGTTGCAAAGCAAGGTTAATGGAGGAATCTACTTCATTTTTTATGGATTGGCGTGCTTGCCAGATACTGATAGCAGCCCCTAAGAAAATAATACCCATTGAAATTAATAAGATCCTGATGCTGATTTGGTTGCGTAAGCTCATCGGGAAAATTTCCTTTTTTGTAGCAGGTGCTAGACCGTGTTTATTAGAGTTGTTATCTTTGTGCGAAATTTGATGAATTTACACAGGATATAGGATGAAAAAGGTTTTAGCTACCGCATTGTTTTTGATCTGCTGCCAATCTTTTGCGGCAGAAGATGTTGAAAGTTTGACGGTTATAAAAGTCACGGCCTCACCGATTTTATCACATGGGATTGATGTCAATAAGGTGCCTGCGCATATCCAGTCGGTTACAGCCGAACAGTTAGAGGCTGCTCAGAGTTTGTCTTTGGCTGATTATATGAATCAGCATATGGGCAGTGTATTTGTTAATGAAACGCAAAATAACCCTTTACAGCCGGATGTTTATTATCGTGGATTCTC
>ENA-ORXI01002254-ORXI01002254.1-sediment-metagenome-genome-assembly--contig:-NODE-2254-length-14048-cov-2.731515_pt1 | contig 14048 bp, 9 predicted proteins | sample MGYA00237861_ERZ511468 | MGnify/ENA primary metagenome ERZ511468 (study PRJEB26299, sample SAMN06266213) | sediment metagenome | isolation source: Hudson Canyon methane seep mesocosm | place: USA:Hudson... | reverse complement strand
GCAATGCTGATATTTTTTTCGTTTGCAAAGATGGATGGTATTGATGAACTTGAAAAAATAAAAAATAAAATCATTCAAATGTCCGATATGGAAATATCTTTAAAATATGGTTGTCCTATGAATAAACTCGTAAGAGAAATGTTCAGTTTGGATCAGGAATTTAAAGTATTATTAGAGGATACGTATAAAAAAATTCTAATTCTTATTGAAAATTTCTTAAATCAAGCTGTCGAAAACAGTACACTCAAAGAGTGTGATACTAAATCTTTGGCACTTTTTATTTATACCACTATTATTGGTAATATCTCTGTAGGTGAGGGCAATACCACCAAAGAGAGCTTTTTATCTTCTGTGGCACATCTGTTTAATTATCTGGATTCTTTAAAAATACATAAAATAAATTTATTGTACAAAATATTAAATTAGACTATTTAGTCTAATTTAAGTATAAATGTTTTATAATTCGACTAGACCAAATAGTCTAGGAGAATAAAATGATAAATGAAAACTATAAAGCAGCAAAATTGAACGCCTTTGAGGATATTCACAATCACACGTTTACAGTTGCGAATACAGCAGTAAAAAAAGAATCGAAACTTTTTTTAAAAGAGTTATTGGATTTGACCAGTATGGAAATATCGTACAACATTTTCAAACCCAATGAAGAAATGCCATTTTTTCATAAACATAAACAGAATGAAGAAGTTTACATAATTGTAAAAGGAAGTGCGCAGTTTATTGTGGATGAGCAAATCATCGACTTAAATGAAGGGTCATCTATCAATATCAAACCAGAAGGTGAACGGTACTACAAAAATATGAGTGATAGCGATGAACTGGTTTTTATCGTGATACAAGGAAAAGAAAATACACTTGATTATGACTCAATAACAGATGGAGTTATTGTCGAATAAACTGCATCTTAACAAAAGATGCAGTTTCTACCTTTGGCTTTGGCTTTATATAACGATTCATCCGCTTCTTTATATAAAGCATTGCTGTTTGAAAGCTGGGATCCTTTTTTAACGATGAGTCCAACAGAAGCCGTTATATAAGGACTGACACTGTTTGTTTTGTGCTCAATCTTAAGTTTTTCAATTTCATTTTTAATTAACGTTGCAAATGCTAAAGATTTCTTTTCATCGTCCTTTGAAAAGATGATTCCAAACTCTTCCCCTCCCAATCTAAATGCAAAATCACTGGCTCGGTTTGTATTGGTTTTTAATAGATGTGAAACTTTTTGCAATGCTAAATCACCCGCTTGATGCCCATACGTATCATTGTACTTTTTAAAATAATCAATATCCAGCATCATAAAAGAGATATAGTAGTTTTCTCTTTTTGCTCTGCTGAGTTCTTCTTCGATTTTAGTATTAAAATATCTTCTGTTGTATAATTGGGTGAGTTCATCGGTTATAGACAGATATTCAACTTTTTTCTTGTTGGTGATATCTTGTCGAATCGATGTGTAACCAATGAGCTCTTCGTTTTTATAATTTGGGTGAATGACAGCTCCAATCCAATAAGTTTCACCCTTTTTGTTTCTGTTCTTTATCTCGCCTGTCCATGTTGAACCGCTTTGGATTCTTTCCCACATTTGTTTATAAAACTCTTTTGGAACATCGGGATGTCTTACTTTGTTATGTGATTTTCCGATAAGCTCTTCTTTTGAATAACCAGATATATGACAAAATGCACTGCTGACATGAGTAATGATTCCCTTTGTATCCGTGGTAGATATACCGACATTGTCATTGACTATTTTTATGTAGTCTTGAAGTTTGGCTTCTGCTTCGTTTCTGGAAGTCAATGTTTTATTGATGTTATTTGCCAAAGTTATAAATTCTTCAAAGGTCAGTTTTTGGGTATTAATTTGTTTATGCCCTTTGGATGCTTTTTCAAAGGATTGTATTAAATGCAGTATGTTTTTGTTGATGTAAGCTGATATTTTTTTTGAAATCAAAAATACACAAACAGCAATTAAAAGAATAAAAAATAAAACAGTATTTGTTTGGTGTAAAATAGCATTTTTTAGAACCTCTTCTTTTCTCATAATTTCAGAATCAATTTCATCAATATAAACACCACTACCTATAATCCACTGCCAGTCATCATAGATTTTAACAAAAGCAATTTTTTGAAACTCTTGGGTGGTATCGAGTTTTTTAAATTTGTAAAAGAAGAAATCACCCTCTTGATTTTTAATGGCATCAAGCTGTTGTTTAAAAAGTTTATCATTTGAGTAGTGTTTGGGTTTTTCAAGTTTTTTCCCATCGAATACCAAAGCTTTTTTATCCAATCGGTTGACAAAAATATAACCATTGTCACCAAAACGAATATTTGAAATTTCATCCAGAACATCCTGTTTGGTTTCATAAAGCATATCATCAAGATATTCTCCCATGCCTATGTGCCAATCAAAAGGTTTGAAGTATTTTACAAAAGAGAGTTTTGGATACTGTATATTGTCATTTAAATCGGGTTTGATAAAATGATTGGTGACAAAGCCTTCTCCTTTATTCAAAGCGATTTTACTTTGTCTTCTAACGATAAAGTTTCCTTTGACATCTTTTAAATTCCAGACATTTTTGTTTAGATGTAAGGTGGGTGTTTTATTAAAAAGGACAGCTTTACCTGTGTTGCTGTTTATAAAAAAATAAGATCGTTTTTCATTGTAGGAGAGATTTTTCAAAGCAGCAACGATGAGGGATTGTATCTCTTTGGGTGTTTTTGTCTCTTTGCACTCTTCATAGATTGAGTTTGCTATGGTGTAGGCTTGATTAACTCTGCTTTTTAGTTTTTTTCTGACTGCCTGTTCTATTCGATTCTGTCGATACTTTATTTTAGTATGAACTTTTGAAACTTCTCTTTGTATCTCTTCTTTTTTAAATTTGATAAATTCACTTTTAATGTATTCTCCATCATCTCTAAAACTGTTGTATTGAAAGAGTATTGAAATTGCAAAAGCAAGCAATGTAGAGATAATAGAGACCACAAAAATGGCTTTAATTATTAGATTGGATAATTTCATAATATATTCTTTTCTTAATTTATCTTAGTTTACAATAACCAAAATTAGTAAGTATTAAAATATGGTAAATTTTTTTTTACGTTATTTAATGGTATTATAAAAGTAGAAAGTAAATTGCATAAAAGTAGAGTGATTATAGTAGAAATCAAGAATTTCTCAAATGAAAATAAGTAAGGTTATATAATGAGCAGCAAAATGTCAAAATTAAAAGAAAAATCAGCCGATATGTTAAATCTGACCAAAGAACAATTTAACAAAGGGTTTAGTTTGGCAAAAATAAAGAGCCAAAGTGTTAAAGATAAAATCAATTTAAAAATAAGAGAAAAAGCCATCTTAGCCACCAAAGCACGGTTGGCTGAGAACCACAAAACCTTTGAAGATTTTAGTGATGAGGAACTTGATATTATTATTGCAGATGAAGAGAGAAAAATAATTGATGATTTAAAAACAAAATCTTTGATTGCAGCTTTGGCAATCTTAGGTTTAGATTTTTTGATTTAGCGGAGTATTCATGTTTAGACAAGCAAAATCGGCTTTTATCTGGTACCATTTATATAAGTTCAGAAGAACGTTAATTATTATAGTTTTATTGTTATGTATTATTCTGTTTTCTCAATGGATATACAGTGACGTGGTTGAATATTTGCGCCTTCGAGAGAAACTTGAATACTTGGATTTTATTCTTCCCTTAAAATGGAGTATCATATTTTTTAATATTGGTGTATCTGTTTATCTATTTTTATCCTTGTTTAAACAAGAAAAAAAAGAGGATAAAAAGGGCAAAGAAAAAAACAGTTCAAAACAAGAAGAACCAAGCGTAAAGAATGAAAAAAAAGAGAATAAAAACAACAAAGAAGAGAAATTTACACCCAGAGAAAAAATGTTTTTAAATAAAAAGAAGTTGAAAAACAAAGTGGACATATTGGTTGAAAATCAAACATCAAAATAATCAGAAAATTACTTTGTTTTTTCCTGTTTTTTTAGCTGTATACATATTACTGTCTGCGGTTGCATACACTTCTTCCCATGCAGTACACTTCTCTTCAAATGGGGCAATACCTACACTTGCCGTTACTTTATAATCTTCATTGGCAAAAAAAGTTTGAGTATCACTCATAATTCTTTTTGCCAATTTTAAAGAAGAGTCAATGTTTGAATTGATACAAATGATGGCAAACTCTTCTCCTCCAATTCTACAGACAAAATCGATATCTTCTCTTGAATTTTTTAAAAGAATATTAGCAAAGCCGTAAAGTACGGCATCTCCTGTGTCATGTCCTTTTGTATCGTTGATGAGTTTAAAGTCATCCAAATCAAAAAAGAGTAAGGTTGCTTGTGTGGCTGCTCTTTTGACTTGAGAAAAGGTTTGCTCACATTTGTCGTCAAAAAATCTTTTATTGTAGACTTTTGTTAAAGGATCAGAAATACTTAAATCATAAAGTTTCTCCATGAGTTTTTTGTTTTCATCTTCCAGCAGGGCTCGTCTTGTTTCTGCTTCAACTTTACGTGCAAAAATTAATCCGATATCTTCTGCTTCTTGGGATAAACTTCTCTTTTTGTTTGAAAGTATTGCTATATGACCGATACAGGATTTTTTTTCATCGTGCAAAGGAATACCGAAAAAACTCTCATAATTAGTTCCTTTTTCTTTTTCAAAAAGTATTCGTACGTTTTCATCAATTACAATTAACTTATCTGCATATACTAATTCACATGGAGTATCTTTGAGTTCAAAAGAATCAGGAGTAGTATTGGATGTTGAGTATAATATTTTAGCTTTGGTGGTGGGATTACAGTCAAGTGCACTGGTTATAAAAACTAAATCGGCATCAAATAATTTTTCCAATTCATAACAAATGACTTTGAGAAATTTTTCACCTGTACAAGGTGCGGTGACTTCCAGAAGTGCTTTTAATGCTTCATAAGGATTGAATTTGAATTCTTCCATTTTTTGACCTTTTATATATGTTAACATAATTTTTTACTCAGTATCACTGCTATAAAAACAGCACGATTTTCTAATATAGACAAACAGTGTTTAGAGTCTATTTATTGATGACATCCACTCTCATAAGATTTGTGATGCCTATTGCGCTGTTTGCACCTGAAGATAAAACAATGACATCGTTATTGTTTATAAATTTGTAATTGGCTGTAATTTTTATGGCTATGTCATGAAAATCTTCAACATTTTTAACTTGATCAATCAATGTTGTATAAACACCGCGGGAGAGTCCCAGTTGATTCGCCGTTTTTAGGTTTGTTGTGATGGCCAAAACGATAGAGTTTGGTTTGAGTCTTTTTATATTTCTGGCGGTTTCACCACTCTCGGCTAAAATTACAATGGCTTTTGCCCCAATATCTTCGGCTGTTTTTACTGTACCACTTGCGATGGCTTCACTCATTGTTAGATTTTTGCTGATGGTTTTGTGTTCATGGGCATTATCTGTTCGTAAACAAATCTTTGACATGGTTTCAACTGCGAGTTCTGGATACATTCCTTTGGCTGATTCGCCTGAGAGCATAACCGCATCCGTTCCATCCAAAATAGCATTGACCACATCTCCAGCTTCTGCTCTTGTGGGTCTTGGGTTTTTTATCATGGATTCTAACATTTGAGTTGCAGTGATGACGGTTTTACCAAGTTTATTACATTTTTCTATCATGTTTTTTTGTGCAAAAGGAACATCTTCTATAGGAATCTCCACCCCTAAATCGCCACGTGCAACCATGATACCATCGGAAAAATCCAATATTTCATCAAAGTTTTTTATGCCTTCATCGTTTTCAATTTTAGAAATAATTAGGATTTCTTCTTTGCCATGTTTTTTGAGTTCATCTTTGACTGCTTGTACATCACTTGCTTTTCGCACAAATGAAGCTGCAATAAAATCTACATCCATTTCACAGCCAAATTTGATGTCATTGATGTCTTTTTGAGACAGCGCGGGCAATTGGACATGGATACCTGGCAGGTTCAACCCTTTGTCTTCGCCTAAAAAACCGGAGTTTTTTATCAGACAATTTATTTCATTGTTTTTGATTGATAATACTTCCAATGCAATAAGTCCGTCATCTAAAAGAACAGTATCTTTTGGTTTTAGATCATGGGGCAGATTTTCATACGTGACGGCAACTTTGTCGTAGTTGCCTATGTGGGACTGATCTGTTGTCAAAATAATCGTATCATCTGTACGAAGTGCTACTTCTTTGCCATTTTTAAGTTTTTTAGTTCTTATTTCAGGTCCCTTGGTATCAAGGAGAATGGCTATGTTTTTATTCATATTTGAAGCCGCTTTTCTCATGGTTTGTATTCTTATTTTATGTTCAGAATGTGAACCATGTGAAAAATTCAATCGCATGACATTCAATCCCTTTTTAATAAGGGATTCCATCATCTCTAATGTATCAGATGCTGGACCAATGGTTGCTACGATTTTTGTTTTTTTCATATTTGTCCTTAGTATTTATTTACAATAAACCCAAAAACCTTCATTGGCAAAAATGGTATCAAATGTAGAAAAATCAACATTTTGTATTTGCTGCGATGAGTATTGCCAGGTATTTGAATTGTATTTCCATGCAATAGTAAACTCACTGTTATTGCATGAAAGATCAGTGACATTTATATCTTTATTGGTACCAGACAACGTCCATCCCTCATTATATGAATAGGTATAGTCTTCGTCAATAATTGTAGCATTTATGCTTTGTGCCGCTGTTGATAAAACCCAAAGTCCATCTTTGTTGGAAATGTTTTCAATAATATTGTAGTTTCCATTGAGTATTTTTTGTTGGGTTTCTTCTTGCGGTGAATAACCATACCATTGGTTGTTTTTGTATTTCCAAAAGATTGATGTCCCCGTTGATACATCTGATATGTTCGAGACATTTAAATCCAAACTGATTAAATTCCATGCATCATTTAAATCCACAGGAGATATATAGACTCTTTTTGTTGTTGCTGCAATTGACACATCACTGCTGTTCGACCAGTCAAATCCGTCAAAAGCTTTCACTTGAAAAGTGATGGTATTGTTAAATTCATCATACATGGTGTACGCAAGAGTATTTATTTGTGAAGTATTGATTTCTTCATTTAATATGAGTTCATTTTCATTCACATACAGTGTTCCAATCGCTGGTTTGGATATTATTTTTATTTTCTCCAAGCTGTTGTTCTCTATATCCGTATAGTTGTCCAAAAAATCACTGAGATTGAATTTTATTTCATTGATATTAATCATATTTTTTGAAATGGTTTGAAGGAAAGGTGCATCATTAATGGGATTTATATCTATTTTGATGGAGATATTACTCTCTTGGTTTTGAGTGTTTTTCAGTGATAAAAACAGATTTGATGTTCCATACACATTGGGTTTGGATTGCAATGTTAGGGTGAGGTTCTGATTCGTGTAAACAGCCGATGTTAGCTCGTTTTCCCAAGTTGGAATCAATTCGATGTTGCTGTTATCCAAGACGGCACTTAGTATAAGATTATCTTTTCTTAAATCATTGATGGCAATCGAGATATTAAACTCTTGGAAATCCTCATTTAAAAGCAAAGATTCTTGAGATGTATTGATTTGCACAATATTGTCCATAACTGTTGGGTTGGTATTTAATTCATACTCTTCAAGATTAGTTAATCCATCATTGTCCGCATCCAGCGCGGAATCAGCTGTTAAACTGTCTAAACCATAGAGTTCTTCAAATGCATCAGGTATGCCATCATTGTCATCGTCATCGTCTTCACTGTTTTTGATTCCATCTGCATCACTGTCTGCAAAAATATCGATGGTAAAACTTTTTGTTGTATTTAAGTCTCCGTCGCTGACGTATAAAGTCAGTACCGTTGAAGCGTCTGTATGTTTCAAAGAATCAAAATAGATTTTAATATATTCATTGTCATAGTCATCGAAACCGAGTGTCATTGGCAAATTTGAAACGCTTATGAGTTGATTGTCATTTGTATGATAAGAAAGGGTTAAATCTGTTTTATCATAATCGTTTATCTGCAGAGTTAAAGAGGGTGCTTCCACACTGCTAAGAAGCGATAATGTTTTGTCTTGAAGATTGATATTATAAATAGCTGCATTGTCATTTCCATGGCTGACAAATATATCTTTAGTGTAGACCCACTTAACTGTATGTATTCCTGCTTCAAGATCTATTGAATATTTTTGATCGGTTTTTTCTCCACTGTCAAAGTATTTAATTGTACCATCAACATAAAACTCTAAGATATCATAACCCAGCTCACTGGAAATATCATAAGAGAATTGAAATGTAGCATTGTCTTGGAGTATTAATGTTGTATCATAAGAAGTTTCTTCTTTGTTTGCAATGTCTTTTGAATAAAGTTTGTTGTTTTGGAAAAACCAACCGTTTTTTTCTCCTAAAGATATAAAATTTATATTGGATGAAATCGTAGGGGGTGTGTTTTCTAAACTCAATGTAAATGTTTTATAAACAAAAGTATTGTTTGAATTGGCTACGACTGTAACATTGGCATCTCTTTTTTCACCTTCATACAGAATGGACAAAACGTTATTGGTGATATCCACGGATATATTTTCATCACTGCCATAAGCGTCTAAATAGACAAAATCATTTGAAGATGTCGCCAAAATACTAAGCGTTGTTTTAATACCTGCTTTGAGCTCTGGAATATTTAATGGTGAAATAGTGATATCTGGTGGAGGTGTTTGCTTGAAATCATGAGATGATACAAGTGCATATTCTTGAGTATCACTGATGACTTCATATCCTTTGACCTTAACCAAGTAGTCTCCGGCATCAAGTGTTACACTTATGTGTTCTGTGTTGTCAATTCGATTGGCGTTGGTGGTCACAGCAGATGCTCCGGGATTGTTTTTATCCAATGAAAAAGGATGATAATCAACACCGTTGGCATCAGTGATGACCAAATCAAGGTCATTGGTTAACGTATCATTTTGTATCATAATATTTGCACCTGGATCCAACCAGCTCAGGGTTAAATTTACTTGGGCTGTTTCTTCTAAGTGCAAGTCAAAGTTGTGTGTGTCATTATGGGAAAGGGCATTTAATATAAATTTATTCTCAGTTGTATTGATGGATTTTAACGTATCAACGGCTTTTTGGGCATTAATCATTCCATACCCTTGTTTATAATCAGGACCCAGCGTTCCTAAATCTGTGGCGGTGTTGATGAGCAGAGCTTTTGCACTGTCTGCTCTTAATCCTTGAGAGCCAACGGTTTTTTTATATTGTTCAATAAGCAGTGCCAGAATCCCTGTCGTAACAGGTGCTGACATTGAAGTCCCTGTATAAGAAGCATACGAGCTGTTTGAAAAATCGGTAGAAGAGTAAAGGCTTGTTCCATTTGCAACCAAATCAGGTTTTATCCTTCCATCTCTTACTGGCCCCACACTGCTAAAATTTGCGGTTCCATCTTGTTTGGGTTGTGCTCGGGCATCATCAGTTGTAGCACCTATTGTTAAAACATTTTTAGCATTTCCAACTCCTGTAATTATCCCATAAGAAATACCGTACAAATCTAGGATATCATCCGCTTCATTTCCCGCTGCTTGAACGACCAATAATTTTTTGTTTTCATAGATGATATTGTCAAAACCCCGAGCAGCAGTGTCATAATAAGCCAAAATAGCGGGATCAATAGAAATATATCCATAGGAGTGGTTTGAAAGTCTTAAAAAATTTGATTCAAATCCTGCTTCGACTTGTTTGTAATTCCACTCGTAATCATTGTACGATTCTGCATAAATTGTGGTTTGTGAAGCCATTCCTTTTGCACTGTTTTTAACTCCAGCAGCCCCAATGGTTCCAGCGACATGAGTAGAGTGATCACTGTAACTTCCCGAGGATAAATTGATAATTCTTGATTGTTCGCCTTGTAGGAATTCTTGGTGCGATTCCAGAACTTTTCCGCTGTCAATGAGTTGTACTTTTACATCTTTTCCTGTTAAATCATATCCAGCAGTACTAAAAGGTAGGGCAAAAAGAGGTTGGACATTATTATAAATGGCGGCATCTGCATTGTAGGATTTTTTAGGAGGGGCAAGAGGTTCTACAGCAATGACTTCTTCTAATAATAAAAGTTCTTCGATTCTGTTGGGATGAATCTCAACAGTAACAATTGCATCGGTGATGATACTCTTTTCATATATTTTGATGTTCTTATTGTTTAAAATGGCAATAATATCTTGGGGTAAAATGTGTTTTAAAAACAGAACATTAAGTAAAAAGTTCCCCGATTCTGACTTTGCCCATTCTCCAATATCACCTTTGAGTATATTTTGTGTCGTTTTTGATTTGACAGAGATGTTTTTGACAGTGAGGATATTCGCATCTTTTGATATATCCGATAGAGTGTCGTCCTGGGCATAAAAATAGTAACTTTTTGCATGGGAATGTTCAATGTTTTTGATGCCTAGATTATAATACTGCTCTTTTTGCTCTACACTTAAAGGCTGTGTAAAAGTGATTAGGACATTTTTATCAATGGGAATTGACTCTTTTGACTTGTTTTTTGTTACGTTGTGTGGGGTTATATTTTGTTTTATTGCCAAAGGTGTATTGTTTATACTTGTTTTTATGGGCACTTCTTTATTTGAAGTTTCAGTGGGTGATTCTTCAAGCCCAGAATCTTGGATATTAAAAAGGATAAACATAAGTAGAGTAATACTGAGTATAAGTATACTTTTCTTCAATATGTTTTTTTGTTTATGCATGCTTTCTCCAAAATATGTGCACTTTATATGAATATTATACGATAAACTTTATTTTTGTTCGTTTGATTATAAAACTTACAATTAAAAGTAAAAGAGGAATTAAAAATTATACTTCTTTTGTACTTACAACAAACACTGTGGTTTGTCCTTGTTTCTATTTAATAAATTTTATCAATAAATAAAATTTATTTTAAAAAATAAAACTAATTTTATGTTAGAATATTGTAACATAGAAATAAACAATAGGTAATAATGTGAAAATAAAAGGTATTGCTCTTTTTGTACTTTGTATAGTTGTGCTGCAATTTGCTATTTATACAATACTGGATAAACCCACTGTAGAGACTATTAAAATAGAAGAATTTGAGAACGCACAACCTATCTTAAGCCCAGATGAGGCAAACTTTAAAGAGTTTTTCTCGTTATTAGACAAAGAGTTGATGCTGCTTAAAAACAGTGGATATTTTAAAGATTTTGTAAAAGAAGATATTTATGGGGTTGAAGTAGACTCATTGTTTTTAGATATTTTAAAAAAAATCCCACAACTTTATCAGTTAAGATATATTGATCAAAAAGGTGATGAAATAATCAGAGCCCAACGAAATCAGAACACAACCCACTTAATCCCTAAAAACCAGTTGCAAAATAAAAAACACAGATATTATTTCAAAGATATTATGGACACATCAAACAATAGAATGTGGCTTTCAAAAGTTGATAACAATATTGAAAATGGAATCGTAGATTTCCCAAAGAAAAAAACATTAAGAATAGGAATCCCAATTTTAGTTAAAAATAAGAAAAAAGGAATCTTAATTGCTAATGTTAAAATGGAACAATTTAATCTAGAAGACGGTGAATTTTTACAGAGTTTCAGAACAGACGTACTTAAACATATCTTTATCGCTTTTTAATTCAAAGCACTCTTTTTTTAAATAAATAAAAAAGGGAAGTCCCTTTTTTATTTTATGTTTTATAACTGTGCGTTTACAAACGCTTCGACATTTTGAGCCTTGATAAAATCAACAAGCTCTTTGTTGTCAGGCGTTGTCATGATGTATCTTCTGTATTCATGATGAAGGTTTTTAGATATATGCAAATCTTGTAAAGAAGCATTCTCTTTTTGTAAATATTTTAAAGAAGAAGTTCCGATGATGGTAAAATCACCCTCATTGTTTTGAACTTTAATCAAGTTATCTCTTTCACTTGTACCATCAATTCTTGTAAGTTTTTTATTTTTAACTAATCTGTCGAAGTTTTTATATTTGTGACCTTTAACTCCAAGAAGTTTTTTCCCAAATACACTTTGAGGTTTGTTGTATTCAAATTTAGTCTCTTTTGAAGAAACAATAGAGTTTGAGTCTTTAAACAGTGGTGTCCATGAGAATGTTTTTAATGCATTTCTTCCAAATCCCCATTTGTGATTTACCCATAATAACATCCAATCTTTATTACATGTGGCACCTTTTCTACACTCTTTTGAAATCCAAGGTTTTAACTCAACATTGATTTCGCTTCTTGGCATGATTTTTAACGTAAAAGTCATATCCTCTTTTGAGTTGTCATTGAGTTGTTTAACCAAATCATATGATAAACCTGTGTTTTTACCAGTGATAAACGGAGCGAAGTTGTGATATGTATACACCTCAATATTTTTTGCTGCAAATGCCGAGATACAAATAGCTGCCAGTAATAGTACAATTTTTTTCATTTTTTATCCTTTTCGTTTTGTTTAATTTATTTTGTTTTATTTTATTGTTTGAATTAATGATAAAGATTATTTCATATGTGAGTCCTTACCAATAAATTCAGCTCTATTGGCATCTTCAACGATTGAAATGGCCATTGTATTGGTTGTTTTGGCGATATCGTTTGTTTCATTGGAAATAGCAGCATTTTTTTGTGTTGCTTTATCTAGATCTGCCACGGCATCATTGATCTGCTCAATTCCCGATTGTTGTTCTTTCGCAGATTGCGTAATAGAGTCGATGATGTCTGTGGTTTTATGAATATTTTCATTTAAAGAGGAATACCCTTCAATCATTTTATCCGCATTTATTTTTCCCATATCTGTTTTTTCGGTTGCATTTTGAACCAAGTCTTTGATGTCTTTTGCAGCTTCTGCTGATCTGGCTGCGAGATTTCGCACCTCTTGTGCAACTACAGCGAATCCTTTTCCAGCTTCTCCTGCAGTAGCTGCTTCAACAGCAGCATTCAGTGAAAGAATATTTGTTTGAAATGCAATTTGGTCAATCACCGTGATTGACTCTAAAATAGCTTGTGTTTGGGAATTGATTTCATCCATAGACGAAGCGGTATTTGAAGCTAAATCTTGTCCTAATTTGATAGAATCTGATAATTCATTTGAATATGATTTCATTTGATTTACATTGTCGGTATTGTTTGAGATGATACTTGTGATTTCTTCCAGTGCTGCTGCTGTTTGCTCTAACGAGGCTGCTTGTGTATTTGAACTGTCGTTTAAAATAGCCACATTTGAAGTTAATGTATCAGCAGTACTTTTCAATTGAGAGCCATTGCCTAAATTATTCATCAACATAGTTGAAATAGAATCACCCAAGTTATTCACGCCACTGATTAAATTGGCCACTTCATCTTTTGCATTACTGTTTTCAACTTTTTTTGTGTAATCCATATTGGAATAACTGTTCAGAACGGCTAAGACTTGATTGATATTACTATTAATAGATTCAATCATATTATTAACAACATCTTTTAGTTTATTTAAATCAGGGTTATTTGATGATGCATCAATTCTTACATTTAAACTCCCATTCTTAACACTGTTTGCAACATCTACAGTGTTTTCAAGTAAAACAGAATCAACTTCTATATTATCTTTGATTAAATGGATATTTTTATTAACAATTTTTGCCATATGACCTAATTCGTCATTTTCTGAATCGTTTAAATTATTGATTTCATTTGTCTCTTTGTTTAAGTATTTAAAAAATGACAATAATCCCTCTTGAAAATCTTTTAGAGGATCCGCAATTGCTTTTCTTACAAATAAATTGATGATATAAAACAGAGCCAATAAAGAGACACCCGTAATTATAAGTATTATATTTATAATATAATTTTTTGTATCTGCTGCGATTATTTTGCTCGCTGCTACTAACTCTTTTATTTTTGGAAGTAAAAGCTCTTTTTCTGTTTTTTGTATTTTTTCATAATTAAAGATTAAATCATCATAATTTAAATAGGTTTCAGGCAAAAATATTTTCACATCTTTGAGTGTGATTTCCCACTGTGTTTTT
>ENA-ORXI01002253-ORXI01002253.1-sediment-metagenome-genome-assembly--contig:-NODE-2253-length-14052-cov-5.951127_pt1 | contig 14052 bp, 18 predicted proteins | sample MGYA00237861_ERZ511468 | MGnify/ENA primary metagenome ERZ511468 (study PRJEB26299, sample SAMN06266213) | sediment metagenome | isolation source: Hudson Canyon methane seep mesocosm | place... | reverse complement strand
CAGTTAGAAGAATTTAATATTGACCATAAAATTATAAAAACTATGTTTTTAATAACCATTGAACAATTACAAAATGTCATGAGTTATTCAAAAAACAGACTCATCAATGATGGGAATAAGTTTATAAGTCCTGGTATCTTCGTAATTGGATTTGATCAAAAAAATAAAAAATATTATGTTTCGAGTTCAAACGAAATTGAAGAAGATGATAAAGAAAAAATCAGTAAAAAAATTGACTTGATTAATTCCATGGAAAACAAACAACTAAGAGATTACTTAAGAGAACAATTACGAACAGCCGAAAATAAACATGAAAGAGGCGCAGGAGTAGGTTTTGTTGAAATGGCAAAACGATCCAGTGAAAAATTGGAATATCACTTTGAAAATATAGATGGAAAAACATATTTTCATATTATAACTTACATTTAAAAGGAACATTATGGAAAACTTACATATAACAGCAACAGACTATACACCTGATATTAATTTTGATGCCAAATGCGGTATATTAGAAATGAAGGGAAAATCATATCCTGAAAATACATTTGAATTTTATAAACCTATAAATAAATGGATTCATGATTATTTGACAACTACACTTTGTGAAAAAGTAAGTATAAATTTAAATATAGAGTATATGAACTCTAGCAGTTTAAAAGCATATTTTGATATGTTTGACAGTTTTGAAGAAGCACATAATGATGGCAAAATACTTGAAATAAAGTGGATTTATGATGAAGAAGATGATATATCAGAAGAGACAGGAGAAGATTTTATAGAAGATTTTGAAAACCTAAATATTCAATTAGTTATAAAATAATATATATATCAAGAGTACATAGGAAATAATAAATGGCAAATGTAAGTAAAGAAGATGAAATAATAATAAATTCAAAATCAATTTTATTAAAATCATCAACAAATGATAATACTAATGATTCTTCCATTGTTAATGAGTACGATAAATTATTAACGAATTATATTAAACTCAATAAACAGTTAAAAAGAATGATGAAACTGGGAGACTCTTCCTCGAAAAATTCACGTGAAAAAAACAAGAAAACAGTCTCTATTGCAAGAAATAAAATATTAAACAGCATAACAGAGCGTAGAAAAATTAAAGAAAAATTACCAACAGGAGATCCAGCTGATAAAAAGCAAATAGAGGGCCTAACAAAATTATTAAAGATTTCAATGGATAAAGTAGCACGTTTAGAAAAAAAATAGCTACAAAAAATAAAACTATAGAAATAGATAGTGATTTAGGACAATATACCTAGAAGTTTTATTTGTTTTTTTTACAAATAAATATTAATTTATCTGCTTCATCATCAGTGTGTAAGTTAAAGTTGATTATTTTTTCTATATCAAAACCGGCATTATTTAGTTTTTGTTTTAAAACTTTTGTTTCATGATAGTATTGGGTTACTCTGTCTTGCTCTTTTTTATAAAGATTTTTTTGATCTTTACTGAAAAATGTAATATCTGTTTTTAGTTTTTCATCTTCAAAAATAGCATCAATGGCAATAAAATTATCTTTATTATTAATATTCAAACTTCCTTGAGCAATCTCTTCAAATCCAAATAAAGAATTTACATCAAATATAAAATAACCATTACTGTTGAGAGAGCAAAAAGCATCTTTAAAGAATGAAGAGAGTTCTTGTTTGGGGATATAATTTATAACATCAAAGATAGCTGTTAAACAGTCATATGTTTCTTTGATTTCATTTAATGCAATAGCTTTCGCATCCAAATTAAAAGATTGGCATACTTTAATTTGTTCGACACTTAAATCAATTCCAACAGCTGTCTTAGCATTTGCTTTTAAGTGATTCAAAAAAGCACCTTGTCCACAACCAACATCTAAAATATTGTCTAAATCTTTTTGAAAGATGATTGATAAGAATTCTTTATGAAGCTGTATCACCTCATCTTCAAACTCTAAATATGGCTCAACTTTGGCATATAACTCTAATCCCATTAAAGTGTTGCTTCAATTCTTTCTCGTAAATTTAGAATTTTCTCTTTTTTTGCATAAAATGAATTTTTATTTGCAATTAATTGTGCACTGCTTGTCATAATTGTGGGACCCACTTCTAAACCATTTTGTTTCATGGTTAACCCTGTTTCAACAATATCAACAATACAATCACTAAGCCCCACTAAGGGTGCGAGCTCAATTGAACCATATAATTTAATAATATCAACAGCCATTGCTTTTTCTTCAAAATATTTCTTAGCTATTGTTGTATGTTTGGTTGCAACTTTAATTTCGCTTTTAGTCCAATCTAGCTCTTCACCAGCTCTAAGTCCAATTGCTACTTTACACTTACCAATTTGTAAATCTAAAAGTTTAATTAAGTCATATTCTTTTTCTTCTAATACATCCAGTCCAACCACACCTAAATCAGCAGCTCCATGCATAACATAAGTTGGAACATCTTGGTTTCTTACGTTTAGAAATGTAAATCCACTTTTTTCCAGTATTAATTTTCTGTCTTCAAAAACAAACTTTTCATTAAAAGCTTTTTCAAACTTTTCCAATGTTTGTTCTGCAATTCTTCCTTTAGGCAATGCAATTGTTAGCATCTATAATCCCCTTCATATTCTCAAATATTAAGTCTTCTTTGTATACGCTATGTTCAAAATACTGGCTTAAAAATTTTCCATCACCACCAGTAAATATCACTGTTTTATCTTGTACTATTTCTTTTATTGGTAAAATTATTGCTTTTAAAATAGAGTATGAAATAGCATCTTTTGTATGAAGTGGTATTTTATCTAAGTTTACCTTTACACTGATGTCAAAATCAAGTTTAGGTGATATTAAAGAATAGATTTTTTCAAAGTTTCTCAAGCCAGGAAGGATAAATCCACCTTCATGAACACCCTCTTTCATAATATCAACCGTGATTGCACTACCTGCATCAACAATCACTGCGTCTTTATATCCAATACAAGCAATAATTCTATCAACACCCATACCCACATAAGAAGTTTTAAAACGGATTAAATCTTGTATATCAACGCAATCATCATAAGTGACTTTAAGTTTAGCAGTGGCATTTTCATTTACACTGATAAAATAAACGGGTTTTTTGAATTGAGGCAATTCTTCATTAAGAGAAAATTTTTTGTGTTGTCCATTAATTAAAAAATGAAAGGTGGTATTGCCTATATCACATAAAATCAATTTTTACACTCCATCCATTTTCTTTAAGAAGGGCTTTAGCATGTGAACATAAAGGAGAAGAAATCAAAAGTATCTTTTTTTTATAGTTATGCTTTTTAAAATCAACCAATTTATTATATATATTCATTAAATCATTTGCATTTTTTCGCAAAAATCTGCTTTTGGCATCAAGTATAAAAATAGCATAATAGTTTTTATCAATTCCAATACCATCATAAATTCTTATTTTTTTTCTGGAGCCTAAAACTTTAGGTTGTATTTCATTTAATTGTTTAAACAGTACATTTTTATTGACAAAATAAGTTGTTAATTCTTTCAAGTTCGTATATCCTTTGAAAGCTATTTTATCTAAAAATTATTTGGCGACATCTGAAACCCAATCAAATTATTTAAATATCTCTTTTAAAGTATTCATGGGTCTGAATTTTAATCTTTTATGCGCATAGGTTTTATCATTTTCATCGTAACTTATGTCAACTTTAAAATTTGTATAATCAAGTTTAATATGTTTTACTTTATCATGTTCAAAAACAAAACGTATACTTTTTTCCTTAAAATCTAAGTTGGTCATGCTGATATATATGGGTTCATCATGTTCATCTCTGTTTAATATTATCTCAGAGTTTTTAATATTATAAAAAGTCATAAGAACACTGATATAAGCATGTTTTTCTAAGGTAAAAAACAAAAATTTATCATAAACCTTACAATTTTCAGGAGTATCTTTTAAAGGACAAAGCAATCGAATCTCAAATTCTACGGCATCGGATTTGATACTGTCTTCGTCTATTTGAGCTTCTTCAAAAAAATTAAATTCACCTAAGAACTCTTCAAATTTTTCAATTTCTGTTATCGTAGTATTCATATGAATCCTTTAATCAGATTTATCAATACTCTATAATATCAGAAAAACCAAATAACTTTTCTTAGATTAACCATCTAAACCCAAAATTAAAATACTATTACAAATGAAACTACTCTTAGTATTTAAAAAACTTATTAACATCTTTTGCTATAATCTGCACTTTATTACTATCTTGAAATAAAACAGTGATAATAGAGGAATAAATATGAAAAAATTATACATAGTATCAACAGGTGCTGGTGGTACTTCTTATCTTACACGTGAAGCAATTGATGCAATAAATGACTCAGAAGTAATTGTTGGTTATACAAAATATATTAAAGAATTAAAACTTGAATTTGGTGATAAAGAATTATATAACTCAGGTATGACAAAAGAAATTGCCAGATGTGACCAGGCCATTGAAATAGCTCGTACAGGAAAAACAACAACCATTGTTTCCAATGGAGATGTTAATGTTTTTGGAATGGCTACCCTTGTCATTGAACTTATGGATGAAAAAAACTTATGGGATGAAGTTGAAATTGTATCAGTTCCTGGAGTTTCTTCGGTATTTGCAGCAGCTTGTAAAGTAGGAGCTCCTTTATCTCAGGATTTTGCAGTGGTCTCCCTCTCTGATAGATTGACAGATCCAAACATGATAAATAAAAGAATTTTTAATGCTCTTGATGCTGATTTTGTTTTAGCAATCTATAATCCAAAATCGAAAAAAAGAACCAAACCTTATTTGGATTTTTTAGACATATTAAATAAATTTGATGAAAAAATAGTAACCGTTGCTCAAAATGTAGGAAGAGAAGCAAAAGAGCATATTGCGATTACTACCAGTACAGACTTAATCAATCAAGGATTAGAACACGCAGACGTGGGTATGTCAACACTTATTATTGTAGGAAATTCTAATTCCAGATTAACAAAAAATGGAAAGATTTTAACACCTCGTGGATATTTACACAAGTATGATAAAGAGGGAGATTTAAAATAGAATTTTCCTAAATTCTGCATGTTAATTTTTATACATAATAATCCACACTGCTTTTTATGAATATAATATTTTTTATAAACAGTAAGGATTATTATGGATAAAAACATTTATGAAACCAACACTTTAGTCTCACAATATTGTGAGTTTCATTATGGTGATGAATATTTTGGAGTTAAAAACTTTTTACAAAACTCAGTTGAACTTCTCTCCCCCTTTTTAGAAGATATTAAAACACATAAAGCTTTGGACTTAGGTTGTTCAGTTGGAAGAAGCAGTTTTGAACTGGCAAACATCTTTGATGATGTTATTGCAATTGATTACTCTCATAACTTTATAAATACAGCCAAAAATTTGCAAGATGAAAATAAAATTGATTATGAAATTACTGTTGAGGGAGATATCAAAGAGCATAAAACCATTGATTTGGCTACTCTTGACTTATTAAAAAATAAAAACAGAGTTCAATTTCTTCAAGGAGATGCACTTAATTTAGATACTTCTTTACAAAACTTTGATTTAATATTTTGTTCAAACTTAATTGACCGATTAGAAAACCCAACTGCTTTTTTACAAGAAATACAATCAAGATTAAACGAAAATGGAATTTTAGTTATTCTCTCACCCTATACCTGGCTAGAAGAGTACACTAAAAAAGAGCAATGGTTAGGTGGTTATAAAGAAGATAATAAAAAAGTCTATACTCTGTGTAAATTAAAAAAAGAGTTACATCCACTCGAACTTGTTGATAGATTTGATGTAGAATTTGTTATAAAAGAGACTAAAAGAAAATTCCAACACACTATTTCAGAGATGAGTATTTGGGGACGACCACTAGAGGTTTAGCGCATTCATTCTGGTTTTTATGAGTTGTTGATTTAATAAACTCGAGTTATTATTTTCAATCGACTCATATTCATCAAATAAACTTTGATATTGTAAATACATATTATCATATGAAAAAAATAAATCATCATTATCTTCATTTCTATCACGTTCATTTTTTGAAAAACTCATCATATCATTCATATGTGCACTCACATCAAATTGTAACATAGTAAATTGAAACTCTTTTTCCAGCTTAATTTGTTCGGCTTTTACTTCACCATCGAGTTGGTCAATAATACTTTTTCTAAGCCAAGCACCATTATCATTCTCATTTGAAAGATAACTGTTTCTGTTTGACATCATATTATATAAATAAGATTGAGAATTTTGTAAACCATCTTGAGATAAAACCATATTAAACATCGCTTCATTCATACTTGGATTACTGCTAAATAACGTTGAGAGTTTCAGAGTATTTAAAAGTTCATTTTGCTGTTTATCTTTATAAAACTCTTCTATTTCTCCAAGAGTCATTCCATTTATTTTTTGAAAAGATATTTCTTCATCTTGAGAGAGTGAGTCCAAGACATCGTGATCGTTTATCGCGTTCTTAAAGGCATCTATTTGATTTGTTTCATCTTTATTATTGTGTACTTGTGCATTAACACCAGAAGTTACATTTTGTATTTCCATACTAACCTCCTATAATATAAAACTATTGTATCATAAATAATTATATATATTATTTAAATAGATAATCTAATTGTTAAAGATTATTTTCTTCTAATTTCAAATTTTTGAGGCCTGAGAGTTAAATCAGTTTGGAGGTTGAGTTTGTCATAAAAGAGACTAAAAGAAAATATCAATATACCATTTCAGAAATGAGTATCTGGCAAAAACCTTTAGATATATAAAGTATTACCTGATAATTGTTGATTGAGTAACGTTCTGTTTTTATATTCAAGGGCTTCATACTCATTAAAAAGAGCTTGATATTGAAAATAGGTACTGTCAAATAAAGAAAAAAGGCCCTTATCATCTTCCTCATCTTCTTTATCTCTTTGTTTTTTTGAGAAGTCCATCATATCATGCATATGTTCAGCTACATCAATCTGAAGCATGGTATGCTGAAACTCTTTTTCTTCTTGCAGTTGCTGTAGTCTTAATTTTGGATCTTCAATTTGCTCAATGATACTTATTCGTAACCAAGCTCCTTGTTTATCCCCTTTGTGGGATAAATAGTTTTTGGCATTTGACATCATATTATGTAAATACAACTGAGCACTTTGAGCACTATTTGCAGATGATACCATATTAAACAAGGCTTCATTCATACTGCTGTTTCCACTAAATACAGTTGAGAGTTTCAATGTATTTAAAAGCATATTTTCATTTTTATCCGTATAGTGTTTATTTATTTCTTCTGCACTCATTTTTTTAATATCTTGATAGGTCAAGTCTTGGTTTTCTATTTTTGTTTGGGCTTCACTATTTGATGAAACTTCATTTTTAAATGATACAGGTTGAGTTTTTCTTTCACCCATATTGTGAAACTGAGTATTTATATTTAAAGTTGTATTTTGAATTTGCATGATGATTAACTCCCAATTCAAATTAAGAACGAGAAATTATAACATTAATAATTATTTAAGTTATTTAAAAAATTAAACTAATTTTATAGTGACTATTTTTTCTTAATCTCTAATCTTTGAGGACGTACAGTTATATCAGTGACCACACCATTAAAATTTAATATATCTAAAACATTTTTTGCAATATCTTGAGCATCTAAATAGGTGTCATCTTTACTGCTTGGTTCAAATTGTAATTCATCAAAAAAATTGGTTAACGTAATATCAGGATTAATTGAAGTGACTCTCACCCCAGATTTTCGAACCTCTTCAAATAAACACAATCCAAAATCTCTAAGACCTGATTTGGTTGCTGTGTACAAAGCTGAAAATTTTGAATGTTTAGTGGCTTCTATTGAAGTAATATTTATAATATGCCCTTGCGTTTTTTTTAACGTTCGAAGTAATAGATTACTTAAAATAATAGGTGCAGTTAAATTGATATCAATGAGTTCTTTTATTTTTGAGATTGATATTTCTTCATGAGGAACAAACTTGCCAATTCCAGCACAGTTTATAAGTACATTGATTTCATTTGTTTTTAAAAGTTCTTTTATTTCATCTTCAACTTCATTTATATTTTCAAGTCTGCTTTTTAACTTTATGATGACATAATTATTGTGTTCAAGTATTTCACAAATTGCTTTTCCAATTCCTGAACTGTATCCTGTAACAATTGCATTTTTAGTCATTGTTTTTAAGCCTTACTTCTCTTATAATATATATAACCGCCAATAACAATACATCCTAAAATTCCTATAATGATATATCTTAAATACTCTTTGATTAAAAGCTGATTATCACCAATAAAATAACCCAAAAGTGCCAAAATTATCACCCAAATAGCTGCACCCAAACTCGTATACAAACTAAACAGTGCTAAATTCATACGAGCTAACCCAGCAGGAAAGGATATGTATTGTCGAACTGCGGGAATAAGTCGTCCTGAAAATGTTGAAATACTTCCATGTTTATCAAAGAAATTTTCCATTTTTGAAATAGTATGCTCTTTTATAAAAACATATTTACCGTATTTTATTAATAATACTCTTCCATATTTTATAGCTAAATAGTAGTTAAATAGTGCTCCTGCTAAGCTTCCAGCAACTCCTGCCCCAATAGCTAGATATATATTCATCTCACCTTTGTATGCAAGATAACCAGCAGGTATCATAACAACTTCACTGGGAAAAGGGAAAAAGGAGCTCTCTAGGAACATCATGAAAAAAATGCCCATATATCCTAAGGCACCAACTGTATCAACTATATAATTAACCATTTCATGTAACATTTATTCTTCTTCTAATTGTGTTTATTTTTAAAATGTGATTTTAGCATAATTACGTGCAAAAGGATTGCATTTCATTAAAGTAATTCAATTTTAATCATAAAAAGGCAGTTTAAATATAAACGTTGTTCCAACATTTACTGTACTTTGAACTTCATAGCTGCCATTTAGTTTATCCAGTTCATTTTTAACCACACTCATTCCCACACCACGTCCTGATATTTGAGTTATTTCTTCTTTGGTACTGAAATTATCTTCAAATATATATTTAAAAAAATCGTTTTCTTCTAATTTATTGACATCTATATTTCTATCCAAAAGTTTTTGTTTTATTTTTTCCGTATCAATTCCCTGCCCATCATCAGCAATAATAATTTGCAATACATTATTATCTTTTTCAAAATTACAAGAAATGGTTCCAATTTGATCTTTATTATTTAAAGCTCTGCTTTGGGAAGACTCAATTCCATGATCAGCGCTGTTTCTAAAAATATGAATCAATGATTTTATAAAAGGTTTAAATGACTCAGGAATGAGTAAATTATCATCTCCAATTATTTCAAATTCGTAAATTTCTTTTTCAAGTTTATGAGAAAGTTGATAGGACATTTTTGTATAAGCACTTAACATATGCATCAAATTAATTGAAATAAGTTGTTGAATACTGCTTAGTAACTCACGAGAATGATAGTCAGGAACTTTTTGAGTATCAATAAAAGAAGCGATTTTTAATTCAATATTTTTAATGGATTCTTTACTGATGGTAATAAGATTTTCATTATTAATAAAATTTTCACCCAATACTTTTTTTATAATCTTAAAGTCATTTTCTATACAACCAATAAAATGTATATCTTTCAAAAATTTCAATATTTCTTCATTGGTTGTATTGCTGTTTTTAATCAGCTGCGAAATTGATGATTCTATTTTATGTATCTGATTTGCACTTTCATTCATAAACAATTGTAAAAATGTTCCTTTAAATGTATGTACCATTCTATAAAGTCTGTTCATATTATTTAAAGGCGTTTTGATGAAATCAATATATTCAAAATCTTCATTACAAAATTCTTCAAAATCATTTTTTAAATCAAAGAATATCTCTTTATGCGTTACAACTGAAACAACCATTTTTAGAATCTCTTGTTCCTCTTTAATCTTCTTTTCTAATATTTTTTGGGCAGTAATATCTGTAAGAATTAACATGAATTTATTATCTTCTAATATTTTGTACTCTACTTCAATGGCTTTGTCCCTAAGAGAGATACTAGTTGGAAGCAGTGATATTAAAGAGTCTTGTACAAATTCATCGTCTTCATTTAAAGTATCAAGTAAAACATTTTGGAAAAATTCTTGTTTTTCTTTATCCTCAAACATCAAATTTGATATTTTTTTCCCTACAAAATTATCACCAATGATACCAATACACTCTTTTGAGTATTCTTCATCAATAATAAAATGATTGTCAAACGATAAAAAACCTTGTCCCGCATTATTTAAAAGAGTGGTAACCTTTTGAGTTTTTTCTTCAACCATTTGCTCCAAATTAACATTTAGTTCATGTATCTCTTCATGCAACTTGGAACTGACAACAATGTTATTATTTAGAGATGTAGCCATCTGTCCAAATTCATCGCTAGTATTTAACTCTATTCGTTGAGTTGAATTTTTTTTATTTTGCAAAAAAAGAAAAAAAGAATTTAAACCTATTTGCAGTTTATTTAAAGGCAATAACACCAGCCTTTGTATTAAGAAAAAAACTATAATTGAAAGTAAACCTGCAATGACAAAAATAAGTACTGTTTGATTTTTAAATAATTTATTAACAGCTTGTTCATTTTGTTTTTCTGATTTTTCAAGTGTTGAGAGTATTTTTTTATACTGCATATCTAATTTTCTTTCAACTAAAAAATCATTGTAATAAATTGTTATATGCCCATAAGTTTCAGTTTCACCTTTCTCATTGATCTCAAAGATTGGCTTATTGAATTTTTTATACGTATCAAAAAAATCAGGTAACTTATCAATGACATGAGCACCATTGTCATCTTTGATGAGTGTTATAAAATTTTCATTATTTGAAGCGTCAAAAATAGATATTGCTTCAATACTTTTTAATTCAACAAACTCTGAAAGTGGCTTTATTATGGTTTCTTGGTTGTAGTTATAGAGATATTTAAACGATATTTTTGAAGCAAGATGGGAGATAAAATCCAGATAGTCTTCTTCCATATTTAACATTTTTACTTTTCTGTTTTCAAATTCATTTTGAGAAATTGTACGAACAGAATTTTGAAACTCAGAAATAGTTTTTTCTTCTAAAACGATAATATAATTTAAAAGTAAAGAAAAAAACAGAATAAAGCTGATTCCAATAGGTATTGTTATTTTAAAAAATAGTTTCATATAAAATCACTGTTTATCTATTTAGATTTATACTTCATATCAAACTAAACCGCTAAACTCTCGAGTGATTTCTTCTTGCTTTGCATGTTTGACTTTATTATTAAATAATTTAACAATTATATCTTCAATTTTATTCTTAGTCACTGGTTTTAAAATATAACCTTTCGCCCCATTTTTGATTGATTGTCGAACCATATCTTCTTGTCCATGAGAGGTTGTCATTATTATTTTAACATCTGGATATTTCTTTTTTAGAATTTTAGTTGTTTCAATTCCATCCATTTCTGGCATGGTAATATCCATGGTAATGAGATCAGGTGTAAATTCTTTTGCTAAGAAAATAGCATCATTTCCAGATGCAGCTTCTCCTGTAACATTATGTCCCAAGTCATTTATAATACGTTTTAAATTTTGTCTCATGATCGTTGAATCATCAACGATTAATATATTTAGCATAAACTACTCCATTGTAACTTTTTTATTATATTGGATATAGCTTAATACATTCTTTAAATAAAAGTTATTTTTTATTATTGATTTTGTTTGAATATGCCATTTTCATCATATCTTCCATTTGGTTATTAGAGATATATTCATAACCAAATACTTCTTTCCACAGACTATGATCTTCCATACACAAATAAAAATATACATCTTTATGCCAAGCTTTAAAACTATCATAAGCAGATTTGAACATCTCTTTTTTAATTTCTATTGGATATGAAGCTTTTCCATTGGCATCTTCAAAAGGCATTTGTAAGATTTTACTTTTAAAATCTCTGCTTCGAAGCTTTTGAATAACAGGTTTTATGAAAGTGAGTGTTCCTAAAGAGATAAACACTACCTCATTTGAATCAAAGGTATTTAATAACGTATCATACACTTTTTTATACTCATTTAAATAGTTTTCATATTGCACAATAGGATGGAAATGAAAACCAACCAAAACGCCTTTATTAGCAAGTTTTCTTGCAGCATCTATTCGTTGGTCTAGTTTTGCCGTTAAGTGTTCTTCATTTTCAATGATAACAGGTGTATTTAATGACCAACTGCAAATAATATTTACGGGAACTTCATTTTCTAAGAAATAATTAATATTATTTGATTTAGTTTTAAATTCTAAAATAACATTGGGGTTACATCGTGCAAAATCAAACAATGCATCTAAAATTCCCTCTTTGTTTCCCCACATCAAAGAATCTGAAGATTGTCCCGTACCTATATGATAAGTTTGAGAGGGATCGAGTTTTAGATTTTTTAACTTTTGTGCAAAATTCACATCAAAAGTAACCTTATTTTGATTATAAAATGATTGTATTGAACAATAAGAACAATCAAATCCACAGCTCTCAACAGAATCTAAGGTCAAAAGATTACAACATCTGGTATTAGGACTGGCAACTGGACAAGCTCCCAATGATAACGAATCAGACCCATTTTTTTCAAAACTGATTTTCCTTACATCCCCGTAACTTGATTTATCAAAAGTGTTATAACTGTTGGGTTTGCTTTTTAATTCGTTCCAAATATCCCTTATATGATTAAATGCCTCTTTTTTACTGTTATACTCTTTTTTAAAAATTTCTTGTATATCTTTTTCATTCCACATTTTAAAATCAAGGGTAAAATCAATTAATTGTTTTAGTTCTTGAAAAGAGAATTTATATTCCAAAGCAATAATTTTAAAAAAATCTTGATTTGTTTTGGAGAGTATCTTATAATTTGTATTTTGAATATTTTTTTGAAATTTATCTATATAGTTTTGTTTCATTTATTATTTTGCACTTTCTGTTCTTACACCTTTTGTTTCATGGCTACTTCTAATTATCGCAGCATGACTCACCAATGCTTCACTCACTAATTGTTGCATAATTTGTTTAATCATTGCCTGTTCATCTTTAGATGCAACTGAATCTTTAAATTGAAAAGTTTGATTATTTTTGACTGTACTTTTAGCAAGTTGGGTTGTCTCAGAATCAGGACCTGCTAATTTTTCTGCTTTGTCAGCAAGATTTACAGGCTTTTTAATTCCAGTAGCATTGAGATTTATATACGCACCGCTTCCTATTTTCATACTATATTATACCATATTTTCCCATTTAGCGATTGAATTTTTTATACTATTGTATACCAGACTTTTATCAGGAATTTTTTTACTTAAATAATCTGAAACAATTTTAAATACAAAAATATCTCTCTCATTTAAATTATTCTTTGATATTTCTAAAAAAAACTTTGACTCCATATCCACTAAAGTTGTGTAAAGTTTTGATGCATCATCTAAAGGAGTTTCAACAGTAGTTATTGTTGCACTGTTTATATTTCTCAAACTCTCATGATTGGTACAAAATAGAGAACCCAACTTTATATTTGTATCTTTACAGCCAGCAATTCCAATATTAATTGCTTTTTTGATTTCAAATTCTTTAAACAAAAAAGGTAAGTTTTTATTTGTATTTTCTTTTCCCATACCACAAATTGCCAAAATATATTTATCATTTTCAAATATTTTCAATGCTTCATATGATTTATTTTGTACTAGGTTAAAGTAGTGAATGAGGGGTTTAGCTTCAGGATATAAAGCTGTATGTATTAGTATTTTGGAGGTATTGGACATAAGAAATTCAAGGTATTAATAATTAATACCTTGAAGTCAAAAATTATTTTCTAAGTTCTTTAATTTTTGCAGCTTTTCCTGTTAATCCTCTTAAGTAATGAAGTTTAGCTCTTCTTACTCTTCCACGTCTAAGTACATTAATTTCTTTTAATGAGTCAGAGAATAATGGGAAAATTCTCTCAACACCAACATTGTTAGCACCAATTTTTCTGATTGTAAAAGTTGAATTAACACCTTCA
>ENA-ORXI01002252-ORXI01002252.1-sediment-metagenome-genome-assembly--contig:-NODE-2252-length-14054-cov-8.773342_pt1 | contig 14054 bp, 11 predicted proteins | sample MGYA00237861_ERZ511468 | MGnify/ENA primary metagenome ERZ511468 (study PRJEB26299, sample SAMN06266213) | sediment metagenome | isolation source: Hudson Canyon methane seep mesocosm | place... | reverse complement strand
ACCTTGTACATCTGCAATTAACGCTGCAAGTTCCATAATACCTCCAAAAGTATTGTTATATTTAAAGTTAAAATTAAGGGGCTAAGGGTTCAATAATCTACAAAACTTAACTTGCCTTTTTGTCCCAGCTTGAATGATCTCAATCGTTGCATAGAATAACTATGCGCCTCTTGAGATAATCCAATCTGAAACAAAAATTCGGCGTTAACTTTCGCATCTTATTAAATCCCCAGTCCTAAGTAATGAAACCATGTATTGAATATTGGTAGCGGTTTTTATAGCTAACATATAGAATAACTCGCATTTTTAGCAAGTTAATAGCTAGTATCAGCGGCTAATTTTACCTCAATACTTCTAACGCGAAGCTGTCATTTACTGTCATCATGAGTAAATGACTATAATACAGCTTATAATAAATGTCATGTTTAAACTGTTTCTACTTCTAGTATTAATTCCTCAGTTGTTATATGCCCTCCCCAAAGAGCATTTGGATACAAATGATGAGATGCAAGAAATAATCTACGATATAAGTATTCTGAAAGATGAGACTGCAAAAAAAACATTAGCAGAAATCATCAAAATGGATAATAAATTCTCACCAATAAAGCAATCTTTTAGTGGTGGCTATACCCGTGCAGCTAATTGGTTTCGTATCGTTGTGCAACGTCCAGCTAATGCATCAACTCAATGGGTATTATCGGCTACCCCTGCCTATCTTAATGACCTTCGTTTTTACTCAATAGATAAAAATAACCACTATAATATGCAACAAGCAGGTGATCTTTTTCCTAGTGCATTACGCCCCATTGATAAACAATATGGCTCATTTTCCTTTGCTTTAACTTTAGAAGATACATTTCCACATGTGTATTATCTACGATTAGAGACTCGTTCCACTTCTACACTAAACCTTTCAATACAAACACCTCATCTTGCGGGTCAACAAAATGCACTAAACAAACTAGCGATAGGTTTAATACTAGGTTCTTTATTACTCATATCGATTAGTACTTTTTTTATGTGGAGTACTGTGCGTCATTTGAGCTTTATAGCATTCTTAGCTTATGTATTTATTAGTTGTGTAGGCATTCTAATAGTTGAGGGAACGGGACAACAATACCTGCTTCCAAATCAAACTACATTTACCACCTACATTCCACAGTTTGTCATGTGTAGCATTCTGTTCTTTATTAACTTGTTTTTTGTATTGTTTTTTGACACCCATCGAAACTACCCTTATTTACATGTTTTTTTTCGTGCCTTACTCATCATTATTCCCCTAGCTTTACTTAGTGCGCCCATGGGATTTTATACAGACGTTGCCCCCATAATAATTACAACCATCTTGTTGACCTCTCTCCCCATACAGTTATATGTTAGTTGGAAATCAAAAAACTTATTCATTCATGGGAGTCATTCTATTTTTTATGGTATGTTTATTTATTTGATATGTATCATCATCACGTTACTCACTGCATTAGGATCTATTTCAATGAGTGCAATAAGCATATTTAATATCCAAGTAAGTATGTTAGTTTTTTTAATATTTATTGGTTTGCAACAACGTTTCCGAAGCTTTCAACTATTAAAACGTGAAGCAGATATCCGAATAGAGATTGCCGAAAAACTAACTGAAATTGAAAGACAGCGCAGTAATGATAAGTCTACTTTTCTTAACCTTGTTGCCCATGAAATTAAAACACCTCTTGCAGTGATTGATAGTGCCACCCAAATTTTAGAAATACAGCCAAATATTGACAGTATCTCTCATAAAAGGCACCGTAGAATTCGTACTTCAGTTTCTCACCTCAACCATTTATTAGACAATACTTTTTTATCAGAACGCTTTGATGAATCGCCTTTACAACCTCATATTGAACCATTTAAATTAAACCCCGTTATCGAAAAAATACTAAATACACGCTTTGCTAACAAACAGTTTAATACTGATATTGATGACAACTTAAAATGCCTGGCAGACCCTATGCTATTTAAATTGGCATTAAGTAACTTAGTCGACAATGCAATAAAATTTAGTCCTAGAGACTCAACACCAGAATTAAAGGCCCAGAAATTCAATAAAAACAATACAAAGGGTATCCTACTCAGTGTGCGTAATTCTTTTACTTCAGACATTGAACCGGATGCTAGTCAATGGTTCACCAAATATTATCAGCAAAATAACGACCTTCATAAAGGATTAGGCTTAGGCTTATTTATGGTTCATAAAATCATCATGGCACATAAGGGAGACATTAGATGCAAAGTCACCCCCATTGAACATCAATGGCAGATATTAATACAACTATGGCTGCCTGAAACTAGAGAGTTAAAACAATCATGATTACCATCTATGTCGTCGAAGATAATATCTATTTGTTAGAAGATATCATTCATAGCCTTAATCATCAGGGATATAACTGTAAAGGCGTTACCAATGCAATAGCATTCGATGAATTATTAACAAAACAAACACCTAACTTAGTCATACTAGACTGGAACCTCCCTGGTGAAGACGGCTTATCAATTGCTCAAAGACTGCATAAAAACAATACGACTGTCTCAATTGGTATTATTTTTCTAACGGCTAGAAATAACTTAAATGATAAGATTTTAGGTTTAGATTATGCTGATTCATATCTTACCAAGCCTATAGATTATCAAGAATTAGGTGCCGTTATTAAGAGTATCTGTCGTAGGTTAATGCCTAAAAGTTCAATTGACAATGGCTGGGAATTACACAAAAAAACATTAGACCTTCATACACCAAAAAACGAAATCATATCTTTATCCCACAGAGAATATATTGCATTGGATAAACTTTCAAAAAGTTCTAATTCCCCTGTTTTGGCAAAAGATATCGTTGAAGCATGGGGAGATAACTGGATGACATTTGAGAAAAACAGACTGGAATTATTATTGTCTAGATTAAGACGAAAAATAAAAGACAACAGTGATGTAGAGTTTAACCCTATTCGCTCAGTCCGTAATGAAGGCTACCACCTTACAATACCTTTAGAAATTTTTGAGGATAGGATAAAAATAGAAAAACAACATTTCAAACCTATTTGATGTTTAGGAGCGATAATTTAATAATACCCGAAAGTATGGCGCAGGATTTTGACTTCACAGGCGTGCTAGGGAAACAGGCGCATAGCAAGCTACGTAACTGTTTTTCTAGTGCGCCTGTGGAGTTAAAAGACCAGTCAGGATTCGGGTATTATTGAATTCTCGCTCCTTATTAAATAATCAAAATAAAATAACGACTACTTTCTTTTTAACTTACTTTTAACGCCCCTATGATAAATCAACCTGACCCTACTGAGAGCAATAATTTTAGCAAAAATGCTGTTGAAGCTAGCATCAAAATAGCTTTTCTTTTTTTGTTATTATCCTGGTGCTTTAATATTATTAAACCTTTCATTACCCCATTGGTGTGGGGCATGATTATTGCCATAGCACTATATCCTCTCTATCAAAAGCTATCTGCATTATTAGGAGGACGAGGTAAATTAACATCAACATTAATTACAATAACCTTTGTTCTTATTATCATTGGGCCTTGTGTGCTTTTGGCCGATATTATCAGTCAAAATGCACAGAGTCTGGCAGAAAAGCTGACTACAGGTAATTTTTCTATTCCGGCACCGACAGAAAATGTGGCTAACTGGCCCATTGTTGGCAAACCCATTTTTGCATTCTGGCAACTAGCAGCAACCAACATAACAGAAGCCTTATCTACTTTGGCTCCACAACTCAAACAAGTCACTCAATGGCTGGTTTCTTCCAGCGTCTCGACCATCATGACTATTTTACAGCTACTAGTATCAGTCATTATTTGCGGTATGTTGTTAAACAATGGGAAAGCAGGCTATAACTTAGCGGTGTCAATTGGAGAACGTCTTGCTGGTGTTAAAGGAGAAGAATTTACAATATTAGCCATAGCCACTATTCGCGGTGTTGCTCGTGGCGTTTTGGGTGTTGCTCTTATTCAGTCAATATTAGCCGGTATTGGTTTCTTTATTGCTGATATCCCAGGTGCAGGTATCTTAACCATTCTTTGTTTATTTATAGCTATTGTTCAGTTACCGACGTTTATATTACTGCTTCCACTTATTATTTATGTATTTTCTATACACAGTAGCGTATTTGCAACCATTTTTATGATCTGGATGATTGCCGTGGGTCTGCTTGATAATATACTAAAACCTATCTTGATGGGACGAGGTATTGATCTGCCAATAGCTATTATCTTTATTGGTGCTATTGGTGGCATGATGTTCTCAGGCATAATCGGCCTATTTATTGGTGCCGTCATACTTGCTTTGGGGTACAAGCTTTTTCTGTTCTGGTTACATGAACAAGGATAATATCTAGCTCCTAGCTTTTGTAGGAGCGTCCGCCAATGTCGTTAAGTTAAGTCCTGTAGCCTTGATGAAACGAAGTGGAAACAAGGTTTATTTGTAAAACTCCTTGATTCCGCTACGCTGCATCAAGGCTACATATGCTCTAATTCCTTTAACTTAATGACATTGGAGCATCCGCCCTCGGCGCGATTGTTTTAATGGGTAAAAAAGAGCTTGTTTTATTCGCGCCGAGGCGGACGCTCTTACAGTATTCAGTTTTTCACACTCACACAATAGTGGAAACATATTAAATAACCAGAAATAGTTTAAAGCTTATTACTACTCCTCGGGTAGCTTAAACACCCAAAATGAAATAGGAACAAATATAAATTCCATAAAAACATAAAGTAATAAGATACCTGAGGGTTGGCCATCAGCAAATAAACTAACAATTCTCCCTAGCACTAACCCACCAGCAAAAATAATTATCGTTAATACCGCAACATTTCTATAAACATCATTAAATGCTGCATAAACCCAAAATCCCCCTAAAGCTATATAAAGACACATAACAGCTCTTAAAATATGAGCAATATCTAAACTTACCTCAGAAACATCAAGAAAAGTCTGAGCAAACCACTGCGGTGAAACACCATAGAGTAGCGCTATAATAGAAACAACGACAGCGGCAAAAATTAAAAAGTATTTCTTTATTAACATATCCTTTATCCTTCAAAAAGTGATTACAAGTCCTGTCTAATAAAAACAAACAAGCGTCTAGGTTAATTCAATTAATATTCACTAACAACTTGTTAAATCGTATAATTCCTAATTTCAGAGTTCCCCACTATACTTTAGATGCTAGACTTCCAAGCAAAATTATTTTAACAAAAGGTATTTTTTACAATGCAAAAAACAAGCAAAACAGATTTTTTAAAAATATCGAGTGTTTACCAACTTGTTAATAAAAGGCTGGGCTTAGTCTTGTTATTAGTTTTAATAACCATTGGGACAGCTAGCTATTATCTAGAACAGTACCGGTTATTAGAAGATGTACAAGAAATTACACTCAAACGCGCTCAGCAATATGTTATGAAGTTTGGTGATCTATTAATTGATCAGCAAGCTGTTGATAAAGGCTATGTACAAAAAAGTTTAGAACAATTTTCTAAACCTAATATTAGCTTTTCGGAAGGTGCTTTTGTCAGTGTTCTTATTCGAGATACACGAGGTAAAATTGCTGCTAGTTTCCTAGGTAACGAATTTACAACTGATCGCCATATTCAGGTTCTCAAACAAGCGACCTTGCCCAGTAAAAACAATGTTATAGAAAGCACTGAAAAACAAATAGAAATTGATTCAAGAAAATTAATTTTATTTAGTTTTCCCATGACCAGTGTAACGAATACAACGTTAGGTCAAGCAGCCATACTTTTTCTTCCCTCAGATGGACACCTACAAAAAATCCAGTCTAATATTTGGAAAACCACGCTGAGCGCCATTGTTATTGTCTTAATCACAGCTTTCGGTTTATACCCAGTTATTATCCGACTCACCCATCAACTATCTGTACTATCTACAGACCTTCTTATTGCTAATTTACAAACAGCTCAAGCTCTTGGAAACGCAATTGCTAAACGAGATTCAGATACCGATGCCCACAATTACAGAGTCACCTTGTATTCAGTTCGCTTGGCAGAAGCTATTGGCTTAGATACAAAAAAAATGCAAGGCTTGATTAAAGGCGCATTTTTACATGATGTTGGCAAAATAGGCACACCAGATAATATTTTACTTAAACCAGGAAAGCTTTCCGACGATGAGTTTTCAGAAATGAAAAACCATGTGGGCCATGGCATAGATATAATCAAAAATTCCAACTGGCTTCAAGATGCCGAAGATGTTGTCTTGCATCATCATGAAAAATACAGTGGCAATGGATATGCTGTTAGTGGTGATAAAGCACTTACAGGCAAAGAAATACCTTTAACCGCTCGTATTTTTGCCATTGCTGATGTTTTTGATGCCTTAACATCACGTCGTCCTTACAAAGAGCCTTTTGATTTTGAAACAACGATGGCTGAAATGGAAAAAAATGTAGGGTCTCATTTTGACCCTGAATTATTTAATTCATTTAAAATTATTGCTGAATCACTTTACGATACCCTTGCTAATCGTGAAGATGAATTACCAAAAGAGATGCTAAAGGAAATAGTACAACTGTATTTTTTTGAGGATTTTGAACAACTACTTTCCTAATCTAAAATCACAGGTAAAATTTGGATAGTACATTATCCAAAGATTAATACCTTCTCACTTAGGAGAAGGTATATTTGAACAGTCACTAATTATTCAGCTATTCTAACCCCATCTGGTCTGCTTCATGAAAACGATGATTCTCTTCAACGTTTTTTACGGGTGCAGTAATAGCTTGCTGTTCCTGATAAATATGTAGATCTTGTTGTGGATAAGGTATTGATAATCCTTCGGTATCAAAGCGTACTTTAACATTACGCGTTATATCCCAATACACAGTCCAATAATCAGCTGTTTTCACCCAAGGACGACAAATAAAGTTAACGGATGAATCTGCCAATTCATGTAACTGAATCACTGCGTTAGGGTTATCAAGAGTTAAAGGGTGTGCCTTAACTATATCCTCTAAAACTTTAATGGCATGATCAATATCATCCCCATAACCTATACCAAACACCATATCAACACGTCGCTCATTACTAGCAGAGGCATTAGTGATTACATTTCCCCAAATTTCATTATTTGGGACAATCATACGTTTGTTATCAAAGGTTGTAATCGTAGTCGATACTAAATTAAGAGAACTTACCGTACCATTAATTCCTGCCACCTCAACCACATCACCAACATCAAATGGGCGATACAACATAATCATTATACCGCTAGCAAAATTACCTAGTGTGTCTTGTAATGCAAAAGCAACGACAAAGCCTGCAGCTCCAATAACGGCTAATAATGGGCCAATATCAACTTCCAAGACAGATAAGCCAATAATAATACCGATGGTCATGACAACTCGATAAGTCATACTGATTAAAAAATCAGTCAATAACTTTGATTGATTACTAACTAACGCCAATGCTCGGCGAGTCATTCCACTAAATGCAAGTGCAAGTAACCAGGAAACAAACATAATAAACGTAAAACTAACTATGTTAATTCCCCAACGTTGTCCACCTTCCTTAGAGGTAATCCAGCCTTTAATGCTAGTAAATGAACTCACTGCATCAGAGGTATCAAGCTTAATACCTCCTACAGCATCAGTATAACGACGATAAGCAAGTACAACTTCAGATTCTTTACCATTTTCATCCAAGCCAGTTTTTTGATTAATTCTTTCTAAAATAACATTGAGTTTGTCTATTTCTGAAGTACGCACAGCCCTATATTCAGTCAATTGCTCCATAGCAGTATCTTTCTGAGCATCAATATCTTCCTGAACCTTCTCAGAATTGCCTTCCTTTTGACCGAAAGACCTAATTAGAACTTTAGTGTTAGCAACTCTATAAGCAGAGGATTTAATCAGTTGAAGCCATCCATCAGCTTCAACTTGTAATTCTTCCACAGATAAAGGAGCCATTAAAATATCAATTTCCTCCCCCCCTATCTCTGGGGTTTCACTAGTTAAAGAAGATCGCCCTTCACTTATTTGGGCAGCAAAAACAGGTGTTGTGATGAAAGCTACTAACATTGATAGCATCATAATGAAGCGGGTTACAACAGAAAACATTATAAAAGAACTCCTAAAAATTAAGATTGGACAAATATATACACAAATCCGAGGGTATTAAAAATGAAATAACCAAAATAAGACATAAAACATCGTACACTTAAGTAAGTGCCAGCCTGCTTATTTGACATAAACGGCTAATGAATATAATAAATCAATTTACAATAGGCACACATTAAGCACAAGTTTCACTTTAACTATTTAAACATGACTATATTAATAGTCCCATAAGTTTTCGTATGTTGCTCCTTAACAACCCTACATTTAAATAATTGACGTAAACTCTTATTTTGGTGGAAATTGTTCAAGCAGTTTTTCAACAGCTTCATTGATTTTCTGTTCTTTTTCTTCAGGGCTATGAGAAAAGTTGACTGTATCTGTTGCAGAGCCTCTCCAAATGAGTTCTCGGTTTTCAGGATTAATGATATCAACAATTAATGTTCCCTCATCATAGGTGTAAGAGGATCTTTCATTGATATATTGTCCACCATAAGCAGAACCTCCTCTGCCATAACGCCATCCCCAACCAGGCGAATATTGATTATAAGTATTAATCTCATCAATTCTAGTTCGTTTATCTAAAGTAGCATGGTAACTAACCCAGAAATCTGGCTTTCCTGTATTGACCTTGCTATATCCTTTTAAAGCCAGACTACTTTCAACAGCCTGTTTAACTCTATTTTGTAATAAACTATTATCATCAATTCTTGGATCTCCCGTTCTCTTTGGCGTTTCCACCATCCATTCATAAGACTTGAGTTCTGTAAATGAAACATCAGGATTAAAGTCGTTCTTCACTTTAATCGTAGAACAGCCTGAGACAAGAAATAAAACAAAAAATATATTAACTAGCTGGGTTTTCATACTATAAATATTATAAAAAATAATTAACAAGCGCCTAGGTTAATTCAATTAATAAACCATGACAACTTGTTACATCATTTTTTTATTAAAAATACGTTTATACAAATATGTTAAGGCCGAATAGCTGTTACATACTCTTCCGATATTTCTTGTTTTTCTACTAATGGATTAACAAAGGCTTGACTCCTGACCGTATCAAATGATCCTTGTTCTTTAAGTCGTCCTGTTTCATAAAGATATTCTGGCACATAACCACTCAATAAAATTTTCCATGAAAAGGGTAAATGTCCTGGATTTACTCTGCTATGCAACCAAATTAAACTAGTGCAATTTGCTAACAACGTATTATAAAAATCAGGTTTTTCATACAAGGAATTAATACTATCCAAATATTCCAGAAAAAGTCGTTTAGTATTTTCTTTTGCTGGTTTTAATCGATAACGGTAAACTTGTTCGGGTGGATTATTTCGGTAATGAGTTCTCAAGCCAATCAGATCCCGTTCATCAGCTACGATATAGATCAGCTCATATTGTCTAAAGAACCCTTTCAGCGTTGAATAGCCTTCCCCTACCTCTTTACGCGCTTCTATGGATACAGCTATATGATTGCCTGATCCAAAATCAAAACTCATAATGACATGAGCAATGGACGGCCCCATCCAATACACTGCAAATAAATCAAGTCCTTCAAGGTTATTTAAGTTTACCGTTTTATCATAGTAGCCAGGGATATAATCAAACTCACGACGATAGGTAAAGTTACGAATATTATGTATCGTCACAAAATCACCGTTGATACTAGCATGAGCTAATTTACTCACATCGGCTTGCCACTGGCGATCATTATCAGCTGATATATTCAACCAGCAAATCATTACTGTCAAAAAAACAAAACTATGAATAAGTAACAGCTTTTTTCGCCAACGAGGCAAGAAAAGCAAAGAAAGAACTGAAGCAAAACCTACTAATGCTACCGTACTTGTAATAATTGACTGTATCGTACTACTGCTAGAGTCTCCATAAATCACAGCAAGTGCGGCCCAAATAGTTGAGCCTATCAACCAGAATAGCAAAGAAGATACTGTTAGGAACCTTCCAATTTTTTTTATCATAAAATCGCCTGAAATGATTAATAAACCCGAACTATAAGTTTTGTTACACCATCATATATCTTATTTATATTAAGTGAGCACTTTACGCTACCTGTTTGAAGCCTCTCTAGCAGTCACTAAGTTGTCATAAACATGGAAAATCAATCTCAAGGGAAATTCCCTTCACCACATCTACAGTTAAAGGCGAGGTGACACAGACAAAGAACTAAATGACATCGTGCTCTTTAATTAATGTCTCCTTTGGCAGATGACCTTGAAGGAATGTTCTGACAAATTCATAACTGTATCCATCGTAAACAATTTTATCAACGAGTGTAATATTAATAGTTCCAAAAGTACTGGCAGTCTATTTCACCCTCATCCCAACCTTCTCCCTCGAGGGAGAAGGAGTTACATGCGAAAACTTATGGAACGATTAATATGTAATAGTAAAAGAAGGCTTCCATGCCCTCAGAGCCTCAGGCAGATTCACAGATTATTTACAAATTATGAGGCACTTTTACTCGACCTATTGCTTCAGATTTATTTCCTGAGCCATCTGTAACACCAAATATAAGAGAATAAAACCGCCCGTTACCCTTAGCAGATCGTTCTGCCCTAAGATTAATAACACCATCATGATCAACTTGGATATCATTGTCCGTATTACCATCACCAACTAAACTATCTAGAGCAGGTTCAAACGTATCAGTTTCATCACTTTCATTCATTGTAATCGTTTTAAGATAAGGTGTGGAAGAGCTACAATTATCAGACACGGTTACATCAGGTTTTATATTAACCATTTTATGATTTGGGGGCCATAATACATCAGGAGTTACAATTAATGAGATTACTGGTGCTGTTACGTCAATAACAGTAACAATCTGCATACCTGATGAAGAATTACCGCTAGCATCAGTTGCAGTCCAGGTTACTACATTTTCGCCAAGTTGAAAATTTCCAGGCGAGTCATTACTCACCACTGGGTTTGGGTCAGCAATATCTGTAGCTATAGCCAATCCAATTTGACCTGTTGCAACGCACTCATCATCTGCTTCAAATGTTATATCAATCGGTATAGATAAAACAGGTGCCGTGGTGTCTTTTACAGTTGTGCTTTCTAAGCTTTCATTATTATCAGGTGACCTATCAGGCCCCACTAAATTTTCGACGATAGCATTGTTCGTAATCGTGTTTAAGGCAGTCGTAGAACTAAGTAAAATTGAATCTACAGCAACTGCTATGGTTATTGTTTTTGACTCTAAAGCAGGGATTACGCCCAAATCACAGCTAAGCTTATCTTCAATAGTTTCTACACAACCGGCACTATTACTTTGATAAGTGACTCCCGTAGAAAGTGTATTGGTGACCCTAACCTGGTCAGCAGGATTTGGGCCATTATTAAATACAGTCAATCTGTAGGTCAAGGTATCTCCTATCTCTACAGGGTCAACCATATCAATACTAGTGATTTCAAGATCAGTGGTATTTAATTCTTTTTTGAGAGCGAGTAATTCCTGTATATTTGGTTCACGATCAGTGACTAGATTAATGGGAGCACCATTATTAAATCCAAATTGTCTAAAATTTAATTCTATCGCAGCCCAGTCATCATGCCCCGCCAGAACACTATCAGATACACTGTTAATACAGCTATCTCCATCAATGACTGAAGTATCAATATTAGTACTAATAGACCAATCATCAGTATCGCCATCTCCATTCCAGTCAACAGGCTGGTTAAGTTGGTTTCTTACTCTTTGGCCATTTCCATTGATAAAAACAAATTGATTAGTTTCATCTGTTACATCAAGAATAACTGATTCATCAAGGTTGCTCTCATCAAGATCAGGAAGAGGCGCTTGTCCTCTTCCAACTGCTGTCCTCGGAGGTGAATAGTCAATAATACGCTGTCCATCAGATTGAAAAATACCCCCTGAACTACTATAGTTCATGGTACTTACATAGTTAGGTTTGCAATTATCACTATCCTCCCCTCCATGAGCAAGATTTAAAAGATGTCCTAGTTCATGCATAATAGTGCTACTAGTATGATTGAATTCAATAAAATCGTTACCTCCTTTTTCCCCCCACCCCCCAGTGAAACCGGGGTAAAACTTCGCACTCAGCCCATAACGAAAAATTAACTTTCTTTTTACATTAAAATTAGCACTTTTAGTAGCATAAAAGTCATCGTTTAAATTAGAAATAGCCGACTCGGGTATTGAATTTCCACCACCAAGGTTATCACCAACTAAACAGTCTTCGTCACTAGCATCAATCTTACCATCGCTATCATTATCAATGCTATCACTACATGTACCTGCTGTACTGCCATCTTCCATTCCAAGAGGATCTATCAGACTACCCGTATCTATCAAAAGATTAATTCCTGGTAAGCCATCAGGATTAGGAGTGCCTCCAGCATCAATTGGTGCCATAGCAAATGCTTGTTTTATTTCGCGAATTTTTGCTTGAGATGGCTCCTCTCCATCCATCCAGTCTAATTCTAGCAATAAATCTTTATGCTGAGGGTCAGCTCCAAATGCGGGTAGATGAACGTCAATTTGTCCATCACCATCTGCATCAAATCCGTGAGTTTCCCAACTATCAAGTAAGCCATCACCATCACTATCAGGACCCGTTCGTAAATATGTCATAGCTGGGTTAACTCGACCGACAAAGCAAGATAGAGTATAAAAATTATCCTGAATGATAGATAACGCATTTTGCGCCGCAGATTCATTTGACCCAAAAAACATATGAGCTTTAATCCTGTCAGAACCATCAGTAGCCTTTGACATAATGGCCCAACTACTCGTTGATGGGTGAATGCCAATATAAGGGAATATCATAGCCACACAATCCTCTCCAGGGAATGCTCCCTGAGGAGGCATTCTACCTACTCGGTAATACCCTATACTAGGTTCAGAATCTTTAAGAAAACATTGTTTACTAAAACCGTAGTAACGCATGATTGCTAATGCTTTGTCAGCCTCGACTCTCTCTCCTAGTTCAAAGACCTCTAATGCAGGAACAATACTCCCATCTGATATAACTAATTTTGACTCAGTTGTTTGTATAGCAAGAGAGCCCGTATTAAATTCACGACAAAATTCGTCAACAGCGTTGGCTGTGGGCACAATAGAAATAAAAGATATGAAACATAAAGTACGTAGTAGAAGATTAAAATAATCTTTTGAATTTACCATTGCTAAAATCTCCAATTCTTAGTTAACCTAAAGCGTTAAATAGATAGCTCACTATAAATACAGTCCGTGGAGGACAGGCATCGATGACCCTTTCTATTAAACTGGTATTTATAACAAAGTTAAACTATGCCTTTAAATACGATCTATGTATGTAGGTTGTATCTGAAAAATATGTAATTTAATTCTTACAACCAATAAAAATAAGGGGGGATTATTTTGTATGCTTACAGCATTTTGATTGACTGCTCATAGCTGAACAGAATCATCAAAAGATACAACAGATGATATGTCAACACTTTTCAGACTAAAGCCGCTAAAGCAATTGGGATGCCACTAAATGAAAATACTATTGCTGTTTTAAGAAGTCAAATAGGAAAACATCAACACCGAGTTTTTACCTACAAAGGTAATCCGTTCAATAAAGCAGAAACTAAAGCTTATAAGAATGTCCTTGGACAAGCTGGTATTGATAACTTCAGGTTTCACGATTTAAGACATACTTGGGCGAGCTGGCATTTACAAGCTGGAACACCTTTGAATGTATTACAAGAACTAGGAGGATGGAATGATTATTCTATGATTCTTCGATATGTTCATTTAGCACATGAACACTTAGCTAAGTTTGCTGGGAATATTGACATATTTACGACACACAACAATGAAGGAGTAAAACTAAAATTGTGTAAGATACTGAAATCACTGGGGTGAACGACGGGGTTCGAACCCGCGACAACCGGAATCACAATCCGGGACTCTACCAACTGAGCTACGC
>ENA-ORXI01002250-ORXI01002250.1-sediment-metagenome-genome-assembly--contig:-NODE-2250-length-14056-cov-12.209529_pt1 | contig 14056 bp, 13 predicted proteins | sample MGYA00237861_ERZ511468 | MGnify/ENA primary metagenome ERZ511468 (study PRJEB26299, sample SAMN06266213) | sediment metagenome | isolation source: Hudson Canyon methane seep mesocosm | place... | reverse complement strand
CAGGTGGTGTCAACATGCATCATTGGAAACGGTGGTTTGCCCGGATGAAAAGCTTTCATGGTTAAATGAAGCATTACAGCGGAGTCTTTACCAACAGAATAAAGCATTACCGGGTTATCAAATTCTGCGGCTACTTCACGAATAATATGAATACTTTCCGCTTCAAGCTGTTTCAGGTGGGTTAGTTTATAATCAGTCATCAATTGGTTGTCCGTACGTACGAGTGAACACTAAGCATTTATTTAACCGCTTATTCTAAAACGAAATGAGTTTTTTTTCCAGATAAGGATGAATTCCTAATTTACAGAGAGACTCTCGTCAGTATTTTTTTATGGCTTAAATTCACTGTTTGTTTTGCAATAACTGAGCAATGGCGCGCATGTGGTCTCTTTTGATTCGAAATTATCGAATGTAGTAGTGGAAGACTGAGAGCTTTTAGCTCTGGTTTTAAGTTTTTACAAAGCTAAAAATGCAGCCCAATAATGCCCGCATAGTGTTATTGGGTAAGCAGATGGCTTTTGCTTTATAATTTAGTCCCGTTGATTATATCTGCTGAATAATAAGCCAAGCTGTTACTTGATACTTGCTAGATCAGCGTAATGATTAATTTGTCTGTAACTATTACTGTCATTATGAAAACAACAGCAACAAGCAATGAAAATAGTCATTTATTAATTGCAAGAGGGAAGAGTAGCCGCTTAGATGCCATCAGAAAAAAGTCTGGATTGGAGCCTAAGCTCTCTGCTTTAGAAGAAAAACAAAATAAGCACGTTATGGTAGACGGCTTAAACCAGATGACAAAAGAAGCTTTGCAACAAGCTACAGCGTTGATTGAGGGGGAAATTAATGCACTGATGGCAGCTTATCCTGCAGGTAAGAAAACTACTTTTTTCAAAATCAAGCATGGTGCTGATATAGATAAAGTAAAAAACATGTCAGTTCAGGATATTTTCAAGCTATTAAAACTGGAAAGTAAAAAAATCAAACATTTTCAGATGGTTGCTAATCTACATTTAAATGGTAAAACATGTGATGCTGAATAGAATCGTTAATCTATTTCCTTTATGGGCCATCCTTTTCTCTGCCGTAGCGTATTTTAATGCTGAGACTTTTGCTGCCCTAAAATCAGTTATTGTGCCTTTACTTGCAGTGGTGATGTTGAGTATGGGGATGACCTTAACCTGGCAAGATTTTAAAGCGGTGCTTAAAAAGCCCTTAGTTATAACTATTGCTGTTGCTATTCAGTTTTTACTGATGCCATTATTTGCCTATGCCATTTCTGTTTTATTGGGTTTGTCGGTAGATTTAATGACAGGGATGGTGTTGGTGGGTGCTAGTGCGGGTGGCACGGCTTCAAATGTTATTTGTTATCTGGCAAAAGGTAATGTGGCACTATCAATTTTGATGACAGTGGTATCGACCTTGTGTGCCGTTATTTTGATGCCAGCTTTAACTTTTCTGTATTTGAATCAGGTAATACCTGTCCCTGTGGTAGGGATGCTGACTAGTATTTTAACGATTGTTTTACTTCCTGTGCTGGTAGGGACTTTTTTAAACAGTTTTTTTAATCAACGATTGAAAACACTACAGGCTTTTCTTCCTCTGTTATCTACTTTTTCTATCGTTTTTATTATTGCCATTATTGTAGGCTTAAATCACAATAATTTAACTGTTCTGGCTTTGCCAGTCTTGCTCGCTGTTGCTTTACATAACTTTTTAGGTCTGTGTGCAGGCTATGGTATCCCCTGGCTTTTAAAATATGATGCGCAAACCTGCCGCACCGTTTGTATAGAAGTAGCCATGCAGAATTCAGGATTAAGTGTGGCTTTGGCGATTAAGTATTTTTCTATAACAGCAGCATTGCCAGGTGCAATATTTAGCATTTGGCATAATATTTCGGGTAGTTTGTTAGCTCTATATTGGCGTAAACAAGATATTTAAAGACTTAAGACGATTGGCATCCTAACTTACCAGGCGCCCCAACTAGCCCATCTTGTTTGCTCCCGCGTCAATGCTATTAAGTTAAGAGAAATACAATATGGGGCGCAGTGCTTTAGCCTGCCATTTTTAGCTATGAATGCAGGCTAAAGCACTGCGCCCCAACGGACTAATCCCTTAACTTAATGGCAGTGATGTTCCCACCGAATACGATGGGAACGAGAAAAATTAATGCCTATCCTTTTTAACACTTATCGCTGATAAAGCCATTTTCTTTGATTTTGAATAAATTTTTTCTACTGAGTCTATCACTCACTATTGCAATCTGGGGTCTTTGGTTTAGTTATACGTATCCTGCCTCAATGGATATTATCCAGCAAAACTGGCCCGTTACATTAACCATGATTTTTGGCTCTTTTATTGCTGGCGCGACCAGTGAAGGTGGTGGGGCTATTGCTTTTCCAGTATTTACCAAGGTTCTTAATATTTCACCACTAGATGCCAAAGTTTTTTCCTTGGCAATTCAAAGTGTAGGGATGACGGCAGCTAGTTTTACGATTGTTGTTTTGCGAGTGCCCGTGGAATGGCGGGTAGTGAGATGGGCAAGCCTGGGTGGATTGTTCGGGGTTATGTTTGGTCTAGTCTTTATTGCACCGTTGTTAACAGCTGATTTGCTAAAAATGCTGTTTACTGCAATGGTCGTTAGTTTTGCACTGACTTTGACTTTGCTTACCTGGAAACAACGTGTTTATAACAATTCTTTGTGCATTTATGGCTGGCGGGAAAGGGGGATAATCCTGTTTGCTGGTTTTTGCGGAGGGCTGATGACTGGTCTGGTTGGCAATGGGATCGATATTTTGTGTTTTTCCTTAATGGTGTTATTGTTTCGATTAGCAGAAAAAGTCGCCACCCCAACGTCGGTGGTTTTAATGGCTTTAAATTCGGTATTTGGTTTTGTCTACTCTATCTTAGTCATGGATGGTTTTACTCCTGTTGTGCAGCAATACTGGTTATCCGCTGTTCCAGTGGTCATTATTGGGGCACCTTTGGGGGCCTATTTCTGTACCCGCTTGAATAATAAAACCATCGCTATAGTTTTGATTAGTTTGATCATGATTGAATTGGTCAGTTCGCTAATGATTATTCCATTGACTAAAGATATTATTATAATTAGTTTGCCGGTGTTTTTTGTTTTTTCAATTATTTATTATCAAATGTCTGGTAATAAACGATATTGCCCGAAGGGGTGAGGAAGGTTAATGATGCAACGATTATTTCGTGGTTTGGGTCTATTGTTACTGGTTTTTTTATTGGCTTCTTGCAAAAAAACCTTAAAGCCTGAGGAATTACCTTCACATATTGCTGTAGGCAATAGTTATTACACGCAGTTTGTTATTCGATATGAAAAAAATACGCATGTAACAACTAATTATCGTAGAGGGGCAGCCGTTCCAGTTAACAGCAAAGTCACCTTATTGAAAATCAGCCCCAAAGTAATAGAGGTCGAACTTGAAAAATCAAATGTTCCTCTCGTTATCAAAAATGTACAAAAACATACGGGTGATGATATTTTCCAGTCATTTGATAAACTTTTTGCAGTAAAAAAATTAAACCTACGTCGTTTTAATTCACTGGAAAAAAAGAATATCACCCGAGGCTCAGCAGCAAAAGGTATGCGTAAAAAAGCGGTTGTGGCTGCTATTGGCTATCCACCTATCACTGAAACAATGAACCTGGATGTAGATACCTGGGTTTATTGGAGTGCCCGATTTAATAAGTTTAATGTTAATTTCAGAAATGGAAAAGTATCTAACATTGTCGATTAAAGGTCAGAGTTTTATATGTTAGCGATTGTTAAAAGCATTTTTGTCACCTGTTTATTTTTGCTTTACCCGTATCTTATTTATCGAGGTATAGAAAGCGGTATGGTGTGGGTGGCACCTGCTTTCTTTTCAGGCATTTTTTTAATGCAATCTTTTGCGGCAAAAAATGTAAAAACAAAAATATTTAAAGCACTGATATCTATTGGTCTGTTATTGGGCGCGTATTATTTGCAGACTATCACGGCAAAAGTTTTACCCGTTCTGATTCAATTATTGTTGATGTATTTTTTTGGACGCACCTTACTTAAAGGTAAAGGTCCTTCATTTATCGAGAGCTTTGTCAGGCTGGAGTTTCCTGAGTTTGTTCCGGGCATCAGTGAATATTGTCGCCAATTAACCTGGGTCTGGACGGGTTTCTTTGCTTTTAATGCCTTGGCCTGTATCGCATTGGCTATTTGGGGTACCGATCAATGGTGGGCTTTGTTTAATGGGCTGTTTATCTATTTGATGATTGGACTATTAACCACGATTGAATATATTTATCGACAATATCGATTTCCTGATTTGGTGATTCCCAGTCCTATCTCAACCATTAAAACCATGTTTGTTAATGGACGAAAAATATGGATGGATGTGCAGGCGAGATGATTAGATTGACTTATACACTGGAAAAGCAATGTTTAGCGGCTGTAAAAAACGGTTTATTGTTAATGCTGTTTTTTATCAGTCATGCTGATGCGGAAGATTCTATTGATGCAGTCATGCGAACAATGAAATCTAATGCAGCGGTTAAAATGGCCTATCAGGAAATACGGACTTTAGAATTAATGGATAAGCCGTGGCATGGCAGTGGTTATATGTATTCTATGCCACCTGATTTGATGATCAGAGAACAGTTAAAACCCAGGCGCTTATTAATGGCTGTTAAGGCCGATAAAATGTATTATTTTGATCCCGATAAGCATATTCGGCATGAAGGCGAAATGGATGATAGTAGTCCACTAAGTTTAAATGTTGCGGTATTTAAGGCCTTAATGAATGCTGATGATGAGTTACTGCGGGAGATGTATTTAATTGACTTTTCCAGTCAACCTAAGCGTTGGATAATGAGTTTGAAATCAAAACAGGAAAGTGACTCTGGTTTTAATATTGTGGTGTCAGGTTTATCTGATCAGCAGGTGGATACCATCATCATTAAACAGCCTGATGGAGACCAAAGTGAGTTTATATTAGAACAGCAGGGCACTGGCAATGAAGTAACAGCAGCGGTGTTAAAATTACAAACAGAATTAACAGGTGAGTAGTTTGAATTGGCGAAAAGTAGTGTTTTATTTTTTACCGTTTCTACTTGTTGCGACTGTTATAGGGCTGGTTGATTTTAAATCAGATCTATCTGCCTTTATTATTGCCGGTGATAATGCGGAAGAAATATTACTGGCCAGTGAAATGCAGTCAGGGACTTTATCCCGGCGCTATTTGATTTCAGTGGGGGCAGGGGATCAAGACGAAGTTAATAAGGCTTTTATTAATAACTTTAAAAAACAGTTGGGCGCTATTGAGGGGGTTGTCGATGTTTGGTCGCCAGGGCAACAAACCCGAATTAGCCAGGCAATGCATAATTTGTATAGCCCTTATGCCAATGGCTTTTACAGTCTGAATCCAGAACAAACTCTGCCGCAACTGTTTTCTGAGCAAGGCTTGTCTAAACGTGCAGAAATGCTGAAAACAGCATTGTTGTCACCGCAAGGGCCAATGGTAAAAAAAATTGCTTTGCAAGACCCTCTGTTATTGACCTTAAATGGGTTTCAGGGCTTGGCTGGACAAATGCAACAAGTGCTTAATCAAGATTTAAAATACCGTAATTTAATTCTTGAAACGGCCATGGCAGGACTTAATGCCCCAGAGCAAGGTCGTATTCAAGGCCAAATAAAATTACGATTTAAGCAACTTAATCACTCCCTAGCTAAAAACTATCAATTAGAAATGACTGGTGTGCCGATTTTTGCTGTGGCCACTCAAAGCTTGATTCAAGGGGATATAGTTAAAGTCAGTATTCTGTCATCTGTTGCTTTAGTTTTATTGTTCTTGCTGATATTTCGTTCCTTTTTCATCATGTTTCAGGTTTTTTCAGTATTGATTATTGTTATCTTAACTTCGATACTGAGCACTCAGCTGATTTTTGGTTTTGTGCATGGCATGACTGTCGCGATAGGATCAACCTTGGTGGGTATCTGTATTGATTATCCCATTCATGCGGTGGCACATGCTCAGGCAGTTAATAGTAGTCAGAGAGCTGAAGTGATTGCTAAAATCTGGCCCAGTATGTTGCTAGGGGGTATCACTACAATGATTGGTTATGTCGCTTTAGGGGTCTCTGGTTACCCTGGTTTCCAGCAAGTCGCTGTTTATGCAGCAACGGGAATTATTGTTAGTTTACTGTTAACCCGTTTTGTATTCCCTTATTTGATTACGGGTACACAATGTAATCAAATCAATGTTCCCTTGGTAAATCGTTGGATGAAATTTTCTCAACGCTTTAAACCCTTATTATTGATAGTATTGCTCAGTTTGTTACTGGCTTCTTTTTTTGGATTAAAATCACTGCATTGGATGGAAGATATGCAGGAATTAACACCCGAACTTGATTATCTTAAACAAAATGATAAACGAATTCGGGCGCGGATGACTTCAATAGAACCAGGACGGTTTGTACTTATCAGTGGGGAAAACAATGAGGCTGCGTTAAAAATAAGCGAACAAGTTTATCCCGTTTTAGATCGCTTAAAACAAACCGCTGCTTTAGCTGATTATTTTGCTTTATACCCCTGGTTAGTTTCTGCTGAAACACAGCACAAGAATCAGCTAAGGCTACAGCAGTATTTAACAGCAGAAAATAAAGCGCTCTGGCAACAGGCATTGCAGCAGCAGGGCTTATCAGTTAAGCGTTTAGGTGATTTAGATTATTCCTCTAATGAGGTGCTGAGGCTAGAACAGGTATTGGCAACCTCTGTATCCAAAGTGATTGATAGTCGAGTTATTCGTGGTAAGCAACAAACCATCATTATGTTATGGCTTGGAGAGCACAATCCCGAGCTATTAAAGAATGCTTTGGCAGATATAAACGGAGCACAATATTTTAGTCAACGGGATATGCTGAATAACATGACCCATGATTATACCAATAGAGCGAAGTGGTTATTATCACTTGGACTGCTGGTTATTGTTATGGTATTGATTATTCGCTATAAAAGTATTGTTGTGGCTATTCAGACCTTATTACCTGCTGTTTTAGCGGCTTTTTTGATCTTATCATTCTGGTCCTTTACGGCGGAGGCAATTAGTTTTTTGCATTTAGTTGGTTTTCTACTGGTTGTTGCTATTTGTGTCGATTATGGCATCTTTTATCAGGAAAATCGGGGGGAAGATATTGCGATGACCTATCAGGCAATGGCTGCTTCCATGCTGACCAGTGCACTTGCATTTGGTAGTCTAATGTTAGCTGAAAGCACATCTTTAAAAATTCTGGCTGGTGTTGTGGCTCTGGGTGTGGTTTTAGGGTTTGTCTTATGTCCGCTGATTATTAAAACGCGCAGGATAGAACGGTTGAAATGAGCTTATTAATTAAAAGCATTGTATTTACTTTATTGTTGCCTGGTACGGTGGCTTTCCTATTTCCTTTGAAAATTATTGAAGGAAGAGTGCTTTATGAAAGCTGGAGCCTGTTCTTTGGCGGCTCATTAATGCTGGCTGGAATATCTCTATATTGCTGGTGCGTATGGGATTTTATAATGGTTGGTAAAGGCACTCCGGCTCCGATAGAGGCACCTAAATATCTAGTTGTGAGAGGCTTATATCATTACAGCAGAAATCCAATGTACATTGCTGTGTTATCAGTGATTTTAGCCTGGTTTTTGCTGTCTTTAAATGGCTTTGTACTGTTATATGGGCTGCTTGTGGTGGCCTGTTTTCAGATAATGATTGTGAATTATGAAGAACCAATGCTTGATGAAATGTTTCATGCAGACTATCTTTTGTATAAAAAACAGGTGAATAGATGGTTACCCTGGTTTTAGTTATACACACTGTAACTACTCAGCGTAATTTGAAATGTATTAACGGGCTTATTTTTAAGCCCTCCCTTGCTGGGGAGGGTTGGGTGAGGAGGAATTAAACAACTCTCTTTTGCAAAATGCTTTTTCTTTATTTCTAAAGGCAAAAAGAATAAGAAAAAAGAATTTATTTAAACCTCTGCTCACCCAGCCCCATCCGTTATTTTACGCTAAGTAGTTATTACAAACTAAACTAAGAACTTAATGTGAGTTCGTTGAAAATCTAGAGAGGATATTATGAAGGTTAATTTATTATTGTTATGCATTGTTATTGGCTTAAGTGGCTGTGCTTCAAAAGGTGGTTCATCAACTACTAACAAAACTGCAAGCCCAGCTCAAGCTAATCAATATTCTGGAACAGGTACTTTAGTCATTAAAGCGATCGATTTCGCTAAAAACTCTTATGTTAGAGAAGCCGTAAAAAATGAATGTAACTTAATTACTAAGCTGACTGACTTTATTGATCAAAATGCAGCAAAGAATTATGCCAATATCATTACTGACAGTCGCTCTATTCCCAGAGGCGCTGAAGTACTAACAATTGAAATTGAACAGGTTCAAGGTGGCGGTGGCGGTGCCTGGTCAGGAGCAAAAGTGGTTTTAATTAATGGTAAATTAACTAAAAATGGCAAACTGCTTGGTGACTTTAAAGCCCGCCGTTATTCAGGTGGCGGAATGTTTGCTGCTTATAAAGGAACCTGTGCAATTTTAGGACGATGTGTGAAGACACTGGGAAGTGATGTGGCTAAATGGTTGGCCCACCCAACTAAAAATGCGGCTTTAGGTGATCTCTAAAAGATGCCTGAAATTCCAGTCTCATGTGATGTTCTAGTTATTGGAGGCGGTCCTGCGGGTAGTAGTGCAGCAACCCATCTGGCGCAATCCGGAGTTGATGTTGTACTGCTGGAGCGCTCGGTTTTTCCACGTAATCAGGTAGGGGAAAGTCTAATTCCTCATATTTGGAAATTTACCGATATGACGGCTGTATCGGAGAAAATTGAGCAGGAGGGCTTTATAGAAAAAGCGGGTGGGATTACAGTCTGGAATAATAAAATCCATCAAATCAAGTTTTCTGATTTTGGTTATACCCGACCTGGATTACATGTAGAGCGAGATGTATTTGATGATATTTTACTAAAACATGCGCAAAGTTGTGGGGTTAATGTCTTTACCCAGGTGGCCGTTAAGAAAGTTGATTTTAAAGACAGTCAATGGCCAAAAGTTGCCTATCACAATAAACAGGGAAAGGCTGAGGGCATGATACGCTGTCGGTATGTGATTGATGCCAGTGGACACAGTTCATTTTTAGCCAATCAGTTTAAAAGCCGTCAGACCATTAGTACGGAAATGAATTTTCTATCCTTATGGGGGTATTTTGAAAATTCACTCTATGCAGGGGTTGATCGGAAAAGCCATGTTGCTGCAGAGCTGGCAAATGTTAGACCCGTGACTTTTGTAATGTCCTTTGAACAAGGCTGGATCTGGCATATTGTATTACGGGGTAAAACCAGTGTTGGCTTAATTGTACCAACGCAGCGTACAAAAGATATGGATAAGGAACAGAGAGAGACATTTTTTAAACAAAGCTGTGCTAGCTTGCCCTATTTGAGCAAGTTATTAGAGCCTGCAAGCTTTATAGAAGGTTCTTTACAGTTTCGGCCCGATTACTCGTACTATTCGAATAATATATGTGCTGAAAACTATTATTGTATTGGTGATGCTGGCGCTTTTGTCGATCCTATTTTTTCGCATGGTGTACAAAATGCTTTATATAACGCAGCCATTGTGGCATTGGCAATAAAAGAATCGCTAAAAAAGCAAAATAACAGGAAGCGCTATAGCCAGTTATGTGAAAGTCGTATGCAGCAGTTTTATGGCTTCTCAAGAGCGCTATCTTTAGGTGATTTTGGTGCTAACGGGGTTAACCCTGTATTGGTCAAAAACATGATGAAAGCATTGCCAGCCCTAGAGCTAGAGTTACTTCTATTGGCTTCTGAAATGACCAGTCGTTCAGAAAACTTTATTCAATTAGCAAAAGATGCGGGTGTGTTAAATCGCTGTCAAGAGCATTTTTCTGTCGAGGGAAGGCAATGGATTGAGTCACTGGCGTTTTAAACGGTATCAGATCAAGTTTAGCTAACTACCCTTAAGTTTTTCTTTTTCTGAAATTTGTGCTGTTTTATTAGCTCGTTGTATCTAGTACCCCATCATTTTTGGTTTGATGGGTAATTAATCGATAGTTTCCAGGTTCTGCGTCACTGCCATTAAGTTAAATGGCTATGAACAAACCGCAGGTTGCTTCCATACTGTCCCTCAAGACACGGCGTGAATACATCCATGTAGCCTTGGTGACAGCATCCCTGCTGTCAACAGTCTTGAAAAACAGCATGGAAACAACTTTAGAAAACAACTAGCCTGTTTTTTGTTCATAGTCATATTAAGTTAAGAGAAATACAGCGTGGGGCGCAGTGCTTTAGCCTGCTATTTTTAGCTATGAATGCAGGCTAAAGTGCTGTGACCCTAGGCAGATATGTATTCCCACGCAGGAGCATGGGAACAAGATGGGCTAGTTTTTTGCTAAACTGTGCTTTGTTACTAGCCATATTCATTTATTACATTCTTGATTTCTACTCGCTGAGTAATACCACATAATAAGGTGTATGGGATTGTATCAGCGTAGCTAGCGATTTCTTCAACTGCCAGACCTTCACCCCAAAGCGTGACCGGATCACCCGCCTTAGCCTTGTTTTGATCGCTTAAATCCACGGTTATCATGTCCATAGAAACACGGCCAACCAAAGGCACTCTAACGCCATTTACCAACACCGGCGTACCGTTTTTTGCATAACGAGGATAACCATCGCCATAACCAATAGCGACCACGCCTAACAAGGTCTCTTTGCTAGCTTTCCATGTCCCGGCATAACCGACTGACTCCCCTGCATTGATTTTTTTAACTGCAATCAAACGTGAATGTAAGGTCATTACAGGTTTCAAGCCCAACTCCCTGCCTTCACTCTTTTCAAAGGGAGAAACGCCATATAACATAATTCCAGGTCTGACCCAGTCGGTTAATGATTCAGGACAAGCGATCAGACCCGCAGAATTAGCAATGCTTTTTTCACCAGGGTAGTTTTTTACCGTTTTTTTAAAAAGCTTAACTTGCGCCAATGTTTCCGGACTATCTTTTTCATCGGCACGGGCTAGATGAGTCATTAAAGAAACGGGCTGATTAACTTGAGTGCATGCGAGCAGACTGTTGTAGGCAGATGCATATTCAACAGCTTTAAAACCCAGACGATTCATCCCTGTATCTAACTTAAGCCAGACGGTTATTTTTTTTGCTCCCTGATATTTTTGCAGAATATCTATCTGCGCAGCAGAATGCACCACCACATCTAAATCGTATTCTTGCAACTCAATTAATTCTTGCTCGCAGACAAAACCTTCTAACAGAACAATTCTGCCCATCCGCCCAGCTTTTCGTAACCTTATCGCCTCATCAGTTCGGGCAACTGCAAGTGCCTCAGCCTCGCCTAAAGCTTCTGAAATTCGCACTAAACCATGCCCATAAGCATTAGCCTTAATAACAGCCATCACTTTTGAATTAGGCGCAAACTGCCTAACCTTTGCCAAGTTATGCTTAACGGCTGATAAATTTATGCTCGCATAGCTTGCAGGCGTCATTCATAATCCTCATGATCATAAGGGTCACCAGCATAATTCTCAAAACGGGTAAATTGTCCCAAAAAAGTTAACCTGACCGTACCTAATGGACCATTCCTTTGCTTACCGATTATGACTTCAGCGATACCTTTGTCGGGGCTATCTTCGTTATACACCTCATCCCGATAAACAAAGACGATTAAATCGGCATCCTGCTCAATCGCTCCAGACTCCCTTAAGTCAGACATGACGGGGCGTTTATTTGGCCTTTGCTCCAAATTTCGATTGAGCTGCGATAAAGCGACAACAGGTACATTTAATTCTTTAGCCAAGGCTTTTAAGCCCCTGGAAATATCAGAGATTTGTTGAACTCGGCTTTCACCACTTGATGGTGACTGCATCAATTGTAGATAATCCAGCACAATCACACCTAATTGACCATGTTCGCGTGTTAGGCGTCTTGCTCTGGCTCGCACTTCAGTCGGCGTTAAAGCGGGGGTATCGTCAATAAACAACTTAGTTTCAGCCAACATATTAATCGCTGAAGTTAAACGTGGCCATTCATCATCATCCAGCTTACCGGTACGAACTTTATTTTGATCTATACGGCCCAGGGATGACATCATACGCATAGCTAATGAATCACCCGGCATCTCCATACTGAAGACAGCAACGGCTTTATCACTTTTAATGGCAATGTTTTCAGCCATATTCATCGCAATCGTGGTTTTCCCCATAGAGGGGCGACCCGCTACAATAATTAAGTCTGCTGGCTGTAAACCTGAGGTTAACTCATCAAAATCAGTGAACCCAGTACTTGCACCCGTAATACTGCCTTCTTGCTCATACAATGCTTCTATCTTATCAACAGCATTCGCTAATAAATTCTTGATTGATTTAAAACCACCCTGCTCGCCACGCTGTCTTTGCTCGGCAATTTTAAAAACATCCCGCTCTGCTTGTTCTAATAATTCTGAGGTATCTCTGCCTTCAGTATTAAAGGCAGAATCTGAAATATCTGTACCAATATGTATTAACTGCCTGAGTACAGAACGATCTCTGACTATATTTGCATAGGCCACAATATTTGCTGCAGTAGGCGTATCTTTAGCCAGAGTAGCCAGGTAACCTAGCCCACCCACCGTTGCTAGCTCACCAATCCCTTCTAATGACTCAGAAAGGGTAATCACATCGAAAGGGTCTTGTTTTTCTGCAAGCTGTTCGATTGCGGTAAATATTAAACGATGATCTTTTCGGTAAAAATCATCAACACAAACCTTATCAGCAACTGAATCCCAGGTCTGGTTATCAAGCATTAATCCACCTAAGACAGATTGCTCTGCTTGAATAGAGTGAGGAGGAACTTTTAATGACTCAACTTCGTAGTCAGGTACGTAAGAATAATCTTCCATTATTTTAATATTTTGTATCAACAATCGTCCTATTATAAAGCGACTAGTTAAAATCGGCTGAAAAATACTCTGACATCAGGTATTATTCAAGTAATTACAAAAGTTTTTCAAACTACATAAAAGTAAAAATATGACACAAGACGAATTAAAAAAACAAGTTGCACAGGCTGCCCTTCAATATATTGATGGCGAAACTGTTATTGGTGTTGGAACTGGCTCAACAGTTAATTTCTTTATTGATATGTTAGCTGATTACAAAGGTAAAATTAAAGCGGCTGCATCAAGCTCTGATGCGACATCCGAACGCCTTAAAAAGGTTGGTATTCCCGTCATCGAATTAAACAGTGTTGATGAAATTGGTGTTTATGTTGATGGCGCTGATGAAGTTGATCCAAACAAAAAATTGATCAAAGGCGGCGGCGGTGCTTTAACCCGTGAAAAGATTATTGCTGCTGCAAGTAAGAAATTTATTTGTATCGTTGACAGCACTAAAAATGTTGATGTTTTAGGGGCTTTCCCTCTACCTGTGGAAGTCATTCCTATGTCACGTAACTATGTTGCCAATGAACTGGAAAAATTAGGTGGTCGACCTGTTTGGCGTAAAGATTATTACACCGACAACGGTTGTGAAATTCTTGACGTTCACGGTCTTAAAATTATCGACCCTGTTAAATTAGAAACTATTATTAATGGTATTACAGGTGTTGTAACTAACGGCTTGTTTGCAGAAAGAGATGCTGATGTTGTTTTAGTTGGTAATGGTGATAAAGTCGATACTATGTAGAACTGCTGTGGGTGGGCAAAGCCTATCCTACGGAGCATAATTTATATATCTCGCATAAAAAAAGGCCGATTCAGTAAACTGAATCGGCCTTTTTTTATATAAGTCTGAACCTAATTTAGACTCAGACTTTAAGCAAAATACTTATTACAAAGTATTTACAGCATTCAAGTCAGAGAAAGCTTGCTCTAGACGAGTTGCCATAGCTACTTCACCTGCACGTTGCCATACACGTGGATCGTAGTATTTTTTGTTAGGGCTATCTTCACCGTCTGGGTTACCGATTTGACCTTGTAGGTAAGCTTCATTAGCTTTGTAGAAGTTCAT
>ENA-ORXI01002249-ORXI01002249.1-sediment-metagenome-genome-assembly--contig:-NODE-2249-length-14062-cov-11.350804_pt1 | contig 14062 bp, 10 predicted proteins | sample MGYA00237861_ERZ511468 | MGnify/ENA primary metagenome ERZ511468 (study PRJEB26299, sample SAMN06266213) | sediment metagenome | isolation source: Hudson Canyon methane seep mesocosm | place... | reverse complement strand
TAAGTGAGTGATCAGAAAAAGTGACTATACGACTCACTAGCCGTCCCATAGGACGTCTCAATTTTTTTTCTATCATTTTCTTAATGACTGATACCCCCCCTACAGCTCTTGTCTCTGAGTCATAAGGGTATGTTGGTATTTCAAAATAAACAATAACACCCTCTTTTTTTAGAGCGTACAAAAACGCTACAAACATCGGGGTAGAAAAATGTATATATCGAATATAAATAAACTGAATTTTATTTTTTATTATTACTTTATAGAGTTTATAGTAAGACATTTCCAATAGTAACTTACCTATTTTAGTGTCTGGGTAAGATGATATAGAGTTATTACCTACAAAACGATTAATTAAACCATCATTACTTTCTAAATGGCAAAGTTGCATTGATATACCTAGATCATTGAACAATCTAAACTGTGAAAGTATTTTTCTTCCAACACCCGAGCAATCATTAATTGATTCATTAACAAAGAAAAGACCTTTAATACCAGCTCCTTACACAGAAATCCTAAAAAAAACCTTTTAACTTACTAGCCATTTTCATACCGTACACGCAAATACCTCCTCCAATACTCATCAAACTATTATAAATATTTAGTCTGGCTTATAAATCGGTAATAAGCAACTGTAGATTCAGTTATCACGAAATCAACCCATGAAAGTTTATTACTTTGTTTTGATTTAAATTTAGAAGGAAAAAAGAAAATTTTTATTAATGTTTTTATTAACACCACAAAATTATTTTCATTTTTTTTCTTAAAAACATTAGGGTGAAATTTTCGTAAATCTGCAAGTCCTTTAGTAACCCTATCTATTTTATTCATAATCTCAACTTTATTTCTTGGAGCATGTAAAACCAGTATCTCACTCGAAAAATATTGGGTATATTTAGACTTAGAAACCTTTTTTCCAAATTCAACATCACCTCCAGAAAGTAATCTGTTATCAAAGCCACCTACATTTATAAATACATCTTGTCTAACTATCATATTTGCTGTAGGTCCAAAGTGTTCAATACTTAAATACTCCTTTACAGGAAAAGCTGTAATACTTTCATATTTTTCAAATATATCTCGAGCCCATTCCCATGGAATTTCAACACTGCCAGCAATGTAATCATATACTTCTATATATTTTTTTAGTGCTACGAACCATCCTTTTTGCACATACACACCAGCATCTAAAAATGCAAAAACATTACCTATTGCATCTTTTGCTCCGATATTTCTTGCATTATAAGACCCTTTATTGATTTTAATACAGTGGTATGTGATTTGTTGCTTTGGATAAAGCTGAATAATCTCTAAAGACATATTAATATCCGCCTCGCCCCCCCCATCAATACAAATTATTATTTCAAAATCAGATATTTCTGAGTTATTATCAAGTAATGTCGTGATAGTTGATTTTAAACCTCCAGCATCTTGATAAACAGGGATTATTATGGATAGAAACATGACTATTATTTTATTTTTTCGTTTTTAAAAAAACTGTAGATATTATTTTACTGAATTTGGAAAATATTTTTTGTAAGTATTCAGCGCCTTAAACCCATCTCCTTACACTCAAGTATCAGAACAACCTAAAATCAATAAGTTACAGCGTTGTGTATTTTTTATACAATTGCCTGTAGCCCCTTACTTTACTGACTTCTCTATTTTTAGACTGTCATTGTAAGCCATTGATTTTTAATCGTTTAAAAAATGTGTGTAAGGAGATGCCTTTAGGCTCAATATGATGCTCCAAATAATTATTGATCATTTCCCCTGTTAATTCTCCTAAAACCACACAAATGCAACCTCAAGCCCAAAATCTCTCCCCCCAATATCTCTTTTTTAAATAAGGAAAACTTTCAAGTATTTTAGATGCACCTCTTTCCTTTTGTTGTTCTTATTATTTTGCTTGGCGTCATATTTGGTAGTGCTGAAACCAACAAGTGCACATAACCTTTGCTTACAACGCCTTTTAATATTTGATACCTATATTTAGTCACAGAAACAAAATGATACTGAATTTTAAAAATCGTATGACTACCATATCTATATTCCATAGCACCATCAAAAATAATATCTAAAAGCACCATTCTAAACATAGATAAACCTGACCTCCTAAAGGCCGTGGTTTTAACCTTTTCAGGGACTAATAAAAAATCATTAATAACTATTAATAAATTTAATTTTACTTATAAACCTTATAATCACGACCTTACTCTCTCTCAAAATATAATAGACACCAAAGATTTCTGACATCCTTCTTTTTAAGGATTTATTTTTATTAACCATAGATTTTTTTAATTCTTCACGTTCAAGATGTAAATTGCTTTTTACCTCTAGCTTATGGTTTATCATAATAATAGGTTTTTCAGAAATATATAAATTTATATATTTTGAGTTTCCCGTATAGTGGTCAATGGGTAATATAATTTTTCTTATCTCATTTAAAATCCTTTTAGCCCCTTGCTTATTTATAAAATAACCATAAGTCCCATAGCTTATTTCACAAGGCCGCCTTAATGTACACGTATTATTTAATATTTTTTTATACCAGAAACTATAGGGTGTTAATTCTTTTCTAGATCGATTAGAGTGATGGCCTAAAAGCACCAGTTCCCATCTTTTTGGAAAATTAGATATTTCAGAAAAGTATCTTAATAAGCTCTCACAAAAATCAATATCATCTTCTAAAACAAGAGCTTTCTCAATATTCTCATCCAACATTTTTTGATAAATTTTTTTATGGCTTAATGCGCAGCCTATTTCACCCTTTGATAATTCTCTACCTATTGAATCCAAGCTGCCTTCTTTAGAGTAAATACTTTCAATAAAATCATCACTTAATAGCTTACCATTAACAGCCTCTATAAATTCTGGGAATAATGAATATTTATCACAAAGTTCCTGCATATGTGCTTTTTTTTCGGCATCATGCTTAAGGTTTATGATAAAAATGGGAATATTTATCATAGCTTTAAAAAATATTTAACACCTTGTTTAAAAACAGCAAAGAAAGTCACAATCAATATTCTAGAAGTAGAAAAAAAATTATAGCCTCTATCTTTAAAATTCTTTAAAATAAAAAAAAACAGTTTATAGTCGAAAGAGTAAATGGCTATTTTTAAATTAGAAACTATAAAATCTGAAATACTTTTTTCTACTTCTTCAGTTTTAATTCCTTCTGACCTTAATTTTTCTTCTATTATTGTTTTTGAAAGTAATGTTTTTTTAAATTTCTCATACTTATCTAAACGGCTCCATACCCCCCCAAGGTGTACTCTATAAACTGTATTTTTTATAGATCCTAAATATTTAGCCTTACCATGATACCCTAATAAATGCCATATAATAACATCCCCAAAAGGAACTTTATTTAAACTAGAGCCATAATCATAGTCTATAATATTTTTAAACATGACTGAATGAGTTGTTATAAAAGCATTAGCTGAAAGCATTTCTATTTCTGAATAATCTTTTGCTGACTGTAAAAGCAATTTCTTTAAAATATGACCAGCCCCATCAATTACTATAGAATTATGAAAACAACACACATAATCTTCATTGTTTTTTAAAAAAACCACCTGTTTTTGAAGTTTTAAAGGATCTGTCCAATAATCATCTCCATCACACAGTGCAACATATTTCCCTTTGGACATTGGGTATAAAATTTCTCCATTTCTCTTACCTTGTGAAAATCGGTTTTCTGTTTGATAAACAGCTCTAATTAATTTTGGATATAGAGTTTCATATTTCCTAATGATATCAGCAGTTTTATCAGTTGAAGCATCGTCATGTATGATAATTTCAAATGGAAAGTCAGTTTCTTGAATTAAAAAACCTTCAATTGCTTCTGCAATATAAGATTCATGATTATAAGCTGAACAAATAGCACTCACAACGGGCTTAGTAATGTCACCTTTCCAATTCGATATAATTTCTTCTTGCATTTTTAAGTTTTTCATAAACTTTTATATTGTGCCTATTACAACCATTATTAAATGGCTATGGCACCATTAATTGTTAAATTTTAATAAATTATCTATATTAAGCATATACTATTAGGAGATAATTATGAGACCCCCAAATATTTTTAAAATTAATTTATGAAATCAATCAAATAGATTATTATCAACATTCATTATTGACAACGACATTGGCGCATTTGTCAGACGAACAGATGGTAAGCGAATTAATTGAAACAGCTTTTGATATTAAAGGCATTTTCCCCTATTGCACTCACATACAGAAAGCCATAGAGAAATGGTTCAGCCAGTGGACTTAAACAGTATCGGTTTTTAACTTAGATTAAGCAAGACAGCCCTCCAGTACTTCATAGAATTACTGAAGCAGATGAAACCTATTTACTTGAGTCGCATACAGGCAAGTCATAAACCACGTAAGCGAGGCGTATCAGCAAGCAAAAGAGATGTTTCATATGAACAAGTCTATTTTTAATTGCTCGTGATTGTTCTAAACAAACAGTAGACTTTATTACTGGTAATGGAGCAATAACTAAGACACTTCTTACAGAACATTTAAAACCCATATTAGATACAGATGCACTATTAGTCAGTGATAGCCCCCTTCTTATCATGCATATTGTCAGGCTAAAAACATTACTCATAAAGCAGTTAATCTCAGTCAGAATCAACGAGTGCGGTGATTAAAGTAGCTTATCTTGTGCAAAATATTAATATCTATCACAGTCGATTTAAATCATGGCTAATTCATTTTCATGGTGTTGCTACCAAATATATTCCAAACTATTTAGAATGGTGCAGAATGATGGATGAATATAAAAGTCTTACCCCTGAAATACTATTGAATTCAGCACTTGGTGATTTTCAATCATTTAACGGTGACATAGCCTTTTTAAATATATTTAAAATACTACAGTAAAATCATCTCTCGCTAATACCCATTTAAATTTTTCTTGCAATCAGCATAATAATCCATTAACTCTTTTGCATCAGACTCTTTTTTGCTAAAGACTTCAAATACTATTGGCATTTCTGAATCAGCTGTCACAAACTCTGGTAATAGGGTATCAAACTCTTCTTTATTTTGTGCCGTTAAATATTTGAAGCCTCTTGATTCAACCCAGCCTTTAGCATTAGAAAAATGCTCAGCTGATGTATGAAGAGTCAATGTATCAATATCTTTCGCTGCATTCCAATGAAATGTCTCACCACCTTCGTTGTTATATAACAAAATCCTTATATTCTTACCAATATATCTATTCCAAATAGCATTCATATCATAAAAAAAGCTTAAATCCCCAATAAACATAAAGCTTAGCTTTGAGTTTACTGCTGCTTGTCCAATAAAACTAGAAAGTGAACCATCAATAGTTGTCGTTCCAGTATGGCAATAATGCTCCAAACTATCATCAATAGGAAAATACTGCCCAATATGAACAGCGACACCATTTCCATAATGAATTAAAGAGTTACGTGGAACGTATTTTAAAAACTCTTGCATAGCATAATTACTGCTATATGAAAATTCGGGTTTTCTAAGAGATAAAATTTGTTTTTGCCAAAATTCTAAGTAGTCATTACCCTCAATAAATTCACCACCATAAGTATCAAAATACTTAAAAAACTCCTCAGTGGAACATTCAAACACTCTTGTTAATTTTTTAAACTGATCTACAACAGCACCCTCTTCATTTACCGTCCAGTGTTCAAACTCTGTGGGACAAGACTTTAACAGCTCTTTTATTTTAGACACATAATTTCCATTTACAGAAATAACTAATTCTGGAGAAAATTTTGTTGCAAATATATCCTTAGTTAAAGCTCTAGTAATTAAGTTAGTATTAATTGAAGCTTTACATTGAATATTTGAAATAGTTTCAACAGCGATAACGCAGCTATATTTTGAAATAAAACTTTCTATGCTATTTAATGCTTCCTGTGAAACAGAACGGTTTTGTCCGTAGATTATTAATATTCTTTTTTTAAGCTTCAACTCATTAACTTCAGAAATTTTTCCAGCAAACATATCTCTAATCGTTACCCTTTTAATCGGGTTGATAAAAGGTAATTCTTTTACATTGAAATTTTGAGCAAACAATCCCCACTCAGTAGGAATATTAATATGAATAGGCCCCCCACCTTTATGGTTCATTTCTAAAAGAGCTTCATTGACTATCCTTCTGCAATACCAATAATCTAAATCATCTTTAATGATGGGTAAAGTTACCTGTTTTTTTGTTCTTCCTGGGTATAATTCAGTTTGCGGAACCGTTTGATCTTCAAGTTGATTGAGATAATAAGGATTTCTATCCGAAGTTAGAATTACAAGTGGAATTTTTTGCTCATAAGCTTCACACACAGCAGATGAATAGTTTGTTGCTGCAGTAGCAGATGTGCAAGAAATCAATACAGGCTCTTTAGTTTCTAAAGCTAAGCCTATAGCAAAATATCCTGCACTTCTCTCATCTACTATAGAATAGCACTTAAAATAAGAGTCTTTCTCCAACGAATGTACTAAAGGTACGTTCCTAGTACCTGGCGAAAGAACTCCATGTCTAACCCCAAATTCCTTTAATAGTGCAATTAATATTTGAATTATTTTATTGTCTGAATACATTTTTTCCTTGTTTAACTCTATAATATGTTGTCGAACCAATCTTTACTATTTTCATCATTCCAAATTTTTGAATGCCCATAAGATACTTGAGAAAGCTCACTTAACTGCCTATAAGCATCATTTGAAATTACCCATTCCCCCGCTTTGCAATTATCAATAAGCTGCGCTTTTTTTCTAGCACCAACCACCACTGATGCTACATTATGTTGCTTTAATAACCAAGATAATGCAACGACAGCGACTGATTGATTATTTTTTTTAGCTATTTCGCGAAGCTTATTTACTATAATCGAACTTTTTTCATACCAAATTTTATATTTATCGTGCGATAAGTCTGCTCTTAATGAGAGTCGTGTATCATCTGGTGGATTGTCACTGTCAGTATATTTTCCAGTTAGCATTCCTCCAGACAGTGGGCTCCAGCATAGCATTCCCATTCCAACATCATCACAAGCAGGTAAAATTTCGGACTCTATATCCCTTTTCAATAAATTATAAAGATATTGACCTGATATAAAATGAGAGTAATTTTTATTTTGTGCGATATTAAATAACTTCATAACTTTCCATGCTGGTAAATTACTTACACCTAAATACCTTACTTTTCCTTGCTGCACTAAAAAGTCCAACGCCGACATTGTTTCATCTAATGGCGTTTGAGGGTCAAACCCATATATTTGATACAAATCAATATAATCCGTATTTAAGCGCCTCAAACTTGCTTCACACGCTTTTATTATGTGCTTTCGAGAAAGCCCTCGACTATTAATATCATTACCAACTTGAAAGGAGCATTTAGTTCCAATCACCATATCATCTCTTTTTTGTGAACTTAACCATTTACCAATAATTTGTTCGGAAACTCCGCAATTGTATTGGTCAGCTGTATCAATAAAATTTCCACCTTGCTCTACAAAAGCACTTAATATATCCGTCGATGTTCTACTATCACTTCCCCATGTATCATTCCCAAAAGTCATAGTACCAAGACAAACAGTCGATACAGCAAGCCCAGAACTTCCTAAATACCTATATTTCATTTTTCACTCTCTTGAGATGTCAATAAACTTACTGTTGTTTCTGCTTTTTTTCTCCACTCAGGTAGCTTAGCTTTAAGTATATCTGTAATATGGGGGTGGTTATTATCAAGTAGGCTAAATTTAGTATCCAACCTTTCAAAGGATAAGTCATCTAGGCTCATCGAATATTCATCTAAATTTGCAAGCTCTATAAACCCTTTCATCTTCTCTTCATAAATCACTGCAATAAAAGGTACCCCCATTTTTGCCGCAAATATATTTGAGTGATAACGCATCCCTACAACTGCATATAATTTTGAGATAATATACTGTTGAAAATAGGTATCCATTGTATCTTTCATGATAAAAGTGCTATTAGATGAATAGCTATTCATATAGTCATAATCACACTGATTAGCAAATAGCTGTGGAATAAACAAAACGCCATAACCATCAGACTCAAGCTTCTTTAAAAATTTTTTAAATGAATCATTAATTCTAAATGATAACTCTTTATCATGCCCTAATTTCACATGCCATTGAAAATCTGTAATAGTAATACCAACTACTTTTTCATAAGAATCTAAGTATTGCTTAAGCTCATTATATTCATTGAGTTTTTTCTCGTTATATTCTTTATTAACATGGCTATAAAAAGCTGAATCTATTGTGACTTGAATATTATCACTGATGCCGATCTCTTTAAGATACCTTTTAGATATTTCCTCTCTAACACAAAATACCTTTGGTGTTTTTAACAGGTATTTAATGAGTATATTAGGTTTTGATGTGTCAAATGGCCCTATAGAAGGCGCCGCAACCATCATAGGAATATTATTAAATTTAGCACAGATAAAGGGTGCTAAATATTCCATTTGCTTGCGCCAAAAAAAACGTTTATTTATAACTGAGCCACCTGGTGAATAAATAATTAGATCCGATTCAACAAGTGTTCTTACCATTTTTTTCAGTAAGTAATTTTTACCTAAAATACCTTTTGTAAGTGTTGCCAGCCAAATATCCCATATTTTGGCATTGAACTTAGCTGTATAGTAAGTTACCTTTTCTAATGCTGGAAACTGCTCTACCGATTTTCCATCCTTAAAAATAATTGTAATTTGGCTATCCTTATATGTTTTTTGTAGCCCCTCCACAATAGCAAGTAAGGCTGCCTCATCACCGCGATTATTCCAGTGCGCATTTACTATTGTAATTTTGCTAGTGCTACTCAAATTATTCTCCATTTATATTAAAATAGTAATTATCTCAGTCATTTACTTTCAAATTTAACCCTGATTATTGGCATAAGCTGCTCCAAAAAATATTGAAATGAGCTCGTTTTAAATAAGTGATTAACCCCGATATATAACAAAGAAAAAACTAACCCTTTTACTGCAAGCATTAGTATATTTATAAGCAATAAATCCTTAATTACCTGCAGTGTTAACAGCACGGTTATTATAGTAATCACAGCTTGTGTGACTATTGGCTTGGCAAATAGAAAAAAGGGTAAATATAACTCGCGCGTAGCAAAAATGATGTTCAAAGAAACACTTAATACAACTAGACTAACGATGCTAATCAGAAATGCATCTATCCCATAGTAATAAAGTACAACAAAACTAATCGATGAAATAAGTTTTTTATATACCTCCAAGCGTAAAAACGATTTTGAATTACCTCGACTACTCAAGATATTAACCAACAACGCACTAACAGGGTATGCATACCCAGCCAATACAAGTATCTTGAAATACTCAACTGAGGGCAACCACTTTTCCCCAAATAGAAGTACAATCAGCTCTTCAGAAACAAGATACAAGCCACCTAGAAGCATAAAAGTAACAAAACAAATAATCCCAAGTGCTTTGGTAGCAATATTTTGTAATTGAGATAAGTCATTCTGAACTTTACTAAGAACTGGAAATAAAACGCTCATTAAACTTGCCGAGGAGTGACTAACAACAAAAAGATTAAGAGACTTTGCTCTCTGAAAAAAACCTAGCACCGTTGCCTCAAAAAGTTTCCCAATAATTAGGTAGTCTAAGCGCGTAAAGATAGCATCTAGCAGCCCCGACACGAACATACGAAACCCATAGCCCCATAACTGCTTCAGCGCCTTAAAAGAGAACTGTAAAGAAGGTCTCCAACCCGCTGTACTCCAAACTAGAATATTATAACTAATACCATGCGAGAGGCTCTGCGCGACCAAACTCCAAACACCAGCACCATAAAATGCTAGTGACACTCCAACAATACCACTTATCAAAGCAGCAACTAAATTCACTTTAGTTAAAAGTGCATAATTTAACTCTTTCCGTAATTTTACATTTTGAACACTAGAGAGTGCAGCGATAATAAATGAACAGGACATCACTTCAGCTAAAGGGATTAGTTCAGTATTATTATAAAAAACACCTATCCATGAAGCAGCAAAGTAAATACTAGTACTTAAAATAGAGGCAATAACAATATTAAAATAAAAAACTGATGAGTAATGAATAGTTAATACTCTACGTCGCTGTATCAGTGCTCCACCAAGCCCTACATCAGTAAAAACTTGAGTCATCCCGATAATCAGCATTACCATAGCAATCAAACCAAAATCTGATGGTTCAAGTAGCCTAGCAAGAAAAATAGAAACAACAAAACTCATCCCACTTTTCAGAATCCTACCGACAAAATCCCAGAAAAACGCTATAGTTCCTTGTTCTTTCAGGCTAGTCATACATGTATATACTGACCATTATTTAAATGATTTAATATTTTGAAAAATATATTTCACCTCAATTTCACCCATCTATTTTCAGCTGTTGATTGACCGATAGCATCAAACACCTCTAACCCTCTCATCGCTTGGGTAGCGCTATACGTCCAATCAATCTTATGATTTTTATCAATTTTATATTGCTCTAGTTTATTTGCAATATCAGCATAAAGATTTGCAAATGCCTCAATAAAACCTGCAGGATGTCCAGGCTTAAACCTGTTATATCTTAGTTGATTGGCTACAGACACATTAGTTGCTCTATCAATTATCATCCTATCTCCATTAATAGTATTGAACAGTAGCTCTTCTGGCTGCATTTGGAACCACTCAGCACTGCCTTTGGTACCATAAACTCGCACCCTTAATCCATTCCTATGTCCTATAGCTGATTTTCCGTACCACATTTGACTTTTCATACCACTTTTATACCTTGCCATACATGACACATGATCAACTATATCTGGAAACCAGCCAAAACTTGATTCATCCGCAACAACTTCAGTAGGATCTTCATTGCTTAAAAAATATACCATATGCTGTAAATGAGTCCCAAGATCAAGAGACACTCCTGAAACTTTTCCATCAGTCAATCTCCAAGATTGTGGCTTTGGGATATTTCCACATGAATCAAGCCTTGCAAAACTTTCTTGGGGCATTTCAATATTTATATTACTAAGCTTTCCAAGTTTCCCATTTTTTATCATATGCTGCAGCTCTCTAAACATAGAATACCCAGTATAATTATGAGTAACTGCTACAAAAGATTTCTTTTCTTCAATTTTTTTTGATATTTCTATACTTTCTTCGTATGTCGAGACAAGTGATTTTTCTGAAATAACGGCATAACCGAGATCCAAGGCTTTCATTATCATTTTATGATGATCTTGTGTAGGTGTAAGTATAACAACAGCATCAATATTTTTAATTTCGTTTTCAAGTAACGTTTCCCAGTTAGAATATAAATGCTCTTTTTTTATACCCCACGTTAATGCTGTTTTTTTATTAATCTCTTCTTGCCTACTAAAGCAGCCTGCTGATAAAGAAAATAAATGATCCATCTGAGATGCTATATAGTGTGTATATCCTATTGCAGAATTAATTGACCCACCTATAAATGCTAACTTTAATGGTTGCTTATGAGCTGCCATTTTTATTCTCCTTAATAGTTTTTTATAATTCCAGCGTTTCCAAAACAACAAAATCTTTTATTTTTTCAGTTAATTTTTCCATTTCATGGTAATTTTCATGTTCTATAAAATAAATCCCAGATTTATCAAAAGGAGCTGCCTTCATTTTCTCACCGCTATATTTTAACTGTACATTTTTAATAGACATACTATTAATATTAATATTAGAGCTAATAAATATACAATCACTATCTACACTCACTGTATGCCGAGAAATAAACTTTCTCTCTCTTTTCTTTATATTATCAGGCATCTCCAACCCACAAAAAGGCAGCGAATATAATTCAGCATAATTTACTCCTGTACTCTGTTGAATTAACTGACTATACAAATCACCTGGACACCTTCTCGCTATTTCTATCAAGTAGAATTTTTTATTATCAGAGATAAATTGCGTATGAACTAACCCGTCACATAAATCTAAATCACCTGCGAACTCTTCCACCCAAGCTCTCAAGCTTTCTTTAATTTCTTTTTTAATAGAAATTGATATATTAGAACTATTAACCTGATAGGGGTATACCGTACAATATTCATTAACAAAAAAATCAACAACAATTTTTTTATCTTTTATAAATGCAGAATGACTATATAACTTCCCTTCTACAAATTCTTCTGCCACAACTAAATTAGATGCTGAAAAACTCTCTGCTTCCTTCCAGTATCGTTTAAGTTCTTCTATGGTATGTGCTTTATTTATTCCTTTACCACTAAATGAATCCACAGGCTTTACTAATACGGGAAATTTCAACATACCTATAGCATCAAGATTATTTATTGCTTTGGGGATAGGGTATTGCATTTTTTCAGAAAATTCTCGAAATTTGTCTTTACGGTGAATGGTTAATACTTTTTCATAACTATCAAAACCTGGAAAATTCATTTTTTCTGCTATAAATGCCAAAGATATATAAGACATGTCATTACAACCAGGAATAATTCCATCATATTTATTTTCAAATAAATATTTATACAATAACTCAATATTAGAATAGTCAATAGCCACTGACTTATCAGCTAATAAATGAGCAGGATCACCAAGTTTAGAGCCAACAACACTTAAAGTACAGCCTCTTCTTTTAACTGATTGTAGTATAGGAAGAATACAAAAATTCGCATCACATAAAAGTATATTTTTTAAATTATTGTTCATTTTTTAATTAAGAATTAAAAGAAAATATTTTTAATGAATATACCTTCTCCAAACAAAATAATTGCCCCTTCCAGAAAATATTGAAACTTTCTATTTACTACTACCCATTAGTATAAAGAATTAATCTGAATTCGTATAATAGCCAAGCTCATGTATTGACTCAAGTCGCTAGTTAAAACCATGCACATACAGTGTAAGACTTTAGCTGCTACACATATGTTAAGCTTACTCAATGAAAGAACAAAGACAAAGTAGCATACTGTAAGTATTCTTTTGGTACATAATGTTTGGGTTACAAAATATAGATATCCTGTTCTAAAAGGAGATATTCAACAAAGATGTCGAGAGCTGATCATTCAGATATGTGATGCAAAAAAATCTAAATGATCAGTGGTGTTGTCAGTAAAGATCATGTCCATAAGTTGATAGAATTTCTTCTGCGAATATCGATAAGTGATTTGGTGAAAAAATTGAAAGGTCAGACATCTCGGATTTTTCAGAGAGAATACCCATCGCTAAAGAAGCGTTATTGGGAGAAACATTTTTGGACAATTGATTACCGAGTATGGTCGAAGGAAGATATTACAGATGACGGTGGAAATATTCTTCTCGAATAGGACTTTTAGTACAATTGTTTAAGGTTTTCTCATAGAATACTTTTCAACTAACTCGACAATACCTTGTTGCGCTTGATACTCAAGCTCTGGGTAAATAGGTAAACATAGTACCTTATTAGCTATTTGTCTAGCTACAGGTAATTTTCCTTCTGCTGCACTAGGCAAGCCTCGGTACATAGGAAAATCGCTAACTAACGGATAAAAATAACGCCGCGCATAAATTTCCTGCTCTCGTAATTTAGCATACAACTCATCACGACTTAGCGGGTATTCTTCTTCAACCAATATAGGGAAGTAAGAATAATTCTCTTCGCCTTCTGCACAGCAAGGTAATAAACGAATCCCCTCAAGCTCTGTTAATGCCTCTCTGTAACGCGTTGTAATTTCACGTCGCGCAGCAATACATTGATCTATATAATCTAATTGCAACACGCCTAAAGCCGCTTGAAATTCATTCATTTTTCCATTAATACCGGCGGCCATCACAGTGACTTCATCGGCAAATCCAAAGTTCTTTAGATAATCAATGCGTTTCTTTGTTTTTTCATCATTACAAATAATCGCTCCACCTTCAAAGGTGTTAAATACCTTGGTGGCATGAAAACTGAGAATAGATAAATCACCATAATTTAAAACACTTTGATCATTATGAGTTACCCCAAAAGCATGTGCCGCATCATAAATTAGCTTTAAACCGTAAACGTCGGCAATTTGCTGTAATT
>ENA-ORXI01002247-ORXI01002247.1-sediment-metagenome-genome-assembly--contig:-NODE-2247-length-14064-cov-2.987917_pt1 | contig 14064 bp, 15 predicted proteins | sample MGYA00237861_ERZ511468 | MGnify/ENA primary metagenome ERZ511468 (study PRJEB26299, sample SAMN06266213) | sediment metagenome | isolation source: Hudson Canyon methane seep mesocosm | place... | reverse complement strand
AAATCCAAATCCAAACCAAGAGCAAGTAAGCAGTGGTGGTATGGGTCTTGGTGGTGTTTTAATGTCAAGTATTGCTGGAGCTATGATTGGTAGTTGGATTGGTGGAAAACTATTCAACAATCAAAACTACAAAAACCAAAGAGCAGCACAATACAAATCTCCACAAACTTACTCTAAAAGTAAAAACAGTTTCAATAAAGCAAAATCATCATCAACAAAATCGTCTTCAAGTAAAAAAGGTGGTTTCTTTGGAAGCAGCAGCAAAAAATCTTCTGGTTCTCGAAGCTTCTTTGGAGGATAATTTAAATTGAAATTAAAAACACTTAAACCCTTAACAAACGAATATTTAGAGAGTATTGGATTTTCTTGGCATACAGATGATGATAATACTTCATATATATCAGATGAAATAGTTTCAATCAATGAAAACGAAGCCAATGCATATTATGAAGCAGCAAACGAATTGTATGATATGTTTTGTGAAGCAGGTGAATATGTGATTGAAAACGATCTGTTTCATGATCTTAATATCCCATTTAACCTTGTCGAGATTGTAAAACAATCTTGGGAAGATGATGTACATTGGCATCTATATGGAAGATTTGATTTTGCAGGTGGAATAGATGGTCAACAAATCAAACTCATAGAGTTTAATGCTGATACTCCAACTTCACTGTTTGAAACAGCGATTATTCAATGGGCAATGTTAAAATACAATGGTCTTGATGAAGCCAGCCAATTCAACTCACTGTGTGAAAACATAAGTGATAACTTTAAAAGAATCATCACACTTGACAGCGATGTGAGCAAATTTGATGAGTACTACAAAGACTTAGGTTGGAAGATACTATTCTCATCTATTAGCACAAGTAATGAAGATGAGCATACGACTAAATTGTTGCAACATCTTGCATCAGAAGCTGGATTTAATACAGATTTTGAATATATTGAAAATGTTGGTTTCAATGAAGAGGGAATTTTCAAAGAAGATGAACGTTTTGAATTCTGGTTTAAACTTATTCCTTGGGAAGACATTGCCATTGATGAATCAGAATTGGCTTTGATATTAACACAGATTATAAACAATAAAAAAGCAATCATATTTAATCCTGCTTATACTCTTATTTTTCAAAGCAAGGGATTTATGAAAGTATTATGGGACTTGTACCCAAATCACCCCCTACTGCTTGAGACTTCTTTTGAACCGCTTGAAAATAAAAAACAAGTTGAAAAAAGATGTTTTGGACGAGAAGGTGCCAATATCAAAATCATAGAAGAAGATGGAAGTATTGAAGTTGAAACCAAAGGTGAATACGAAGGCCACAAAGCTGTTTATCAAGAGTATACAGAACTTCCAACAGATGAGAAAGGAAACTCATACCAAGCAGGTGTATTTTATGCTTATGAAGCTTCTGGACTTGGTTTTAGAAAAGGATCAAAAATCCTTGATGATTTTGCGAAATTTGTAGGACATATTGTAGAATAATACCACGAATCAAACCCATGAAACAATCACAAGATGATTGTCATGGGTTTAGTCTGGTTTAGTTTCTTCTCTTTTTAAACTCTTTATTTGCCAAAACAATACCCGTAAATATCAAAATCACACTGTACAGATGATTCATAGTAATTTGTTCGTCTAAAAATAGATACGCCAATGCCCCACTAAAAATAGGCACAGTATAATATATCATTCCCGATTTAGCAGCACCAATTGAATGTATGGCTTTGTTCCACAATACATAAGCAAAAAGTGAAGCAAAAACACCCACATAAAAAATTCCCAGCATAACTTCATTGTTTATTTCTACTTTTGAAGTACTGATTGAGAGCTCCCAAATATAAAAAGGTGTTAAAAAAACAAGTCCCAGTATAAATGTACTTAATTGAAAAGCCCAAATATTGAGCTCTTTTGGTTTATAACGTAATAATATACTGTAAACAGCAAAAACAATAGCTGCAACAAACATCCATAAATCACCCTCTACAAATGAGATGCTTAAAAGAAGGTTCAAATCTCCTTTACTGATAAGCAACCCTACTCCAAAAAGTACAAAGAGCATCCCAAAAGTCTTATTTTTTGAAATGGCTTCTTTCAAGAAAATACGAGAAAATATTAAAATAAAAATAGGAAAAGTAATGGCAATAAGTGAGAGATTAATCGCTGTAGTCGTTTGTCCCGCAAAATAGATGAAAGTATTAAAAACACTCACCCCTAAAAATGAAATAAGACTCAATATAATTATATTTTTTTTGATTAAATCAAACTGAGTAATAAGTGGTTTAATGCAAAAAGGCAGTAGAAACACTATAGCAACGACCCATCTGTAATAAGCCAAACTAATAGGAGGAAGACTGTCACTTAATCCTCGTGCGAGAATAAAATTACCAGACCACAGCGCTGTTGCCAATATTGCAAAAATATAACCACGTATTTTTTGTACGTCTTGAGAGTTGTGTTGTTTCATATTATATATTCGTAGCCAATTTTAGTCCCATAAAACCGATAAACCCACTCGCCGCTTGGCTTATTTTCTTTTTATGTTTGAGATAAGTATTTTGAGCTTTTTTTGTCGATAGTGCAACTGCTACGATAATGTACCACGCGGTGTCAACTACAAAAGATAAAACACACAAAATCACATAAGAATATGCAGGCACTTCTGAGGGTAAAAATGCAGCAAAAACACCACCAAAAACAATGGCAGTTTTAGGATTGCTTATTTGTGTTATCAAACCAAGTAAAAATGACTTAAACACACCATGAACACTGTTTTTTTCAACTTCATCATGACTTTGAATTTTTGAACTTTTCCAAATCTTATATGCCAAATAACATAAATAAAGTCCTCCTGCTATTTTTAAAAAAGCGTACATCCATGGCACATTTTCTAAAACAACATATAACCCAATACATGCCAACAGGGCAAAAATAGCAGCACCTGTGCCCATTCCAATAGAAATAGCAATGGCATCTGCTCTAGACTTTGACATTGCAGCTTGTGCAACGATGAGAAAACTGGGTCCTGGTGACATTGAGCCTATCAGCAAAGCTAATATAATTGGAACAATAAAAAAATATTCATACATAAAGTGATATCCTCATAAAATTTGTTATTTGAAAGTGTTATTATATTGAAGTCTTTATTTAGACCATATTTATTTAACATGGTTATTTTACATGGTATTTGATAGAGTTATTTAAGAGGCAAAGAGATTATAAAGTTTGCGCCTTTATACGTTTTGTCATTATGAACCAAAGTATCATTTTGAACCTTGATATTACCCTCCATACTTTCAACGATAATTTTATAGGTCATATATAAACCAAGCCCTGTTCCCTGAGTGCTTTGTTTGGTTGTAAAATAAGGTTCAAATACCTTTATCAAGACATCAGAAGGGATTCCATCAGCAGAGTCTTGAATCGATATATCAACCATGTTTGTTGTTGTATTTACAGTTGTAGAGATACTGATGATTCTGTCTTCTTCTTTGGAGTGATTCTCTTTTAACGCATCTTTTGCATTATTTAAGATATTTACAACAGCTTGAATTAACTCATTCATATAATTGTTTATCTGTATATCATATTCAAAATTTGTAAGAATTGTCAGTTTATGGTTATGAATTGAAGAATCAAAGATATTAAGCGCTTTATTGATTGAGTCATTAACATCAAATTGTACTTTGAGTTTTTCTCCTTTGACATAATCTCTAAAATCATCAATGACCTGAGAAAGATATTGTGAATTTTTAACGATACCATCAGTGAAATACATCAAATCTTCATCGCTTAAAGAGTCAAACTCTTTTTTGATTTTTAAACCACTTGCTGCTGTTGATATTGCGCTAAGAGGTTGTCTCCATTGATGAGCAATGTTTCCAATCATTTCTCCAAGAGCAACCATTTTTGACTGATCAATTATCTTTTGATCTTTGAGTTCTATCTCGGTTAGTCTCTCTTGGATTTTTAATTCCAATTCTTCATTTAGAACTTTTAATTCTCGTGTTTTATACTCAACTTTTTCTTCAAGCGTGCTGTTTATTTTTTCCAATTGATTCTGTTTGTCTTTGATACTGTTTTTGTATCGAAAAAACGTAAACGTTACTCTTTTTGAGATGATCAAAGACAGAGCAATTACACATATAAGTATCACAACAGACAGAATAATGGATTTTAAAATTGTATTATTGATTTCTTCTTTTTTCATTATTTTTAGTTTTTCCAGAGATAGTTTTATATCCTCTGCATAAACTCCTGTTCCAATAATCCAATCCCAGTCAGGAATATGTTTGACATAAGCAATTTTACTTGAGATGTCTGTTTCGTTGGGTTTATTCCAATAATACTCAACAAAATTTCCATCTTTGTTCTCTAGAGCTTTGGATTTAAACAGTTTTCCAAGATTTTTACCTTTTTTATCAAAAGTTTCAAAGAGGTTATTTCCAACAAGTTCTTTGGTAAAAGGGTGTTGAAGGAGTGTATAATCTTTATCCATCGTCCATATATAACCATTTTGACCAAATCGATACAAATCCAATCTCTCTTTGGCTTCTTTTTTTATCTTCTTTTCAAAATCGACAAAATATTCACCGTAACCAATAAACCAATTGTACGGTTCAAATATCTTTACAAAAGAGATTTTTCTAAATTGTTCTTTTTTGGTTAATTTAAACCATTTATATTCAACAAAACCCTCTTTTTGTGTAGAAGCGACTTTTGCTAGTTCTTGTACATAATATTTGCCATCAATGTCTTTTAACTTATACGCATTGACATTTTCTGCTTTTGGAGTTGCTGGAAGCATTTTGGTGATGATTTCAGTGTCACTTTTCATATGGGCAATAAAGTAGTAACCATTTTTTCCAAATCTTACTTTCCTCAGTGTTTCCAAAATCTCTTTTTGCAATTCGTGAGTAGATATTTTGTCTTTTTTTTCATTGTATACATTTAAGGCCAATTCATAACCTGTATATACCCTGCTTTTTAATCTTTCTTTCAATCGTATCGGGGATTCTTGTTTTTTGTTTTCAATATAGTTGTAAATATTTTCTATCTGATTTTTAATGTATTGTTTTTGTAGATGAAGTTCTTGTTTCTCTGATAGTCTTACATCATGTTTAAAATGGTCGTTTAATTGAGAAATAGAAATATACACCATTGTAATAACGGTAATGATAATAAAAACAATAGGTATCAACACAATTAATTTGGTAATATTTTTTTCATTAAACATAAATAGCCTTGGTCTTTATATTTAGATTATATTATTTAATCATTTAAAGTTACGGAAAACACACCTTTTATTATTTATAAAACATCCAGCACCGCACAATTACACAAATCATCACTTTCAAAAGAAGTAATATCTCCAGCTTTTAGACCAGGTACTGGAAAAACTCTCACAGTCAAAGGTTTATTCAGTCGATAAGCCATAGTTCCTGTATCTCTCATTAAAGCATTGAGTTTTTCAATCGAGGTATCTCCTGGAATTGGCACAGTATCCAAACCAATACCACACACAGAACTGAAGGTCAACAATGACCGTATATCAAAATCTTCATTTTTGGTTCCCTGAGCCAATCCCATATCTTCAGTGACAGCCAACATCAAACCTGAAAACCCAACCAAATCAACGTCCTTGAGGGATTTGAACACTTTCGTAAGCAAAGAGGAGGCTTCCACTGTACCTGAAGCTCCAAAATATTCTACGCCTAGCTGTTCGTATACTTCTACCATGGAAGAGCAATTTTTCGAAGGTGCTGCTGAAGAATCAAATCCAGAGAATTTAAACCCCTTGTTATTTGTATTGTTATTGTTATGCAAACTTGTGAAGTCATCAATAATAGTTTTGATATTTGTGACATGATATTGCAGAGCCTTACTCAAAATTTCATAATACGTTTTGAATAAATAATTGTGGTCACTAGAAGTATTACTTGCATTAAATTCTTTTAAAACTTCCACCAACAAATCAGGAGTTTCCAGACCAATAACAAAACAGTTGTCTAAATCACTGTCAAAATAACTCGCAGGAAAATAAGGTATCAACGGTTTACAGTTAAAATTTACTGTAAAGTTAAAATTGCCCTCACCTCGCGGTGTAATTTGACTGATTTTTTCTACAGCCTTGGAGGAGTGATTTATCATATCATTGTCTAACACCCCGAATTCATCCAGCTCAATATTAACACAGGCATTACACAAGTCACCGAAATCACGAATAAGTTCAGGCAACAATTCAATCTCTTCTTTTGTTTTTGCCTCACCTATGGCAAACCGTATTCGTAAGTTTGATACATCCAAAGAGTTTAATAAACCACTGATATAAGACAAGTCCTCTTTTGCATTTTCTAAACTGCTGGTATCCAAATATTCACCAAAAGCATTTGTAACGATTCGAATGGATTGTACTTCGTACTGTGACTCCAAAAATTTAAGGGATAAGTCGTTGCAAAAATTTGATGCTTTAATGATCTCATTTTTCCATGTGGATTTCTCTTTTGACAACGTTAAAAACGTTGTTACCGTTCTTACTTTGCACAACTCTTTATTTTTATATAACATCAAATACTCTCCCAATACAATTTCGTTCTTTTTGCACTATTATTGTAAAGAAAAGGGACTTTGTCTTTCCATAAAATATGATAATATTGATAAAGGTAAAGCTGGAATTAAACTGGCAAAATTGTTAAATAATAGAGCGGTATCTATTATTTAACAATAACCAAGTAGTTTAACTATTCGTAAGCGCTTATATACTCTTCGAGTGGGTTTAAGTTGACATTTTTATTGATTTCAAGTTCTAACTCCATCAAACAAATATCTTTTATATTAAACTTTTCAAGTTTGACTATGTCTTTAGAAGTAGTAATTATACTGTACCCCTCGTTTTGGGCAAGAACATCTTCAATTTCTTTTTGAGTAAAATTATGATGATCTTCAAAAGCACAGAGTTTGGTACCATCTGGCAGAAAATCCAATAATCTTTTGGCTTTGGAAATTGCAGTTAATAAAAGTAATTTATGAGGTAACTGCGTGATTGTTTTTCCATGTAGTTTATACGTTACGATTCTTTTAAAATCAACATCTTCTTGTAAAACCAAATCCGCAGTACTGTACAACATTTTAGGTTCTCTGTATCCCCCGCTTGGAAGACAAAGAAGATTTGTTGGTTCTTTTTTTGGTCTCAATAAAATATCAAATTTAGCAATATTGTATTTACTAAAACCATCATCAAGAAAAACGATTTTAGTATTTAACTCTATTGCTTTTAAGATACCCTTAGCTCTATCCTCACTTACAATCACGGTTGCATTTGGAAGTGCTTTTGCCAACATCATGGCTTCATCTCCACTGATGCTTACATCTTCAAGTATTTTACCTTTTTTGCTTATTACGTAAAGACCTTTTGATACTCTGCCATATCCTCTTAAAATAATAGCTACATCTTTTTTATCTTTGGCCAAGTGAATAGCCAAAGGAGTTTTCCCACTGCCACCAACGATGAGATTTCCAATGCTTACAACTGGAATTCCAAAGTCTTGGACTTTTGCTCGAATTCTTTTAACAATGATAATCAGATTGTAAATAAGGGTTAAAGGAAGTAAAAGAAGAGATATAAAGCGTTGAAACAGCGATGGAAAGAAGAGATAATCTTCAATCCACAAGATGAGTTTTTGTTTCAAACTATACCCAAGTTTCCGCTATTTCAACAATTTTATCACATACATAATTTACGTCATCATCTGTCAATGATGGATACATAGGAAGAGATAAGATTTGCTGATAAGATGTTAACGCTGATCCAAACACAGTAATTTTCAGACTGTATTTTGTTTTATAATAACTTAATAAATGCAATGGAATATAATGAAGCCCCGTTGCAATTCCTTTTTCTTTCAAGGCTCGAGCAAATACATCTCTGTTTCTGCTTACTTTTACAATATATTGAGTAAAAATATGTTCATCTTTATGAGGAGGCGTTCCAATATGTTTTAATCCTGATAATCTGTTTTCATAAATTTTTGCAATTTCTTTTCTTCGTTTGATAAATTTGTTTGTATTTTTCAATTGAGACAATGCAAAAGCCGCATCCAACTCACTCATATCGTATTTGTGTCCAATATCAACAACATCATAAATATAGTCCAAGTTTCCATGTTCATCGTATGTAGTTGTTAAAGCATGTGTTCGAAGCAGTCTTGCTCTGGTTGCGATTTCTTCATTATTTGTAACAATAACACCATCTCGGCTTACTGCATACTTACCATTTGAAGGATTTGTTGAAAATATTGTCATATCAGCTTTTAAAGAACCCACTAACTTACCATTGAATTTTACACCCAATGCATTTGAAGCATCTTCTATTAAAATAATTCCATATCTTTGTGTGATTTCATAAAGTCTGTCCAAATCAGTCGTTTGCCCAGATACATAAGAGATGATAGCACCTCTTAATTTTTTTGATTTGTTGGCTTCCAACGCTTTTTCAAATTTATTTAAATCAATATTCATATCTTCCATATTAATATCAATAAAAATTGGTTCAGCATCAAAATGACGTACTACTTCAGGAACATTTACAAAAGTATTTACAGACATTAAAATTTTGTCGCCTCTTTTAAGCTCAATTGCGCTTAATGCTAAATGCAGTGCAGCTGTTGCATTACACGTTGCTATTGCATGTTTGGCACCAACAAATTGCGTCATATGTTCTTCAAATTCAATAACCTTTGAAGTCTCACTTTTATTTTCTAAAACTGATTTAATTTCGTTTAATTCATCTGCACCAATTGATGGTTTATAAAATGCGATATTCTTCATTATTTATCTCCATTTATTTTTGCGATTACAGGGAGTTTACCCTTAAAAGCATTTGATTTTATTCTATGTTCAAGCATATTGAGAAGGTTTTCATCAAACCCTTCTTTAACAGCTTCCTCTTTTGTTTTCTTATTATCTACAATTTGTTTTAAAGCATCGTCCATTTGTTTATACGTGTAACCCAGATCATCTTCGTCACTTTGACCTTCCCAAAGATCCGCACTTGGTTTTTTAGTCAAAATTGATTCAGGAACACCTAAATATTTTGCAAATTCAAATTCGTCACTTTTATACATTTCTCCAATAGGATTAATTGCACAAGCAATGTCACCAAAAATAGTTCCATAACCCAATAGAATTTCACTTTTATTGCTCGTACCCACTACAATTGAATTATCTCTGGCAGAGACATCGTATAAAACAGACATTCTAACTCTTGCACTGTAATTTCCGATTCTAAGTTTATTATGAGCCATATTAGGCAAATAAGCATTGACCATTGGTGCGATTTCTACTGTTTCATAATTAATGTCAAATTTTTCACAAAGCTCAACGGCATGATGAATGCTGTTATCACTTGAATATTGAGAAGGCATTAAAACGCCACTCATGTTATCTCCAAAGGCCTCTTTACAAAGGACTGAAACAACAGCAGAGTCAAGTCCACCACTGATTCCAACAGTCACCTTTTCAAGACCGGTTTTAGCTAATTCATCTTTTAAAAAATGAATCAATTGTTCTTTTATTAACTTCCAATCCATAAAATTAAATCCTTAAATTAATATTTACTTTATTTTATCTAATCTTTTTTTGTTTTTTCATAAAGTTCAACCAACCAAGCTGCATTTTCTTCACGAATATTTCTTTTTTTATTCAATAAGTCATCTCTCATCCCTATTAAATCTTCCTCGTTGAAATAGTCCAACAGGTTGGGATTGATTTCCACTACATCATTTTCTGATGTTACTATTAGTTCTTTTATCTCTTTGATTAATAATTCTCTGTCGTTTGTCATTTTGTAAATTTATCCAGTATTTGAGTTAAATATAATTCCATTTTTTCATCTCCCACATCATCTTGCTCACTTCGGCAGCATCCGCAAGACGTTCCAGCTTCAGTTAAATCTCCAAGATCATCAATCGTTCTTGCGCCTTGTTCTTCAATAGCATGAATCAACTCACCCAAGGTTACTTGTCTGCAAGTACAAACCATAAAAGATTTTTTAAATTTCTTTTTATTGATTTTATCTGACATTATATCATTGCCTTTAAAATATTATTACAATAAATTTTTTTCTTCACTTTTCCAAAATCAGCATCTTCGCACACACAATATTTACACCCAGCACCTATTTTCAAAAACTCCTGAATAGGTCCCAGTTTGTCAATTTTGTTCTTTTTTATAAACATGGTTATTTCACCCAAAGTGACATGAGCACAGGTACAAACCTCATAATCTTTTTTAAAATTTTCAATCACCTAACCGGCTTTGTTCTTTTTGATGAGTTCGTACGCTTCATTTATCTCTTGAAGTTTTTCAGTTGCTTCCTCGATAATATTTTGGCTAGCCCCCTGTCCTGTTACAATATCAGGATGATGTTCTTTTACAAGTTTTCTGTATGCTTTTTTTATAACACCCATCTCATCACTTGAGCTAACACCAAGTGTATTATAAGCCTCTTCCAATGTTAAAGATTGATTGGCTGCTTGGTTTTTATAAAAGACTTCAAAGGCATTGATGATTTTTTCAAAATCAGGTCTCTTGATTTTTAATGCATTTGCGATATCTTCTGTTATCATAAATTCTGTTTGTGAAAAATCTCTGTCAATAAAAGCCAAATTTAGAAGATATTCCATAATCTTCAGACGTTTTGCATAATCAGAACGTGTTAATTTCAACAGTTTTTCACAAATGATGATGGTATTGTCAAAACTCTCTTTCTCTTTATTATAGAGTTCTTTTAATTTTTCTCTGATTTCATCACTGTTGAGGAAATGAGAAGAGATGTCATTAAAGGTATGTTTTAACAGTTCAGCTTCCAACTCACAGACTCGTCCATCTGCTTTTGAAACTTTTGCCATCAAAGCAATCAACAACCCCGCTTCATGATTGTATAAATCACCTTCAAATTTCTCTTTTACTTTTAAATTTATATTTTGAAACTTTTCAGTTTTATAGTTTCTGGCTATAAAAAACAGAACTATTCCTATAATCAATAAGACTATAAATTTCATTTTTAATTTCCTTTGTTAAATGTTGCAAAAATTTATGAGAGATTTTATCAAAAATTAGGTAAAATCTTTGCCTAAATTAAATAATGAAAAAAATACGGAGAGTTTATATGTTTGGAATGGGTTTTATGGAAATTTTTCTTGTCGCAGTTGTAGCTATTATTGCACTAGGACCCGAAAAACTACCGACTGCTATGGTTGATTTAGCAAAAATGTTTAAAAAATTAAAAAGTGGTTTGGATGATGCAAAATCGAGCTTGGATGAAGAATTGAAAATTTCTGATATGAAAGCAGAAGCCAATAAGTTTAAAGCACAATTTGAGGATGCAAAATCTTCGATTACTGTTTCGAAAAAAGAATTGGGTATTGAAAATTTGGGTTTAAACAGTGATTTAGATATGGGTGGTTTATTGGATGACGATGTAGTGGATGCAGACTTTGAAGAAAAACCTAAAAAAATCAAGAAAAAATCTGTTAAAAAAGTTAAAAAAACAAAAGTAGCAAAAGTTGCAGAAGAACCTAAAGAAGTAATTCAAGAAGAAATTATAAACGAAGATGCTAATAAATTTAAAGTAAATTTTGATGCACAAGATACAAAAAGTGAGAATTCTTAATGTTTGAAGATTTAAAACCACATATTGCTGATTTAAGAAAAAGATTAGTTATTTCATCAATTACGCTTATTGTTGCATTTTTTGCATGTTTTGCCGTATATGAACCCATCCTTGAATGGATGATGTTGCCAGCGAAAGAAGTTTTGCCAGAAGGTACAAGCATGGTGGCAATTGAAATTCAAGAGACTTTTTTTACCGCACTTAAAGTTTCATTTTTTTCTGCATTTTTAGTATCACTGCCTGTAATATTCTGGCAATTGTGGCTTTTCCTATCTCCAGGACTTTACGACCATGAAAAGAAACTGGCGTTACCTTTTGTATTTTTTGCAACATTGATGTTTCTTGGAGGTGCAAGTTTTTCTTATTACGTAGTTGTACCTTTTGGATTTGATTTCTTAATTGCTTTTGGTAATACTGTTGTAACTGTGCTTCCAAGTATTGGAAAATACGTAAATTTCTTTACCAAACTGCTTTTTGGTTTTGGAGTTGCTTTTGAATTACCTGTAATCACATTTTTCTTGGCAAAAATTGGTTTGGTTGATGACAGATCAATGAAAAGTTTTTTCAAATATGCGGTTATACTTATATTTGTTTTTTCTGCACTGTTGACACCACCTGATGTATTAACTCAGTTTTTGATGGCTGGTCCACTGATATTCTTATATGGTGTTTCCATTTATATTGCCAAAATTTTCAACCCATACATTGAAGAAGATGAAATTGACGAAGACGACGAAGATGAGGAAGAAGAAAACAAAGAGGATGAGGAAGAAGACGAAGATGAGGATGGAGACATCTCTTATGATGAAGGTACACAACCACGTGATGCAAAACAGTAGTTTGGATCCGTTAAAAACATCAAGCTATGATTATGTTCTTCCCAAAGAACTCATAGCTACTCATCCCGTACATCCAGCAGACACTGCTAGATTGTTGGTCTATAACAGACAAAACAATACAATCACACACAGCACCTATAAAAATCTTCTTGATTTTCTACCCGATGATATTGCGGTACTCTTAAATGATACCAAAGTTATCAAAGCCCGAATTTTAGGAAAAAAAGATACTGGAGGCAAAACAGAGCTTCTGTTTACCAAACCTATGCCCAGTGATGAATATTTATGTCTTATCAAGGGTAAAGTACATATTGGTTCACGTCTGTATTTTGACAATGATTTGGAAGTAGAAGTCGTTGCACTCAATGAAGATGGTAGCAGAATCGTTAAATTCTTTCAAAATGAGATTCAACTGGATTTTTTATCCTTGGTTGATATATTAAACAATATTGGACACCTCCCCCTACCACCTTATATGCACAGAGACGATGTTGAGGAAGACAATAAAGATTATCAAACTCTTTTTGCAAAAAAATATGGTGCAGTAGCAGCTCCAACAGCATCACTGCATTTTACAAATGAGCTTTTAGAAAATCTTAAAAATAAATACACCGTCGATTATTTAACCTTGCATGTGGGTGCAGGAACATTCAAACCCGTTGATGCTGAAAATATATGCGACCACCCTATGCACAGTGAGTATTTTGACATACCCACAGCAGCAAATGAAATTTTGTCATCAAATACCAATATACTTGCAGTTGGAACAACGGTGACTCGGACAATAGAGTATAATGCAAGAACAAAAAAAACCTTTGGAGAGTGTGATCTTTTTTTAAACACTTCAAACAAACCAATAAGAGTGGATCATCTGCTCACAAATTTTCATCTACCCAAATCAACATTAATCATGCTTATAGCATCGTTTGTTGGTATTGAAAAAACAATGGAAATATATGATATCGCGATAAGAGAAAAATACAGGTTCTTCTCTTACGGTGATGGCATGTTAATAATATAAAACAAATTAAAACAGATAAACAAGGGGAGTTATTATGGCTAAATACGTACTTTTTGACACAGAAACAACAGGAAATAAAGAAGAAGATAAGATAATTCAAATTGGGGCAATGGTCGTTGATGCAAGATCTCCTATTGAAGTATATGATGAATTGTGTTCAACAGATATAGAGATCAAACTCGAAGCGATGGAAGTACACAATATTACTCCTGATGTATTAGAAGGTAAACCAAAAGCAGTTGAAACAACTGTTTATAATAAAATTTTAGAACTCAATACTTCTGAAAATTACCTTATTGCACACAACATAAACTTTGATCTTGACATGATAAAAAAAGAGGGTTTTGTCAATCAATATAGGCTCATTGATACCTTAAGATGTGCAAAACATTTATATCAAGATTTGCCATACCACAGACTACAGTATTTAAGATATGCTCTTGATTTATACAAAGAAGAAGACGCAGAAGCCGCAAAAAACAACATCGTCATCAAAGCGCATGATGCCATTGGAGATGTACTTGTGATGAAA
>ENA-ORXI01002245-ORXI01002245.1-sediment-metagenome-genome-assembly--contig:-NODE-2245-length-14065-cov-7.242851_pt1 | contig 14065 bp, 15 predicted proteins | sample MGYA00237861_ERZ511468 | MGnify/ENA primary metagenome ERZ511468 (study PRJEB26299, sample SAMN06266213) | sediment metagenome | isolation source: Hudson Canyon methane seep mesocosm | place... | reverse complement strand
TAGGTTGACAGGTCATTAGAAAATTTATCATTGCTGTTGCATTACCCGATTCATAAAAAATAAGCATATTAGTATTAAATTCTAGTTGTTTTTTTATGGGAATTAAAATAGGCTCATAACCATGTGCCATTAAAATACCATTCATCATTAATCGGCTGGTTCTTTTATTTCCATCATAAAAAAATTGGGTGCGGCTCGCTGATAAAAAAAATAATGCCGCTTGATAGACTTTATTGTCTACTTTTTCTAAATCCTCTAACATCTCACTATAAAGCACATCAAGCATTGAATGCTTAGGGGGTTTATAATCAGTCCCCGAAATACTAACCGCACCATCTCTAAATTCTCCCCATGATAATGCTTCATTTTTTGCAACAAGAGCATGGAGGCCACAAAAAAAATCTTTTGTTAATTTGAATTCAGAATTTGATACCTGCTTGATAATATAGTGCCATGAATTTTTTAAGTTTAAAACTTGTTCTTGATCTGATAATCGATGACCACCAACAGTTACTCCTTCTAATAATGTCTGTACTTCTGGAAAGGTAAACGGATTACCTTCGAGTGATGACATATCATACACGAGGCCTGCTAATAATTTTTTAGCCTGAAAACAGGATTTTTTTATATTATCTAAATTAACCGTATCCGTACTTTCCAGTAAATTTAAGTCGCAATGTGCAATATTATTAATGTGTATTATCATAATTTTTAATAAAACAGTTTGGATATAGCTCTCTAAAGACCATTTTAAGTAATTTACCCCCCTCTCGATTAATGAAACGTTTATGTTCTGCTTTCGATAATTTTTTTTGTTTTTCTTCTGTCATTGTTTAGCCTTCCTTTATGGGAAGAAATAGTAATCGTTATGGCAGAATAATAAATAGCTCACAACTCATAATGTCGATAAGTTTCTAAAATCTACCGTTCAATTTAAGAGGGGTCGGCAAATTATATTTCTATCTTCGGTCAATTTATTAAAAATATATTTTCACATTAAAAGCTGATTAAATTTAGACAATTTCTATGTTTTTCATGAATCAATTGTAGGTTCTTACCAGGTGCTACAGATTGATTAATTGTTGTCTTTAACACGTCAAGGTCATTAGCCAGTGTTTGTGAACATTTATTAACGGCCATCGTATGTATTTTTTTTATTGCCTCATCTCTATTTGTGTTTTGTCGTTCATTGATCATCAATAAAATAGGAATGATCAAGAGGATTCCTAAATTTGTCAGTGTCATCTTTAACCTTTATTACAATCTTTCAAATCTCGATAGTACTCAATAATTTGAGTATTAATATAATGACGGGATTCTCAAAGTATAAGTAAATTTTTAACTTACAGTGTCGTTTAAAACATTTTTATCTTACCACAATATTGCTCTATCCATTGAATAGTACTGGCTTCGGTCTGTCTTTTTCCATCATAAGTCACTTTATATTGATTTGCTTTGCCTTTTAAATAAAAAGTCATCACTTTAATATTGCTAGGCTGATAATAGGCTTCAGTCTGAACATTATCAGGCGGTCTCGTTTCATATAGGCCCATTGGATAGGTATAATATTCAGTATCTGCTGATAATGCGTCTTTCCACTGAGCTTCACTAATATCAGCCTTAATTTTGTTTAGTAAACGAGGTGAGTGGATTAAAATGCCTTGATGTGATTCAAAGAAGTTAATTAAACGTTGTTGCTGATTTTTAGGTGTTAATTCAGCCCATGATACAACACGATCAACCGGTACATCTAAGGCTAATGAATCCAGTATTAAAACTTGCTTACGTTTCTCAGACCAAATATCTCTCCCCCTTGCAATGGCTTGAATAGACTCAGATTCTCGCATTTGATCCATAACTTGATGGAAGGATGAGTTATTAAAATAACGTCCTTTGCCTTGCCCTATTTTTAGGTAATTAACAGCTTGGTTTTCAAAGCTATAATCGGTCTTATCTGTGAAGTTTTTATGCTCACCTTTTTGATACTCGCGTGATGCATGCCCGAATAAGCTAAAGGCTTCTAATATAGCCGCATCTGAATTAGGCTGAAGACGCCCTAACAGGATGATATGATGATTTTTATAACAATCTAAACCACGAATATTACCAAAATGTTCAACGTCAATGCAGGGTAATAATGCCTTCATAAATTCATCATCATTATGTAATGCTAAATAAGTGACTACTAAGGTACGTCCTGCATAAACAGCCTCGTTAGTTTTAGCTGTGCGATTAATAATATCAATCGCTTGTTGCTTAACTTTTTTCTTAGGATTATTTAACTCAAGACAACTTAAAATCTTAGTATGGCATTGAGTCACATATAAATTTCGTTGAGCATGCACTTCTATATAGTCAAGTTCAATATCACTACCTAATACACATTGACTAATCGCTTTATTAGCCGTTGCATCTAAACAAAGGATCGGGACCTTATTCACAATAAAACTATCCAATCTATTAATCTCGGCTCTTTTAAGCTCAAAATTGAAAGTCGCTACATTATGAATATATATGGCATCATCACTTTCTAAATAGCTTATATGGTTAAATAGAAAATGATAGCCTACTCTTCTTCTTAGTATATCGAGTAAATACTCAGCAAGCTGGTATGCCTTAGCTGAAAAACCCAATAAAATAGTCTGCTTTTGATTCACGCTAGTTTTACTATCCGATGGCTTAATCGTATTCGTCTGCTTTAAGCTCTTGTAGGTTTGTGTAAATTCAAGTAATTTGTTGATTTCTGAGCAATGAGATTCTTCTAATAAAACCGTTTCTTCTAAAGCATGCCAGTATTTCGATAAAACAGCCTTAAACGCGTTACCAGTTTGTGGTTTTGCTTTGAAAGCAGCCTCTAGCCCTGTTAGGCTTTCAGAAGGTAAAATGCCTTTTAAATCAGTCGCTAGATAGGCTGTTGATTTAATCAAGATAGGGTAGAATTTCTCATCAATCACAACAATATCAGGTTTACGTTTTTCAAATTTATTCTGATGTAACGCTAAATAGCTATGCGCCAAAATAATAATGTCTAAATTATTAGCCTGTTTAAATTGTTGGATATAAGTACAGTTTTCAATATGTTCACATTGCTCTTCACCATTATCACAAAATGCACTGAGAATAGCCCCTTGCTTTATTTTTGAAACTTGATCATATTTTAAGCAATTTTCCTGACTACGCCCTTTTTGAATACCTATATTGAGTGCATACTTAGATTCCCCTGACTGCTGCTCATAATTTGTCTGTTTATTATAAATATCATTAGCAACCTTATGATTAGGCACATATAAATGGATAAAAATTGATTTATTTTCTGCTTTTAACTTTCTAGCTACGTCAAACACACCGGTTGTTTTACCTAGCCCTAATGACGCTTTAATAACTGTATTACGAATACCTGAAGCATTGTTATTAACATAGTTAGGCAATCTACCTTGTTTATAATCCAATGCTCTATTAAATACCTGCTCTATCAATACCTCTAACTTTTTTTTCGCCTCGATATTAATTAAGGTATCTTGTTCTGTATACAAATTTTTAGGCGGGGAATTTAAAAAATACTGCACACCATAATAAGCATGAGAGTGAATCGTCGGTTTTTCTTTACCTTGGTGCTGATTCGCATAAAATTTAGCACAACGAGTGCCACTCGGATAATCGAGTCCAGCAACAGGATCTGCTAGACTACATTCATCGTATTCAGCCATATTTTTTAATAGTTCACCGACAGTTATTGGTGGTTTTTCCTGAAAATGGAGTAGATGAACCGCTTGCAATTCAGCAATACCCTGTTTAAAAATGATGGGCTGACTTTCTTTATCATATCGATCAGGATCTAATGATAATTGTCGTTGTTGAGCATCAAAGGCTTGTTCCTTTTTAATAGACAAGGCGCGTAGTGATTTCTTTTTATTCTGTACTCTATTTAAATAACGCTGTTCCTCTGCTTTTGTGAGCTGGGTATATTTAGCACAATCAAATAAAATAGTCCCTTGTCCGTATGTTTTACAAAAGGGTTCTTTTAAGAAAATACCGTCTGTCACATGCGGTGTACCCACAAAATCAAGCTGATGTGCGGATGCCATTGCAGAATCAATAATGCTACGTAGTATCAACCCACCGGATTTACTAAGCTGTATAGTGCCTGCACCCTGTAACCATAGCTGTTTATTAAGCCATTCCATAAAACCAGGGATTGACTGAGGATGCTGGGTAGCAAAGTAAACGCGATAACCTGCTTTATCTAAGCCCTCTATCCTTGATGAACTGGAGCCTATTGCTAAACAAGCTACTTGATTAAAGTCTGGGATAATTTTACATAATAAAGTATACAAGTCATCAGATTTAATAATCGCGCCTGTCTCTGGCATATCAATATCTAAGATAACTAAGCCATTTCCCTCGTTATGGTTATGATTAATGTCCTCTTGGCTTCTGGAAATAGTACGGGATGTTTTCAAGTGCTTGTGAACACAGCGCACGTTTGTTCCATAACGATTTTTATTAAATACTCCTGATGTAATCGCTTCTCGATAAGATCGAGCTTTTAAAAAAGCGAATAATCCCGAAAATTCTATCGATATAATTTCAGCTGTCGCATTGTTAACATCAAAATGAGACTTGGTATAAATAGTGCCGTCTTCCTCTTTCGAGTAAGACTTACACAATAAATGACGAGAGGTAAATAAAGTAAAATTTATATAGTTTGCCACAATAAGAATATTTTCAATGCTGATGGATGTAAAGAAATTAAAGAATAATTATATCCTATCAGAGGGGGAAAAGTGCATATAAATATATTTATATGCACTTTTCCCCCTCCAACTTATTGAATTGTAATGCTATCTATAGTAATTTGTGTTCTTCGTTTACTTTATTTTTTAAAAAGCATTAAAAAGTCTCCTGTTGTGATATTAGTCTTAGGGAGGTAGCTATTAATAATCTATCCGTTTTTCATAAATGTTACATTTGAAATCAAACTGCTAGATTTAATTTTTGGTAGCTTATTTGTTTTTTGCTCTCTTATTATCATTTCGTTATCGCTTATGACCCGTCCCAAAGACGGGGCATACATGAACAAATGAACATGTATTCAAAGTTGCTATTGATTAAGAATCGAAATCAACGATTTTTCATTCACATATTACTAGCATGACGATACACGATTACCGTTGTATCAGCTTGCTGCATTAATAATGCATGCATCCGCTTTTTATATCTAGGAGCTTATAATCATGAACACATTATTCACCTTGTCTCAATTGCCACATCAAAACTATATTCGCGAAGATTTACCGTTAGTACAAGATACAAATAAACACTATCAGACAGTGCAACCTATGTCTTTAGAGCAAATTTGCTCTGCTATGATTCTATTAATAGAACAGCAATTTGAACGTACTGATTATTTAGTATCATCCGAAAGCACTAAAAGCTATTTAATAGCACAACTAGCAAATCTTGAACAAGAGGTATTTAGCTGTCTCTATTTAGATAACCAGCATCGAGTAATCAGCTATGAAACCTTATTTTACGGGACCATTTCAGAAGCGTGCGTTTATCCTCGTGAAGTCGTTAAGGCCTGTTTACAACATAATGCAGCAGCTGTGATATTTGCTCACAACCACCCTTCAGGTAATCCGTCACCAAGTCAATGTGATAAACAATTAACGGCCCATTTAATAGCGGCTTTAAAAACTGTTGATATTCGAGTGCTTGATCATATCGTTATTGGTGGTGCTAAAGCTACTTCATTTTCAGAAACAGGTTTACTTTAATCCCTTCCCCCTAGCGGCTTATTAACTGTAATAAGAGTCAAAGTGCTTTAATTATAAGGCACGACGCTGGATCAGGGTTCTCTATATTTAATAACAAAGGCAGTAGAATATGAACATTATCATTGAATTTCTGAAGGTCTGTGGGCCTTCAGGTAAAGTAACGCATCAGCAAATGCTGAAAATAGCTCTAGCTGGCAACATGCACGTAGGGCAGCTTGAGAGCATCCGCAGATACTTCCACACAGGTCTACACTGGAAACTTCATAGTGAAGCTCCCCTACGACGTATAGCACGTCGTTTAGGGACTATGGGCGCGGAGGGTCCATTCATAGATCCTATGACTAACATAACCTACAACGTACCTGTAGAAGCGAGAGGATTTGATAGGTGTGAGCCTCACAGCTCTAAGTACACTCGTACAATCAGGGCCAGAAAACACCTTGCAGTCTACGTACCCTACCGGTACGACGTAATCTACGTTAACGAGCTAACCACAGTGAAAGTAACACCAAACACTATCTGCTTGGACAAGCCTAACGAAACTCAACGGAAGCTCAGTAAAGGGCTTAACAAGCTGATACTCCGCTACGACATAATCGAGATAGAGAACGACGTAACCGTGTATCACGTTCACCTGCTAGAGAGCAATAAAGTAGTAATCCGGTACATAGCTGAATCTAGCGGCTTACTAAGTTGTGGAAAGACCCCTGCATCTGTCAAACGTGGCGTATTAAAACAAATCACTAATAAAGTAGCAAAGGAAATCACTCATGACTATCACTAAAACATTATTTGGGTACCGAACAATAATAGATACCCTATTTATAACAGCAAAGACAAGACTGCTAGCAATTCACCGTATGCTAACTCTACAACGGATATTCATCCGTCAGGCGGCATAATGGGTTATCGATCTGATTTAACCATCGCAATAACCGAAGAGGCGTTTCTAAAGTGCATTATCGACCAACCCCAAGGGGTTAAGTGCCTAGAGGAATATGCAGATTCTAAAGCAAGCCTAGTTCACGACGGGAATTCCTGCGTCTATTATGAAATTAATGACATTAAGTGGTACGCAAACTATGAGGACATCGCACACATCAACGATATGTTTGATAGCCTCGCAGACCATGAGTATGGGATTATCCGTGTAGGTGAAGACGCTGGTGACATAGAAAGCTCTGGCTCTCCATGGGACTTTGAAATCTACGTCACTACATCGATAAACTCTCCAGTATGATTCGAGCTTATAGCTCCATCAGTGCAAAAGAAAACTATTGAAACCTTACTAAACTAGCAAAACTAAGCCCTGACTCATTCTGAGTCGGGGTTATTAAACCATAAACTATATAAGGAATAAAACCATGAAACTTAACCAAGTTAAGACAGCAATCTCGTTCGCCTATAAAGCAGGCCTTAATGTCATGTTATCAGGAGCACCTGGCATCGGAAAGACGACCATGGCTCGTGAAGTGGCTGATGAGTTGAATTTAAAACTCGTGCAAATCGCTGCCCCCTTAGTTGATTTGTTAGACCTTAAAGGGGCTTTATCGGTCCAAGATGGCAAAGCTCAGTTCTTGCCACTCAACATGTGGCCCAAAGAAACCGATGCGCCTGTATTGGTACTGATAGATGAGCTGCCTCAGGCAGTACCTGCTATTCAGAACGGGTTCAGCCAATTACTCATCGACAATCAAATGAGTGAGCTAACGCTACCAGAAGGCTCTATGGTGGTGGCAACAGGTAATCGTTTAGAAGACAAAGCCGCGACACACCGTATGCCTAGTCATATCACCAATCGAGTTGTCCATATAACACTGGATACAGACCACGACTCGTGGCTAGACTGGGCTCTGGAGAATGGAGTCCATCCAATGATCGCAGGTTTTGCTAAGTGGCGGCCTGAACTGCTCTACACCTTCGATGCTGCAACAGCACACAAGCCTTATGCTACCTATCGTTCATGGATGCAAGCTGATGCGTTACTTAAAACTAATCCACCAGAGTCACTCCGTTATGATCTTATCCGAGGTGTGCTTGGAGAGGATGTTGCTATTGAGTTCTCAGCCTTCTGGAAACTATACTCAAAGCTGCCTGATATCGATCAAATCTTCGCTAACCCTGAATCAGCTGATGTCCCTAATGAGGCTAGTACGCTCTATGCCTTAGCATCAGCAATGGCTAGTAAAGTCGGACCGAAGACTTATAAGCCATACTTCGACTATGTCAACCGCATGCCAACTGAATTCGCAGTGATGAGTGTCAAGCTCGCAGCCAAGATGAATAAAGGCCTTACATCCTGTAAACCCTTTACAGCATGGGCTATAAAGCACCGTGACGTGATCCTCTAGTGGTTGGGGTTACATGGCCTGATAACTTCGACAGAGCAGGCATCACCGCTATTCACGGCTGGTTCACTCTCCATGAGCTTATCCACATACAGAATGAGCTTACCGATACACTCGTTATGGGATCTATAAACCACACTATCCCACCTGAAGAACACCGTCCACACTACATTGAATTTGTAGAAGACGACACTAGCGATGCCTTCATGGTGGGCCTTACCATGCAATACCCACATATAGAAAGAGGAAAAGGTTATGGACGTCCACATTACCAACAACCCATGTCAGAACAGTATTTCAGTCCTTAGATTGAAATAACCCTGCACCACAGAAACTGTGACATCGCTACAGTCAGAGGTGTCACAGTTGAAATCAAACAACTATTGGAGAATACACTATGTTACAAATAAAGAAAGCAAGAATAAAACTACTCCTTAGGGAACCCTTCTTCGGACATTTAGCCCTTAACGTAGCTATGATAGAGAACCAATCCCAAGAGACTATGGCAACCGACGGTAAATCGATATTCTACAATAAGGACTTCGTAGAGAAACTATCCGACTCGGAGCTGATCTTCGTTCTAGCACATGAAATCATGCACAATGCCCTATTGCATACCTTCCGTAGAGGCAATAGGGAGCCTAAGAAGTGGAATGCTGCCTGTGACTATGTCATCAATGACACCCTAAAGCAACAGGGATTCGACATGCCAGCTCAAGGTCTATACGATCCGACCTACACTGGGATGGGAGCAGACGAAATCTACAAGATACTCCCAGATCAACCTGAGATGCCTAGATGGGGTACTATGCAAGACCCAACGAAAGGTTCCAACACTAATGACCTAGAGACTGAATGGATCACCAACGTCAAGCAAGCTGCCGAAGCAGATAAATCATCTGGAGCAAGCTCTCCTGCTGCCAAACTGACTGCCAAACTATCGAAACCAAAGGTTAACTGGCGAGAACAGCTCGCAACACTAAAATCTACCATCAAACAGACTGATTATGCTTGGTATCCACCCAATCTGATCTATCTGTATCAGGGATTCCACATCCCCACTCTTCACCAGCCAACCATAGGAGAGATAGTGATAGCAGTAGATACATCAGGCTCCATTGATGAAAATCTACTGAACAGGTTTCTAGCTGAAGCTAATGCCCTCTTCGCCCACTGTATGCCTTCCAAAGTCACTGTTCTCTACTGTGACTGGGAACTACAGCATATCCAGGAGTTCACAGAACTACCCCTTCACTTTGAACCTAAAGGAGGGGGTGGTACAGCTTTCAATCCAGTATTTAACTATATAGAGGAGATCGACGAGTCTCCAGCAGCTTTACTGTATTTCACAGACCTCTGGGTATCACCTGACGACTTCCCTAAGATCCAACCAGACTACCCTTTATTCTGGGTACGCACTGAGAACAGATCCGCTCCCTATGGGACCTACATAGACCTATTTGAGGAAAGATAGATGACAAATTTTAGTTATTATAAATCAGTGTACGTCGCTCGGAACAGACCTATTTAGAAGCTACTGAAACGAGCAGGCTATAAGCTATCTGAAAACCCACTTGAGGTAGAGAAAGCTGACCCATACGATAGAATATGGATGTCCACTGTTGGACCAATCATAGGTCCTAACGCATTAACTGGTGGTCCCTAAATGAAAATGGAATCTATTACCACAGTTCTTTAAGGACTCTGAAATTATGTATGCAACTCTCTGTTCAGTTAAAGAAACCGGTTCTCAATGCTTAACCACTAGAAGATTACTCTGACGTTGTTAATGACCAATTAATCATACCTCATTGAAAGACTTTAATGGGGCCAAGAAGGACCCAGTATTAAGATCTCACTGTAAAGAAGGTTTTGTTTATCAATGCTCGATTGGTTTGACACCTGAGAAAGCACTTAAAACACATAATAGAAAACACATAATAGAAAACTCATCAAAGAGGTGACAAAGAAATTGATCTTCATTGACCTCTAAATAATAACAACCCTAGGTACTTGATGTTATCTACAGTCCTAGGGTATTCACCCAGCCTTGAATTCATATTTAAATTTTTTATATTAGGTAGATCAATTAAAAATAATCAAAGGATTACATACTATGAACGAGGAAGACATTCTCGCTCATTTTAATTAAATTAAAGGAAAATTAAAAATGAAAGAAATAACCAATCCAACCACAAGTAAAGTAAATAAATCAAACGATGCTCTGCCTACTCATATAGATGATAATAAGAAAATGGTTCATGATGATAATATTAAGAAAATGATTCATGATGATAATATTAAGAAAATGATTAATGATGTTAATAATAAGAAAATGATTCATGATGTTAAATCATTAGTAAACTCTTTTACTGTTGAAGATATATCTAAAAAGACCATATCTCACATTAGGTTCCATATAACCCCTAATAATCCTGAGGATAATTGCATTATTATTCAGTATGGAGGAGAAAAATCAATGTTAGATGCCTTAGGAGATCAATAATGACAACATCTAAACAGGCTAAAGAAATAAAACAAAACTTTGATATTGATAAGGAATTAGAAAAGGTAACAAAGAGTGCTGTTCGTGCTTTTACTGATTCTCAAGATGTTCATCAGCAAGCTATAAAGAGTATAGATCTCATCATTGATCACAGATTGCCTACCAGAACATTTCACCTTCGATTAACTTATTATACAAAGAAAGAGACTAACCATGCTAAATAAACTAAACGATATTATTTCTCAATATATTAAGACAACCTTAATCAATTTTAATTTAACAGGCAATCTAGTGAAGGTATTTAGCTTAAAAATATCCTCAGAGATGACTCAGGAGATGATCAATGACTTACATATTGATCGTGGTGTTGAGCTCATAGTAGATAATAACATTGCTTACGTTAACATTGATTTAAGCACTGTGATATTCAATCAGTATGAATCACAGTACTTTAATGACATAGCTGAACAACACATCTAATCATAACTCTTTAACTATAAAAGCAAGCTATAGGAGGTCAATAGCCTCCTATAGCTTTCTATAGCTTGCTAAGGAGCTGTTAGAGCTATCTTATCCAACACGACAACTTTATTCTCTGTCATATTACCTATCGATTGATTTGCACATATTAAATCAAATAGCTCTCTTCTATAAGGAGACTGGATTCTCAATCTAATAAGATACTCTTTAACCTCATATGATTTTAAGTATTATGCTTAGATCTATGCTATTCAATCAATCAGCATAGCTTTAAGCTAATGTAATTAGCTCACACTGCTGCAAATAAATATCCTAATAGGGTTGGTATAGAGTATTCATCTAGGTGCCTTAAAAGAGCTCTAAGAGCCTGTTAAGGTCATCTTTAAACGTTCTAACAGATAAACTCTTTATCTCTGTTACTTACGACAACTATCTGAAAACAATAAACTTTACAGTAAGTACCCAGTACACTCTTAAATATGAATTCGAGTAAATTTCAAACCTATATTATCATTAAAAATACTCTTAAATGCTTATAAGAGCTCACCACAGTACTGCTTAATCGCATCGTTTATATCACTAGACTGGTAATACCATTCATCATGCTCATCATTTCACTTCAGGATTTCATGCAGTCCCATTGAGTAATGCATAATCCTCCTATAATACTGACAGGTACCAGTCTTTATTTTATTTAAAAATCGAGGTTAACTTTGGTTTAAAATAAAGATTACTGTTCACCTTTAAGGGGTCAATTCTGACCATGATACGATCCGGTGTTAATAAATTGAGTATTGGAACTTTTACATTTCTCAAATCAAATAGCTCTTACTCTAATAAATATTAATAAGGTTTATTATGTAATTTGCCACAATAGGGATATTTTCAATGCTGAGAAAGAGAGAAGAAATAAAGAATAATTATATCCTATCAGAGGGGGAAAAGTGCATATAAATATATTTATATGCGATTTACCCCTCCAACTTATTGAATTGTAATGTTTTGTATTTACTTTTTCATTTCAAACTATCAAAAAAAGAAAAAAGCATTGAAAAGTCCCCTTTCGTGATATTAATCTTATTATCACCTTGCTATCGTCTATGACCCGTCCCAAAGACGGGGCATACATGAACAAATAAATAAAACCTAAGTTGCTATTGGCTAAGAATCGAAATCAACGATTTTTCATTCACATATTATCATCATGACGCTACACCATTAACGTTGCGTCACATCACATAGCTCCTGTATTCAAAAGAATCAGGGGCTTTTTTATGTTTAACGAAAAGGTAAACCATTATGTTCAATTTTAAATTAACCAATCAACAACACCTATCCATCGAACTTAAGCTCAACGATGAGGATACTTTCCGTATCGAATATGACATTTGGGACCAACAGATTGATATTACCGATATCTGGGCTGCTGAAATTAGTGTGTATGTTTTACTCAGTGAACTGACCATCCGTGATATTGAAGCTGAAATCCTCACCGATTTAAAGCAAGACGCAATCGAATCTTACGCTTCTTATGTAGCTGCTTAAACCTCAATAACAGGAATAATAAAATGACAACACTCAATAATGAAATAACAACTTATAACCCTGAGCAAATACAACAGGCACAGTTAGCAACACAATCTAACTTACCCACCTTAACTCAGCACCAAAAGCATTTCGTACCATTAACCATTGAATACTGGAGTCCAAGTGAAACCGGTGAAGAGAAGCGAGTGTACGTGCATAGTATTGGTAATCATGAAGTGCCTGACCTGGAAACTGGAGATGTCAAAACATTAGAATGTGTCATGTTACTGGAGCAACGTGATGGCAACGTCACTCGTTACATTAATGCAAGCCGTGTACTAGTCGGCAATATTCGTGATGCGATTCATCGAGGTGAGATTATCCCAAATACCACCTTAACCCCCATTGCCATCATTTATTTAGGCACAGCTAAAAACCGATCTAATGCCTTTAGTTCAAGTCGCTGGCAAATTACCCCCTTAGTACCAATCACAGAGGAGCAATCATCATGAATGGTCATCAAGCTCTGGAGAACAACCTATTAAATCATAATGTCGATCTCAATATGCTGCAAAAGGCAACCCCTATTCAGTCAAATGAAGAGATTCGTCAAGCCTGGCTACAGCAACGCTTAGGTAAATTTACTGCCAGTGAATTCTATCGCTTGCTGACTTACCCGAATAAAGCAGAATTACCAGCAGGTGGCATAACCTACGCAACAGAGAAAGCGGTAGAGCTATTAACCGATACCGTTAAATCATCTTTTGTGAATGAAGCGATGCAATGGGGGCTGGATCATGAGATGGACGCAATACGTGCTTTTGAGCGAGCTGCGAATATATCCATAACAGCAACAGGGACAGAACAAGCGTTTATCACCAAAGGAGATGCGGTTGGTGGCACACCTGATGGTTTAATTGGTGATGGTAGTGGTATCGAAATTAAATGTCCCAATTCCATCACTCATCTCAAATACCGACAATTAAGAACGATGGCAGCATTAAAAACAACCTGTCCCAATCATTACTGGCAGATTCAAGGTTTAATGTATATCACGGAACGGACACATTGGCATTTCGTCAGTTACGACCCTCGCTATACCGATCCTCAAAAACAATTGTATTGCCTCACCTTAACCGCTGAGCAAGACGACCATGCTTTTCTAGCTAAGCGTCTATCCCTCGCAATAGAATGCCGTAACACCCTTTTAAACATCATATAAAGCCATCTAACGCACGATAACCGTTACAGTACCTATCATGGCACTGCAAGCGGTTATCGTCCTTAAACAGCAAGGAAACGACAATGACAGAATTTCATGCTATTCCATACGACACCGCTGCGTCTGGATTCTACTTTTCAGACTTTGAAAGCTATACAACACAAGCTGCAACGCATACCAACGATTACGGGCAGCCCGTTGAAGA
>ENA-ORXI01002244-ORXI01002244.1-sediment-metagenome-genome-assembly--contig:-NODE-2244-length-14074-cov-7.487962_pt1 | contig 14074 bp, 13 predicted proteins | sample MGYA00237861_ERZ511468 | MGnify/ENA primary metagenome ERZ511468 (study PRJEB26299, sample SAMN06266213) | sediment metagenome | isolation source: Hudson Canyon methane seep mesocosm | place... | reverse complement strand
TAACCAATAATTTGATTTGGCATATTCAGGCTCTTGCACAAATTGATAATCACTATTTTGAAAAAATTGCTGATAACTAGCTGCTAAAGTTCTTTTTAGGGCTAAAAACTGCGTCAACATTTCCATTTGTCCGCAACCTAACGCCGCATTTAAATTAGGCATACGGTAATTAAATGCGGCTTGATCATGATAGAATTCGTAAGCATGAGCAACCTTTGCAGTCGTCGTTATATGCTTAGTTTCTTTTGCCCGTGCCTGATTACTACATAGCACCATTCCACCACCACCTGTGGTAATAACTTTATTGCCATTAAAGCTTAATGCACCAAAGTCCCCTAAAGTACCTGTATGCACCCCTTTATAAAACGAACCTAAGCTTTCAGCTGCATCTTCCACTAAGGCGATATTCCACTTAGCACAAACAGTCATTAGTTCATCAAGCTCTACGGGATGACCAAAAGTATGCATTGGAACACATGCTTTTATAGTTTTTTTTGTAGTTTTATTTATACATTTTTTATTGATTAGTTCACAGTTTTTTTCTAAAAATTTTTTAAAAATTTTTGGAGATAATCCCATAGTATCTAAATCAACATCAACAAAGATAGGTTTTGCTCCTATGTATGATATAGCATTACAAGTAGCTATAAATGTAAGTGGTTGAGTAATAACTTCATCATCTCTTTTAACATCTGCAAGTATTAATGATATATGTAAAGCTGCTGTTCCATTTACAGTGGCAACAGCATATTTACTACCTACTTTTTTTGCAAATTCTTTTTCAAATAAATCAACATATTTACCAACACTTGACACATATGTAGAATCTATACAGTCATTTAAATATTTCTTTTCATTTCCAAGAAATCTTGGTTCATGTAAAGGAATAAACTTTTTCGTTTTAAAAGTTTTTTGAATGAAATTAACTATTTTTTGCATTACATTTTTCCATCAAGGTATTTACCTGTTTCTTTATGCCCAAAGTTCGGTATTATTTTAAAAAACTCTTGAACTATTTCATCTTTAGTCCAAGATAAGTTTTTCTTAAAATCTGTTAATGTAGTATTAAAATTATTTAATAATTCTTCATCATAATTTACTTCATTTTTAATTACACCAAGATTTGTAAATCTATCCATATCTAAAGTTTCATTATCAGTAAAAAATTCCTCAAAATCTTTTTCACCTGTTGTATCACTTGAAGTAAATAAACATGGCCATTTGCCTTCATCTGGTAAAGTTTTAGCTAACTTTCTTGCCTCTTCTTCATCTTTACAAAGATATGGCTCATATCCAATATTTTTAAGATATTTAACTGCTATATCTGCAAAAGAAATCAAATGTAGATTCTCACTTAATTTAGGAAAAAATATATCTCTATTTTCCCCAAAAATACAGGACATAAGGCAAAGTTCACCTGATTCCTGTGGAGTTACAAAGTATCTTTTTATATCATTTGGTGCTACAATTGGTTGTGATTTCTGAATTCTTTGATTAAATCCATGTAATAATGATCCGTCACTAAAAGCAACATTTGCAAATCTTGCCATTGATACATTGATATCAATTGATTTCCGATTTACAAACATTTCCATAATTCTTTTACTTGCACCCATCATATTTACAGGGTTGGCTGCTTTATCTGTAGATACACAAAAATATTTTTTTGTTCCATTTTCAATTGATTGTTGTAAGGTTTTATCCGTATTGAATATATTTGTATCAATCATTCTCATAAGAGTAAATGGATCTTTTTCACTTCTTACATGTTTAAGTGCTGAAAGATTTAAAACATAATCATATTCTCCATCTGCTTTTATAAATGCATTATATTCAATTGAACCAATATCTAATGCAAATGTTTGGAAATCTCCATTAATATATCCAAAAGAACTTCTAATATCACGAACTAATTCAACCATATTATTTTCACTAATATCAACTATATGCAGTTTTTTAGGATCTCTTTTAAATATCTCTTTTGTTACTGCTTGTCCAATTGAACCAGCCCCACCTAATACTAAAAATGATGAAGTTGAAATAATATTTGATAGCTCAATATTACTTGTTTTTATATCATCAGTAAGCAGTGCTTTTGTACGTCCAATTAGATTAAGCATATGCTTTTTTCCTTTTATTTTAAAATAATATATTCGTCATCAAAGTAAATTTTGTTATCGATTGCAATTACCTTTTCTTCTTCATCAAAAGAAAAGTCAAAGACTTTTGCATCTTTAAAATCTTCACTGATTCTGATTAAAAAATCTTGTGATTCTAGTGCATATAAAGATGTTCCAAAAGCAAGGGCATTAATTTTTGCGAATTTGAATTTTTTAGATGCTAGTTTATTAAGAGAGAAATCATATTTTATAATTTCTCCATCAAGTGTTGCAACATAAATATTATTTTTGTTTACAATTATATTTTGAACATCTAAATCTTTTAAATTCACTTTACTATTTACAAAAGTAAATAATTTTTTTGTTGTTGCTGCAATTAAAGTGTCATTTACTTCTTTTATAAATATAACATTATTTATATCACTTTTTGGGTCAATATTAATTGTTTTTATAACAGTATTTTTTTCTAAATTTACAATAACAATTTTCCCATCTAGTGTAGGATAAAGTACTACTGAACTTAAAAAAATAGGATTAGCAATTTTGATATTATTTATAATAGAAGATTTTAAATAGTTTTTAAATAATACTTGTTTCGTATCCAAGTTATATAAAGTTATTGAATTATCAATTGATATAAAAGCTAAAAGGTTTTTACTTTTAGCAGCGGCAATGATGTTTTTATCAAAATGTATAATTGAGTCTGTCATTTGATTATTTAAATAAATTGATCCGTTTGAATCAGATGCAAGTATAGTACCATCACTGAAATTTAAGAATTTATAATTTTCTTTAGTATTTCTAATGATACCTGTTTTTGAAATGAATTGATCGTTTTCTAAAGTTGCACCATCACTATTTAAATCAATAATTGATGCATCTAAATCAATTGTATCCTCTTTAAAGCTTGATGTATCTTCTGGTTCATAATATTGTTTTGTACTACAACCTGTAAAGATGATTAGAAAAAATACTGATATATAAATTAATTTATTCATAATCTATAGCCTATTTAGTTAATAAAAAATGTTCTAGCATTTTTGCCATAGGTGATACTTCTGATTTTGTACCAATAAGTTTTAATGTTTCTTTAGCATCTGTAAATTTTGATTCTTTTGCTTGTATTAATGCTTTGTTGAATAATGCAAAATCTTTTAATATAAATTTTTGTTTTTGTGTTACTGTATTTAGACTGTCTATACTTTGTTCATTGATTGCTTTTGTATATAAAGCTAACTCTTTAAAAAATTCTACATCAATTATTTTTGTATCATTTAATTTATATTGTGATATTTCATATAATTTTGGATTTTTTGCTTGCAGTACTGCTATTGCTTCTTTATCATTTGGATTTTTTAATAAAGTATTAAAAGCTATATTTGCTTGTATTTTATTTTGCTCTGTATAATATGCAGATATATAAAAACCAATTACTGTTATTATAGCTACTGCTGTCAGACCTATAATTGAAGTTTTATATTTTTTCCAAGTCTTTTCAATTTTAAAAACACTCTCCATATAACTTTCTTCTGCAGATATTTCTTTTTTAACGTTATTTACATCTTCTTTTAAACTCATATTATGAACCTTGTTGTATATATTTTAAGAATGATTGTATCCAAATTTTATTTATTCTATGTTTAGAGGTGGTAGTTAGTTCGTGCTAGTTTAAGTAAATTTATCTAATTATTGCTTTTAAATACATCCATGAATTATTTATTTTTTCAAATGAACTTTTCTCATGAAAAGTATGATCATTTTCTTTACAAGTTATCTGTGCTCGAAATGTTACGAATGAAGTGGGTTCTGATTCTATAAATTCAATAATTGTTAGTTTTTCAAATACATAATTTTTTGAAAATTCAAGTATATCTTTTTCCCATGAAATTGTATCTTTTTGAAAATCAATATTTAAAGGGTGAGTTGTTTTAATGATATATTTTGGAATACTTAAAGCATAAGCTGTATATCTAGAACGCATAAGTTCCAATGCATTTTTTGCTAGTTTGCCTTTGTGGAAAGGTTGGCAACATTTTTTATATTTGTTACCAGTTCCACAAGGACAAGGAGAATTAACGGAAAAGATTATTTTAAATCTTTTTTCGCTTTGTCGTGTCTTCTTCTAATTCCAGCATCTAGTTCTCTTTTTCTAACTCTAATGTTTAGTGGAGTAACTTCAACTAGCTCATCATCTTCAATCCATTCTAATGCATGCTCTAATGACATATCTTTAGCAGGAATAATTTTAATAGCTTCATCTGCACCAGATGATCTAACATTTGATTGTGCTTTTGCTTTTACAGGGTTAACGTCAAGACAGTTTGCTCTTGCATGCTCACCAATAACCATACCTGCATAAACTTTAGTTTGTGGAGATATGAACATGATTCCTCTATCTTGAAGATTAAAGATTGAGAATGCAACAGCTTCACCTAATTCAGTTGAAACTAAAGCACCATTCATTCTTGATGTTACAGAACCAGAGTGTGGTCTGAATTCTAAGAATGAGTGATTCATAACACCTTCACCTTTTGTATCAGTAAGGAATTGACCTCTATAACCGATTAATCCTCTAGCAGGAATTTCGAATTCGATTCTAGTTTGTCCGTTACCCATTGGTACCATATTTGACATTACAGCTTTTCTTTTACCTAATGTTTCAATAACTGTACCAGAAAATTCATCTGGAACATCACATACTAAATGCTCAAATGGTTCACATTTTGTACCATCAATTTCTTTTACAATAACTTCTGGTCTAGAGATTGAAAATTCAAAACCTTCTCTTCTCATATTTTCAGCAAGAATTGTGATTTGTAACTCACCTCTTCCTCTTACTTCAAATGCTGCTTCACCTTTTGCTTCAAATTGCATTGCAATATTTGTATTCATTTCAGCTTCAAGTCTTTCTTGAATCTTATTAGAAGTTACAAATTTACCTTCTGTACCAGCTAAAGGAGAGTTATTAACTGCAAAAGTTACAGATAAAGTTGGCTCTTCAATATGTAATGGGTCAAGAGGCATTGGATTTTTAGGATCACAAAGTGAATCACCAACATCAATTGTTTCAAAACCAGCAATAGCAACAATGTCACCATGACCTGCTTCTTTAATATCAATTCTTTCTAAACCTTTAAATCCAATAAGTTTAGAAACTCTACCATTAAGTTTTTCACCATCAGCTTTAACTAGAGTAACGTTTTCACCCATAGAGATAGTACCATTAAAAATTCTAGCTACACCAATTTTACCGATGAAGTTATCATGAGAAAGGTTAAATACTTGAAGTTGAAGACCATTGTCATCAGAACCACTTGGAGCAGGTACTTCTTCTAAAATCATATCTAATAATGGAATCATTGTTTCATTATCACTTTCTAAAGTTAATTTAGAGATACCATTTTTAGCAGCTGCATAAACAACTGGGAATTCTAATTGCTCTTCAGTAGCACCCATTTGGTCAAACAGGTCAAATACTTCATCAACAACTCTATCTGGCTCAGCAGCATCTTTGTCAATTTTATTTACAACAACAATTGGTCTATGTCCAATTTCAAGTGCTTTTTTAACAACAAATTTAGTTTGAGGCATAACCCCTTCTTGTGCATCAACAAGTAATAAAACAGAATCAACCATTTTAAGAACACGTTCAACTTCTCCACCAAAATCGGCATGGCCTGGAGTATCAATAATGTTAATTCTTGTGTCTTTATAGTCAATTGCTGTATTCTTTGCAAGAATAGTAATACCTCTTTCTTTTTCGATATCATTACTATCCATCATTCTGTCTTCAGTTTCATCTCTTTCACCAAATGTTCCAGATTGTTTAAGTAGTTCATCTACAAGTGTTGTTTTACCGTGGTCAACGTGTGCGATTACGGCAATATTTCTAATATCTCTCATATTTTCTCCTAGGGGTTAAATCTTATATTAATTTTCGCGATTATAGCGAATATTTAATTTGATAGTGATTAAGTGTTTTCTTTTGGTATAAAAAAAGGGAGACTTCATAAGAAGTCTCCCTTTTTAGTTAAAGATGATTTATTATCTTCTAGCGTATGCTGCGTCTGCTAAATCATTTGTGTTTACAATGTAAGGTACAAGTGCCATGTGTCTTGCTCTTTTAATTGCATTTTCAACTTGTTCTTGAAATCTTTTAGATGTTCCAGTAAGTCTTCTAGGCATGATTTTACCTCTTTCAGACATAGAGATTTTTAATAATTCTCCATTTTTGTAATCAATATAATCTAATTTCATTGCAGAGTATTTACAATATTTTTTTGCGAATTTTCTTCTTTCAGCCATAATGGTTCCTTTTATGTTCTTCTACAGACTAAAACGGTATTTCGTCGTTGTCTATATCTATTGTAGGTATGTTTTGCTCATAAGAGTTGTTCATACCACTATTTTGTTGCTGTTGCTGTTTTTGCGGTGCATTATAATTTTGTTGTGGTTGTTGGTTATATTGCTGTTGTGGAGCATTATAGTTTTGTTGTTGTGTCTGTTGCTGTTGTGGAGCATTATAGTTATTTCCACCTGTATCTTGTGAATCAGATTTACCGTCTAAAAATTTAAACTCTGTAACACTTAATGCATGTCTACTTCTATTTGTTCCATCTTGCGCTTTCCACTGTTGAAAAACAAGTCTACCCTCAAGCATAACCTTAGAACCTTTTCGTACATATTGATTGAAAATCTCTCCACCTTTACCAAATATAGAAAAATCTAGAAAACAAACTTCATCAACTTGTTCTCCATTTTGTTTTTTATATTTATGACTAGTTGCAATAGCTCCATTAGCTATAGCACTACCACTTGGAAGATATTTTAATTCAATATCTCTAGTAAGGTTTCCGATCATTATCACTTTATTGTACATAAAAAATTCCTTTTAAATCACTAAAATTATTTAGCAGCTCTTTTAGCAGCATCTTCTGACATTGCAGTCCAGTGTGTAATCTCTGTTTTACTTTCAGATTTAATGAAGATAAATCTAATGATATTTTCATTTACTCTGTAATTTCTTTCTAACTCAGTGATTGATTCTGAAGGTGCAGTAAAATAGATTACATAGTAGTAACCTCTTTTTTGTTTTTCAATTTCATAAGCAAGGTTTCTTGAACCCATGTCATCAACAGAAACAATTGTTCCACCATTTTTTTCAATATTTGCTTTTACAGTTGCAATTTCTGCTTGAGTTTCCTCATCTGTAAGTGTCGCTTTAACTATAAACATAGTTTCGTAATGTCTAATTCTAGCCATTCTTTTCTCCTTTTGGTTTTAGCCGGTAAACATAAGTTTTATCAGCAAGGTTAAGGGCAATATAGGTTGTATATTTCCACTTTGAAGGGCGATTTTATCTTAAACTAGCTGAAAAGTTCCTAAACTGAGCTTGTGTATAACTATTTATCTCAAGATTTTTTCTAGTTTTGAGGTCTAGTTCTAACTCTAAAAAGAAATTAAGCATTCTGATAAAATCTTCACTATTAAATTTCATTGCAATACTAGCTCTCGTATTGGCAATATTTGTAGGTAATTTATATCCCCATATTTCAATAATATTTAGTTGACCATTTAATTTTAAATAACTATTGATATTAAAGAGTTGTTGTATAAATGTTGTTGTTTGATTTACAAGATTAACTTCATTCATTCCTTCTTCTAAAATCATGTACAAATCTTTATTTATTGCTTGCCCTGTAAAAAGTTTGTTGAAAAAATCATCAATTGAAACTGCACCCATTCCAAAACATTGTGCATTTATTATGTTTGCTGTGATTGGTTCTTGTAATATAGAGAGTTTATTTAAATCATTTACAGCAAGACCTAAATCTTTTTGATGCATATTATAAAGGTACTGTAGTTCTCCAAACCCACATTGCAGATTTTTTTCTTGGATTACACTATTGAGGATATGTAATGCTTCTTGATCATTAGGACTGAAAAATCTTACTTCACATGAATTTGTTTTTTTAGTAAAACTTTTTGCCATAGTCTTAAAATCAGTTTCACCAGTACAGCATAAAATGATAAAACTATCAGGATTTGTATTACATAATGCAATAAGAGAATCCATCTCTTTTTTCGGTATTTTTTTATTTGTTTTTATAACTAATATATTTGAAGCTGCAAACAATGAAGATTGAGATAAAAAGTTATCACACTCTTTATAATTATATTCGTCAAAATAAATTTTGCGAATTTCTTCACCATTTGCTAGTTTTAGTGCTATATTATTTGAATATAAATCAACTAAATAATCACATTGCCCATAAAACATATAGGCATTATAAGTGATATTAGAAGAAAATTCATTGTCAAATTGGTTTTTATACATTTGGTATTGTACCTAATGATAGATTATTTGTTGATTCTATTTAATGCACCTTGTATTAATCGTTCAGTTTTTATGATTGCTCTTGTATGGGTACCTTTTCCAGCAAGTCCACCTCTATCATAAATTTCTACATTAAATTTATAAAGTTTACCTTCCATCCCTTGATATGTTGCAACTACGTTTATCTCTTCATCTTTTGGTGTTGCTGCTAAATGATTTACATTTACATTTACTCCTACAGATTGTTGATCTTCTTGTACTACTTTACTCATAAGTCTTGCAGATGCTACTTCCATAAGTGCAATCATACGTGCAGTTGCCAATACTTCTGGAAAACTATCTTGTGCATCAACTGCAACATGTTTAGCTAAATCTTTTTCTTCTACTTTATATACGAATTCTAATTTTTGTTCTATTTCCATTATTAGTCCTTTTGTTTATATAATATTACCATTAATTCTTTTAGAAATGATATCGCTACTTGTGATTTTTACTTCAACTTTAGAAAAAAGTTTTTGACCAGAGTAGTTTTCTATATGTACACGTGCTCCTTTAACCTTCTCATCAAGTTTCACTATGATTTTATCTGTATCTATAATTGTAGCCATAAAGACATGACCAATGTGGTTACTTAAAAATCGTGCATATTTTCTATCTTCATAGTCCCATACTAAAGATGCTATCTCTCTTTCTCGTACACTTATATCTTCACAAATTTCATCAATATTATTTGGAATACGGCCACTTTTGAGTATACGGTGTAGAACTAAATCGGAATATCTTCTAATTGGTGATGTAAAATGTGAATAATCATTAAATCCTAAACCAAAATGTGGTTTTTTTATACTTGAATATGAAGCTTGTTGTTGTGATTGAATAATTAATTCATCAACTTCTTGCTCAAGATCTGCCTTTCGTGCTAACTTTTGAATACTAATGATAGTTGAATGAACATCATCTTTTAGTTTTGCATCAATTCCTAAATAGTTTACTTCATCTAGAAGTTTTTTGATTTTAGCATCACTAGGTTCATCATGTACTCTAAAAATACCAATGCTTTTAAGTTTTTTAGCTGCTTCTTGATTTGCCAATAACATACACTCTTCAACTAAACTATGTGAAGCAGATGAAGACTCAAGTTTAAAGTCTTTTAGTTTTTCCTCATCATCCAAAATAAGACGTATCTCATCATTTCTAAAATCAAAACCATTTTTTAATCTATTTTTCTTTAACTTTTGAGTAATTCTGAAAAGTTTATTATGTATATTTGTAGGGTCATTTTCTTCAAGAACATCATCTATATATTCATAACTATGTTTATGTTTTGATTCTATCATAGCTTCAAACAGTTCACTTGAAACTACTTTTGCATTATTTGTATCTAATTTCATTTTGAATACATATGCAGGTCGTGGCTTATGTGGAACTAACGAACAAAGGTCTGTACTTAATTCAAAAGGAAGCATAGGTAAAACTTTATGAGGCAAATAAACAGAAAAAGATCGTCGTAAAGCATCACTATCTAAATCAGTTCCCTCTTTTACATAAGCACTTACATCTGCAATAGCAACATAAATTTCATTTGTTTCTTCATCGTAATAGATTGCATCATCATGATCTTTAGCACTAGCTGGATCTATAGTTGAAAAATCAAGGTGGGTAAGGTCTTTTCTATTTTCTGTATGCAAATCTTTAAAAGTAACTTTTGGTTCTTGAATCAGTCGGTAATATTCATTATATAAAAATAAAGAGATAGGTTCGTCAACTTTAGCATCAGCAATATTTCCAAGTTTAGAGGAAATTTTACCATCCTCAAATACAACAACATCTCCATCTTGATTATTAACAATCTCACAATCAATTAATATGTTTTCTTTTATTGTAAAAAGGTCTTTATCTTTTACAAAACATAAAATAGAATTTTGTGTTCGATTAAGTATTTGAATAACTTTAGCTTTTGTTTTTCCTTTTGGATTAAAGAGAACTTGCACTATAACAGTGTCATCTCTATATGCCCCATTTAACTTGTCAAATTCTATATAAATCTTTTGACTTGAGTTATTTTCTAAGTTTAATATCGCAATCTTGTTGGAAATACTAATAGTACCTATTTTATATTTACTATTTAAAGTATATGTTTCGTTTGTAAATTTAACGATTTGTGTAGATTGTGTATCATAAATTTTTTTTAAATTTTCTTGTTTCAAGGTTATCCTAGTAGTATTAATGAGTTGTAAACTTTTCACATTATCATAGCAGATTATTGAAATTTTTACTACTATTTATAACTCTTAAGTGAATAGAAATAAATTTTCGATATAATCCATAAATTTTACTAAATATAAAAGGAAATACAATGGCATTAGATGTTTATTATGACAAAGATTGTAATATTGACTTAATCAAGTCAAAAAAAGTAGCAATTATCGGTTTTGGATCACAAGGTCACGCACACGCAGAAAACTTAAGAGATTCTGGAGTTGAAGTTTGTGTTGGTTTAAGAAAAAATGGTTCTTCTTGGGCAAAAGCTGAAGCTAAAGGTTTTGAAACATTAACAGTTGCAGACGCATCAGCTGCTGCAGATTTCGTTATGATTTTATTACCAGATGAAAATCAATCAGACATTTATGCAAATGAAATTGAGCCTAACTTAAAAGAAGGTGCTACTATTGCATTTGGACATGGTTTCAACATTCACTACGGAAGAATCGCTCCAAGAGCTGATATCAATGTAACTATGGTTGCTCCAAAAGCTCCAGGTCATACTGTAAGATCAGAATTTGTAAGAGGTGGTGGTATTCCAGATTTAATCGCTGTTGGTCAAGATCCAAGTGGTTCTACAAAAGAATTAGCACTTTCTTATGCATCAGCTATTGGTGGTGGTAGAACTGCTATTATTAAAACTACATTTAAAGATGAAACTGAAACAGATTTATTTGGAGAACAAGCAGTATTATGTGGTGGTGCAACAGCACTAGTACAAGCTGGTTTTGAAACATTAACTGAAGCTGGTTATGATCCACAAATGGCATACTTCGAATGTTTACATGAGTTAAAATTAATTGTTGACTTAATGTTTGAAGGTGGTATTTCAGATATGAGATATTCTATTTCAAATACAGCTGAATATGGTGATTATATTGCTGGAAAAAGAATTATCAATGATGAATCTAAACAAGCTATGAGAGAACTTTTAAAAGAGATTCAAGATGGTAGATTTGCTAAAGACTTTATCTTAGAAGGTCAATCTGGATACCCAAGAATGAACGCTGAGAGAAATAACCAAAAAGAAACTCTTATTGAGAGAACTGGTGTTGAACTTAGAGAAATGATGCCTTGGATTTCTGCGAATAAAATCGTAAATCAAGACAAAAACTAATTATCGTGATATACTTTTTGAATATTCAAAAAGTATATCATTATTATAATAAAGTATAATTTATTATGAAAAAACACATTTCCAGAAAACCTCCCAAAAAAATAAAACATCAAAAAAAGAAATTATATAAAAAAACATTTGCCGTGATAATTACACTAGTTCTTAGTATTTTATTAGGATTAGTTATTAGTAGTTTTTATGGAACTGAAATTGATGAAGTAACTAAAGATATTAAATCAATTGCTACAATAGATATTGAACATTTAAGTGATGAAGAAAAAAACAAAAATAATATTACATATGAAGAAAAAACACGTGCTTTAGAAATAGGGTATGTAGATAATGCAGATAACAATTTATATTTAGAAACAACAAAACCAACAAAAGATAAAAAAAATATCTTCCATTTTGAAGAACCAAATTTAGAAGAGATTGATAAAAAAGATGAGAATAAAATTGAAGAGCCAGTGATTACTACTCCTCAAATTATAGAAGAGCTAAAAAAGAAAGAAATAATAGAAGATATAAAAGAAACTAAAATAGTAACACCTATATCTAATAAACCAAAACTAGCAATTCTTATAGATGACGTAACAACAAAAAGACAAATTGAAAGTATTAAAAATATAGGATATATAGTTAATATGGCATTTTTACCACCTACAAGTGGACATAAAAATTCTGCAAAAATTACTGACAATTTAGATTTATATATGATTCATTTACCCTTACAAGCTAGTAGTAGTAAATATGAAGAAGAAAACACTTTATATATAAATCATAGTATTGAAAAAATAGATGAACGAATTAAAAATTTAAAAGCACTTTATCCTAAAGCTGTATTTATAAATAATCATACAGGTAGCAAGTTTACATCAAATCAGGTAGCAATGGATAAATTGTTTCAGGTATTAAAAAAATATAATTATAATGTTAAAGCTGATGGTCCAGGGCAGGAACTAAATGTGATCAAAGACCTTATTAAGAAAATCAACAAGCACATTTCAGATGAAGATAAAATTCCTGAGGAGATGGAAATAGATTGGGAATCAGATATTATGCGAAGAGTATTTGTAGGAAAGCATACAATCAGAACTTGGAATATTTCCAACTGGGAAATTGATGGAAAATCAATTGGGGTTAGTTTCGACGTTAGTGTGTTTGTTGAAGAATAAAAATTATAGTGCTAACAGCACTATAATTTTTGGGAGTGTAATACCCTTATGAGCAATAAAATAAACTTGCTTAAGCTGAAAGAAAAAAAGTAGCGACAGTGAAACGGTATTTAACCTTAATAAAACGTAACTACTAACCAACGTCCGTATCTTACATCTGAGAGGAATAATATGTCAGAAAATCATACTATTGAGTTGAAAGATAGTACCTACAAAATAATGGTTAAAGCTTGTGAAATATCTAAAATAGATAACAAGCACCTCGTTGATTTAGCTATCAATGATTTTGTAAAAAAATTGAATAAAAAATCATATCCACCCAGACTATTTACGGACTTTAAAAAAGAAAGTGAGTTTATGTCTGCCAAGGCTTTTGACGACCTTGTGATATTTGGAAAAGCAGGTAATCTAGCCGTTATTAACGAGCTTAATGAGCTACTCTTAGATGGAAAAAACGAGGTCGTTAGAAATAGAACAGCCCGGTGTCTTGGTCAAATAAAAAATCCTTCATCCATTCGCTTTTTATTTAATGCCTTCGCATATAAAAAAAGCCGTACCCCCTATGCAAAAGATGCAAAAATCGCTTTAGCAGAATATGATTTTAATCAATTAAATGAAGTTATTTATGATGTATTAGAACAAGACGAGCTGTATATAAGTCCTCATGATCTAGTTTATGAACTTTTAATTGTAATTTTAAGAAAGTATTATTCAGAACCAGCAAAACTAAAATTTCCAGAAAACAGTTTTTATAAAATTGTGCAAGTTCTTGGAAAAACAACCGTAGATGTTTTCCCTCTTTTACCAGAAACGAGTGAGCTAACTACTGCTGTAGCCAAGGCTAAATGTAGAGAACTAATCTCACAAATAAATAAAAAGAAAAGTAACAACAACTTATCGTGGGAATGTTTAGGCCCTAACTATAGGCACTGTCTTCATGTTGATCCCTTATTTCCCTCTAATCTAAAAGAAAGCTGGTCATGGGAGGTAATGCAAGCACTAATTCAGGTGGAGGGTTATGAGGATGATCCGTATGAAGGGTGGATGCCAGGTTATATGCAGT
>ENA-ORXI01002243-ORXI01002243.1-sediment-metagenome-genome-assembly--contig:-NODE-2243-length-14077-cov-11.049286_pt1 | contig 14077 bp, 14 predicted proteins | sample MGYA00237861_ERZ511468 | MGnify/ENA primary metagenome ERZ511468 (study PRJEB26299, sample SAMN06266213) | sediment metagenome | isolation source: Hudson Canyon methane seep mesocosm | place... | reverse complement strand
GCCTGTAATGAGAATGTTTTGTTTTGTCATTGCCTGAGTTTAAAATCATTTCCTCAAGAGGGCAAGACATAGAGTGTCATGGTTATTGTTTGGCTGAACTTTGTTTTTCAATAGACTCTTTCATTGACACTAAAGCGCGGTCCATTAATGGTGCCGAAGCTTTATTTAAAATGATAGCTTGCCCGAGTTGAAACCAGTTAGCTAATTCGACAAGATCAAGTTCCGCAGCTTTTAGCCCCCGATAAGTAACAAAGAGGCAGCGACCAGTTAAATTACTACGCCAAGAAAATTTCATACGCTGTGATTGCTCATTAGCACTAACTTCTAACCAAGTGCCCACTTGTAATTCATTGGCTGTATTTAGAGCCTTTTCATCGCTTAATACTTTCTTTTCCTCTGGAATTAAGATGAGTGTTTCAACATTGTTCTCAATTTCTTTTTGTTCCTCAATAGTTTGTAATTCATTTTCTTCTAGAGATGATCCATTCAAACACTTGAGATGACATCCTTGCAGATCTTTAAATAAGCTAGTAATTTTATGTTGATTAAATGATGGACCACTTAATGCATCTCTTAGTGATTTTAGTAATCTAGGAATTATTTCTATCAGTTTATTACGTTCACTTGCTTCAGCTTTAGGTGCGACACTCCAGAGTAACTGCTCCATTAAAGCTAGGGATGTTTTCCATTCAGGACTGTCTTTTCCTTTTTGTAAAAAACGAAGCTTGAGTATCTTTCTCCAGTTATCATCAATAAGCGTAACAACAGCCTTCGGAACAGGAGAATATTGTGCAAGAAGTTGATTGATGTTTTGAGCAACTTCTTGTTCAGCAGCTACAAGTTTTTCTTGTCCTTCAGTCGTTTTTGCTATTCTTTGTTCGGCAACATTACTGCTTTGTTTTTGTTGGCCCATAAATTGAGTGAGTTGTTCGTTGAGATTAGTAAAAATCTTCATGTCAGTGTCAAACTCAGTCAGAATTGTATTAACAATTGAATCTATTTGGGTGAATAAAATGTCCGACGTTCCATTTGTGTGATCCCAGCCGGTTGATACTTTTGCTAAATTATTTAAAAGTAGCCGAGCGGCATGTTTCTTTTTACTGAAAAAGGTTTTATCGGTAATCGCGACTTTCAGCATAGGCAGTTGCAGTCTGGCTAAAAGAGCTCGAATAGGGGCAGGGATTGAACGATCTTCAAGGACAAACTCAAACAACATAGCAATTACATTCATGGTGTCTTCATCAATATGGCTAATGGATTGATTAACTACGGAACCATCAGCTTGAGTTTGACGAAGATTGCTAAGTAGAGATTGACGTAAATCAGGTAGTGTCATTGCACCACTTTTATCATGAGATATTTGAGTGCCAGGTTGATGTTGTAGATTAGATAAGGCAGACATCATTGTACTTATGTTCGCAGGCGATTCTACGGGCTGTTGATTCCCAGATCCCAAGCTCATTAATAAGTGACGTAGATTCTCGAAAACTTCAGCATCATCATCTTCAGAGGAGAGGCTATCGTTATTTATTTGCTTTGAGGGTGACGGTTTCCTAGCCGATACTTTGCGTTCTCTTTGATCCAGTTTAGGTAATATATTATGTTTAATTAATTCATCATTAAGTTCTTGGTATAGCGTTGCAAGACCAGAAATAGCATGTTGTTCGAATTGTTTATAAGTAACGAGTTTAATTGCAATGTCTGAGGTGATACTTGAGATCACTGTTTGAAGATGATTAACAATTTGTTCAGTAGATAATGGGTTGTCAATAACTTGTTTAATGTCGAGTATATGGGCAAAACGCTGATTTAATTGGAGTAACTCATTACCAAATACGGAGTCACCTTTTGTGGAAATTTTTTTGATGGCAATATGTTCTTCAAGAGCATCATTTTGCATTAATGATAATTCTGAATCACTTACAATCTCCGAAGATTCATTATCTGGTTCAGTCTGAAGAGGAGGGTTAAGCCAGAATGAGTCAAAGTCATCGAGAATTAATTTGGTGAATGATTGTTTGATATCACCTTGCTTTATACGAAATAAACGCATAATTGCAAAGTAATCTTCTTGTAATTGACTATTTGTTGCTTGCTCGGCTAATTTGAATAGACTATCGTCTAGGTTATTCAAAAAACCAAAACATTGGGGAAAGGAGCTGGCAATAAGTTTGCGGCATGCGGATATGACAACTTGGTGCTCATTCGAATGCTTCACCTGCATATTTTCTTGATGCGAGCCGAATGAGAGAATATTATTCCTGGCTACCATTACGCTACATCCTTAAATTTGTACGACATATTAAATTGGATTCTGCTTATTGATAAGATGCTTAGTATACTGAGACTGTTTAAATACGATTAGTACTCAGTTCACAGATTTGATAGATTCATGGCAAACTATGCTACTTAAGAAATAAGAAATACAGCCGATAAGTTAGGGTAAGTAAAACATTAAATAATATGGATAGTAATATTTCACCAAATGAATACGACCAATTTAAGCTGTTTTTAGAGCAAGCTTGTGGAATTGTGCTGGGTGATGGTAAGCAGTATTTGGTTACTAGCCGCCTTACTCGGCTGCTAAGAGATGAAGAAATGGACTCTATTGCAGAGTTATTAGCTGCAATTCAACGTAATATGCCACGACATTTACGTGATGCTGTTATTGATGCAATGACCACAAATGAAACATCATGGTTTCGTGACCGGAGTCCTTTCGAGTGCCTAGAAAAGACGGTATTTCCAGAGATGGAGCGAGACGGTAAGCGACAATGTCGAATCTGGTCCTCAGCGTGCTCGTCTGGCCAAGAACCCTATACGATAAGTATCACTGCAAGTGAATACGGAAAGTCCTTAAGATCAAGTGTGCAAATTGTTGCGACAGATATTTCTGCAAGTATGTTAGTGGAAGCAAAAAATGCAAAATATGATGAATCCATTTTGGGGCGAGGTTTATCGGCAGAGAGGAAGCAACAATTTTTTAAAGCATGTGACGACCGCTGGCAGATCGTGGATGATATTAAGCGCCGCGTCAGCTTTAGAGAGCAGAATTTATTATCGTCTTATGATTCATTAGGTAAGTTTGACATTATATTTTGTCGCAACGTACTCATTTATTTTTCAGCAGAACGTAAGTCTGACATCCTGAATAGAATGGCAAGGTCTTTAAACCCTAAGGGCTACTTGTTTTTAGGGGCATCAGAAACTATTACAGGTTATTGTGATGCCTTTGAAATGGTACGTAGCCCTCAGGGTGTATTTTATCGGCTTAAAGCTTAATTCTGAGTTGATTCCTGATTAATAGTTGTTTGTGTGGCTTGTTTTTGAATCGGTTCAGGCGCTTCACAGAAGCCTAACCAACTGCCAATTCGACGGAAGATATGTTTAATCAAGCGCCATAATCTAGGCAGTAGCCAAATCATGACTAGAATAAAAAGAATCAGACCAATTACGAATAAAACCGGATGATAGAGTGCTGCCCATAAGCCACCGATAACTAATAAGTCCTCTGAGATAGAGGCTGTCCAATTAGTAACGGGTTCAGGGGAGGTATTGATTAATAATCGTGAGCCTGCTTTGGTCGCGTGTGTTCCGGCCGCTAATGTTCCTCCTAGTAAGGCGGTGGTAAGTTCCATTGCTGGACCAACATCACCAATAGCGCTGGAGGCTAGCATCGCGCCAGCAGGTATTCGGATAAAAGTATGAATCGTATCCCAGCCTGAGTCTACACCTGGGATTTTATCGGCAAAAAATTCAACACAATACATGAACCCTGCTGCAGTCATGACCATGGGGTCGGTCAGAACTTCTAATTCGGCAGGTAGCGTCATATTGCCTGACGCGCCCATATAACCGAGCATAAATAAGGTTGCATAAAGATTAATGCCGCTTGCCCATGCGGCCCCCATACTCAGGGCAATAATACTGACTGCATCCATTTTATATTCTCCAATTACATAACGATTAATCTAGTCGAGAGTATCAGTTTTGTTATAGTGACAGTTTTATTGGCTGTCGGAAGTATTGTGATGGTAACCCGAACTGAATGTCTATCTTACCTTGAGACCTTATTAGAGCCTAATCGGTTCCAAGATTATTGTCCCAATGGATTACAAGTAGCAGGTCGAGATAATATTTCTAATCTTGTCTCGGGAGTGACGGCCAGTCAAGATCTACTTGATGCCGCTCTCGATCTGGGCGCAGATACTATCCTTGTTCATCATGGTTACTTTTGGCGGGGTGAAGATCCTCGTATAATTGGTATAAAACAACGTCGACTGAAACAGTTGCTAATTAATGATGTGAACTTAATTGTTTACCATTTGCCTTTGGATGCACACTCCACCTTGGGCAATAATGCTCAATTGGCCAAGTTATTCGATTTTGAAGTGGATGGGCGGATTTCAGCAACAGGTGAGCCTGCAATTGCATTATGTGGCTGTTTTAGACAAGAAAAAACAGTGCCGGAGCTTGCCGATAATATTAGACAAACACTGGGGCGTGAACCTTTAGTTATTCAGGCGCATGATCGTCCAATGGCGACAATTGGATGGTGTAGCGGTGCCGCACAAGGCTATATTGAGCAAGCGGCTGAATTAGGTCTTGATGCCTTTATGAGTGGTGAAATATCAGAACAAACCGTACATCTTGCCCGTGAACTTGGTATCAACTACTTTGCGGCAGGTCATCATGCAACAGAACGTTATGGTGTAAAGGCCTTGGGTGAGCATTTAGCTGAACAGTTTGATTTACAACATCAATTTATAGATATTGATAATCCAGTTTAATGATGGATACTCATTCTAGTGGAATAGGATAGTGATGACAGATTTAATAATAAAAATAAGACTCTTTTTTCGATTAACACTTTGGCAAGAGTTGCCTGCACAATCGAACTTTATTTTCCGTTGGCTAATCGATAGTCTGCGTGTCAGTTTTATTGTGTTGCGAGAGCTTGCAACGGGTGAATTAAATTTACGTGCAATGAGTCTTGTTTTCACAACTTTATTATCACTTGTTCCTCTTATTGCAGTTGCTTTTTCTGTGTTAAAAGCATTTGGTGTTCATAATCAAATTGAGCCTTTTTTGATTGGGGCGCTGGAGCCCCTTGGACCTAAAGGGCCTGAAATTACGGCTAATATTATTGGCTTTGTGCAGAATGTAAAAGTGGGAGTGTTGGGGTCATTAGGTGTGGCTATGCTGTTTTACACTATTATTGCTTTGATTCAAAAAATTGAAAATGCCTTTAATTTTGTTTGGCGGGTAAAGCGGGCAAGAAGTTTGGCAAGACGGTTCACTGATTATTTAAGTGTGGTTATGATTGGTCCTGTACTTGTTGTAACGGCAATGGGGATTGCTGCAACTGTCATGAATAATGATGTTGTACAAAGCATGCAAGCGATAGAACCCTTTGGAACTGTACTCCTATTCATCACCAAATTAACGCCTTACTTGATGATTATTCTCACTTTCACATTCTTATACATGTTTATTCCGAATACGCGTGTTGAGCTAAAATCAGCACTGGTAGGTGCTGTAGTAGCAGGTGTGCTTTGGGTGTCTGTAGGTAAGGTATTTGCCTCTTTTGTTGCTTCATCATCAAATTACACGGCGATATATTCAAGCTTTGCCATCTTATTCTTTTTCATGATTTGGCTTTATTTAGGTTGGTTGATCTTGCTGACCGGATCCCAAGTTGCTTTTTATTTACAGCACCCTAACCTAGTGAGTTTAGGAGGCCGTTCATATACCTTGAGTCCCCGCTTGAGAGAGAAAGAAGGTTTATGGTTAATGGTTATTATTGCTCGCCAGTTTTACCAGAAAAAACCTGCATATAGTTTTCAAGACTTAGAGGAAGAAACCGCTTTAACATCGGATATTTTACAAGAACTACTTACTACGTTAGAGCACGGCTCTTTATTAGTTGAGCTAGCAGGTGAAAAACCAAGCTATGTGCCTGCTACAGATAGTTCTGAAATTAGTGTGAAACAGATTTTAGATTGTTTACAGACAGCGGAAGAGTCAGATGACATGATCTCGAAGAGTAAAGCGGATGGAGTGGTTAAAACACTATTAAAACAGTTAAATGATAGCCAAGAAGAAAGCTTGGCTGGTTTAAGTTTGCGTGAACTTAGTATAGGGAAGGTGAGTGGTGAGTAAGTCTTCGCTATCGGGTGTAAAAATTCTATTAGCGGTCACAGGAAGTATTGCTGCGTATAAATCCGCAGATTTAGTAAGAAAACTACAAGATATCGGTGCCGAAGTTCGCGTCGTGATGACAAAGGCTGCTTGTGAGTTTATTACACCTCTGACAATGCAAACCTTAAGTGGTCATCCTGTTGCAATTGATTTACTTGATATTGTGCAAGAGTCGACAATGGGGCATATCACTTTAGCTCGCTGGGCTGACTGGATATTAGTGGCACCGGCTAGCGCAGATTCAATTGCAAAATTGGCGCAAGGCCGAGCAGATGATTTGCTGTCAGCACTCTGTTCAGCAAGTGAGTCCCCACTTGCAATATGTCCCGCTATGAATAACAAAATGTGGACAAACCCGGCTACACAAGATAATTTACAAACATTAAGAAAACAAGGAGTGCAAATCCTTGGGCCTGCCAGTGGTGAGCAAGCCTGTGGAGAGCAGGGTGAAGGTCGCCTGCTTGAGCCTGTAGATATTATTAATGAGTTATCACATTTAGTCGTACCAAAAAGATTAAAAGGTAAACGTGTCGTTGTTACTGCAGGACCAACACATGAGCCAATTGATCCAGTTCGTTATATTGGCAATAGAAGTTCTGGGAAAATGGGCTTTGCAGTGGCTAAGGCAGCCGCAGAAGCTGGTGCTGAGGTTACATTGATTTCTGGTCCATCACATATTGTGACACCGACAGGCGTGAGCAGAATTGATGTTAAAACGGCGCAGCAGATGCATAATGCTGTGATGAATAATAGTACTGAAGGTGATATCTTTATAGCCTGTGCAGCCGTTGCTGATTATAAGTTAGAACAGATTGAAAAAAGTAAGATAAAGAAAACAAAGCAAGATTATTTACAATTAAACTTAGTGCCGACTGTGGATATTGTATCGGCTGTTGTAGAGCAAGGCTCTGCCTCGTTTGTTGTCGGATTTGCTGCTGAAACAGATGATGTGACAAGCTATGCACAAGCTAAAATGGAACGCAAAAATCTAGATATGATTGCCGCAAATCATGTTGGTGAAGGGCTCGGCTTTGCGGTTGATGAAAATGCTTTACAGGTTTTTTGGCCAGAGGGGTCTCAGGTTTTTCCTTTGGCAATTAAAAGTCAGTTAGCACGAGATTTAATGACACTTATTATTGAGCGATATAATGCAAAAAATACAATTAAAAATTCTTGATCCACGACTAGGTGAGTCGATTGAATTGCCAGATTATGCAACAAGTGGGTCAGCTGGTTTAGATTTACGAGCCTGTCTAGATGATAATATTACAATATCGCCTGGAGAAACTGTATTAATCCCAACAGGATTAGCTATTCACATTGATGATCCATCCTTGGCTTCAGTTTTATTGCCACGTTCAGGACTAGGTCATAAACATGGTATTGTATTGGGTAATTTGGTTGGCTTGATTGATAGTGATTATCAAGGACAAATATTTGTATCATGCTGGAACCGAAGCCAAACGCCTTTTGAAGTTGTTGTGGGCGAACGTATTGCTCAAATGGTGTTTGTACCAGTTGTACAGGTTGGTTTTGAACAAGTAGATGAATTTACTAGTTCTGACCGTGGTACAGGTGGTTTCGGCCATACGGGGCGTAATTGATTCGAGATTAAGGAAAGGCAATGGGTGGCATTACAAAGCTTGCATTATCGTTAGGAAACAAAGTGATTGCAGTTGCAGCACTTGCAGTAACTTGCCTTGCTGTTATTGTTGGTTTTTTTGGTTTGCAGCAGTTATCAAACCAACAACTCCATGATGAACAAGAAAGTCATCAGACACAAACTGCCGCACAGTTATTTATATTAACAGCATCTAAAGTTGAGAGCTTAGAAAAGCAAATGGCTTTTGTTGCTAAGTCACCTAAAATAGTTTCTCTATTAATGAGTAACGACTCAGCTGCAATTGAGTACCAAGAACAAGCATTAAACTCCTTTTTCCCAAATGCATTAAAAACATGTTTATTTTCTGCTGATATTGATGATGTCGACCCCTCTGCATGTATTCCCATTTCATTTGCTACTTTAAATAGTCTACGGCTAGCAAAGAAAGAGGGTAACGCACCACTTGGCCTAATGAAAAGAGGAACGGATGAAGCCCATGTATTAATGGCTCATCGGATCACAAATAACAGTGATAGGGTTGTCGGCGTATTGGTTGTGACGTTAAATCCTAATATCGTCGAAGGCCTTTTGGGTAAGGCACCTGATTTTCAAGGTTATATAGAGTTACAGCAAGGCACGAAAAAAATAACTGTATTAACAAGTCATGGTGATGCGAGCAAAAAACAAGGTAATGCTAGTTTTGTGCAAAAAATACCCAATACATATTGGCGGACTGCATATTGGCCTCAAAAAATAAGCACCACTACTTCTTCAATCACGGGGTTGGCTGTGGTCATTGCGATAATTATCCTAATGTGGTTATTACGAGAGGGTGTGAGAAACTTTTTAGTTAAACGTGATGTTGCTACATTAAGATTGCAATTGGCAGATTTAAAATCTGGAACATTAAAACCAAAATATCCATTATCTTTTAGTGTATTGAATCCGATTAAAAATGATATTCAAACCTTGGCCAGAGAGAATTATCATGCAACAGCTAAAAAAGGTGCGACAGCAGACAGTATCAGTAAAAAAGTAGAAGAAAAAGAGATGGAGAAGGAAAATGCTGCTGAATTAGATCTGCTAGAAGAAGTTGTCAATATCGATCCTGTTATATTTAAAGCAAATGACATTCGTGGCATTGTTGGGGAGAATATAAACGAAGATAGTGTTAGGGCGATTGGGCAAGCGATTGGTAGTGAAGCTGGCGAACAAGGACAAAGCAGGGTTGTTGTTGGGCGAGATGGTCGACAGTCTAGCGCAAGTCTTAGTAAAGCCTTAATTGAGGGGCTATTAGCTAGTGGCTGTGATGTGCTTGATATTGGTGAGGTGCCCACCCCGATGATGTATTTTGCTTGTGAGCAAATGGGTACACATTCAGGTGTTATGGTGACAGGAAGTCATAATCCAACTCAGTATAATGGTTTGAAAATACTTTTAGCAGACCAAATATTATCTGGTGACAAGTTACAGGGTATTTATCAACGAACTCAGGATGCTAACCTGCGTTCGGGAGAAGGCGTATTATCCGAAGCTAATATTGAAAAGGATTATATTAGCAAAATAGTTGGCGATATAAGAGTCGGTAGAGCCATGAAGATTGTTATCGATTGTGGTAACGGTGTCGCCGGTCCTGTTGCATCCGTCCTATTTAAAGCATTAGGTTGTGAGGTTATCGAATTATATTGTGATGTTGATGGAAGTTTCCCAAATCATCATCCTAACCCAAGTGATCCTGAAAACCTACATGATCTAACTGAAGCCGTCCAAAAACATGGTGCTGAATTGGGCCTAGCATTTGATGGCGATGGTGACCGATTGGGTGTTGTGGATGGTTATGGTGTTCCAATATGGCCAGATCGCTTAATGATGCTCTTTGCACAGGATGTTTTGTCTCGGTCACCAGGCTCTGTTGTTGTCTACGATGTGAAGTGTAGCAATTTGCTTGGAGAGGAAATCTCTAAAGCAGGTGGTGAAGCAATCATGACGAAGTCGGGTTACTCTTTCATTAAAAGTGAAATGCAAAAACATGATGCACCATTAGCCGGTGAAATGAGTGGGCACATATTCTTTAAAGAGCGCTGGTATGGTTTTGATGATGCTTTATATGCCGGCTCTAGATTGTTAGAATTAATAGCTGATGACTTAATGCAGCGTAGAGCAACAGAAGTCTTTTCCACTCTACCAAATAGAGAAGGAACGGCTGAGATTATTGTCGAAATGGAGGAAGGGGAAAGCATTCCGTTTATTCGTCAACTAGCTGGTGAAGGGCGATTTGATGGCGCAGACATTAATACAATAGATGGTCTGAGAGCTGATTATCCTAATGGCTGGGGTTTAGTGCGAGCATCTAATACGACGCCTGGTTTAACCTTAAGGTTTGAAGCTGACTCTGTTGAAGAATTACATGATATTCAGCAGCGATTTAAGCAACAAATGTTGCAAATAAAACCTACCCTAATATTGCTTTTTTAGAAAGAGAATAAATGAGTTCAAATAGTCAAGACACGCAGAATGTTACCCAGGTTTTAACTGAGGCATTACCTTATATACAACGTTTTAAGGGTAAAACACTGGTTATCAAATATGGTGGAAATGCCATGGTTGATGAAGCATTAAAAAATAGTTTCGCGCGCGATGTTGTTTTATTAAAAGCCGTTGGAATTAACCCAATCATTGTTCATGGTGGCGGCCCACAAATTGGTGATTTACTTGGTCGTGTTGGTAAAGAAAGTAAATTCATTGATGGCATGCGAGTAACAGATAGTGAAACCATGGATGTGGTAGAGATGGTGTTAGGAGGCCAAGTTAATAAAAGTATTGTTAACTTGATTAATACACATGGCGGTCGAGCTGTAGGCTTGACAGGTAAAGATGGCAGTTTAATTTGTGCTGAAAAATTACATGTTTCACGCAATAGTGATGATCCTGCGATCAATGTGTCGGAGTTAATTGATCTAGGTCACGTTGGTAAAGTTAAAAGTATTGATACTAGCGTCATAGACATGTTGATTCAGAGTGACTTTATTCCCGTTATCGCTCCTGTTGGTGTTGGTGAAGAAGGACAGTCTTATAATATTAATGCTGATCTTGTTGCCGGTAAAATGGCCGAAGTATTACAAGCTGAAAAGTTAATTTTGTTAACTAATACGGCTGGTTTATTAGATAGCGAAGGAAGCTTATTAACAGGCTTGAATGCAAAGCAAGTGAATGAATTGGTTGATGACGGCACTATTTACGGTGGCATGCTACCAAAGATTGGCTGTGCACTTGATGCTGTACAAGCTGGAGTGACTACTGCACATATTATCGATGGGCGTGTACAGCACGCACTATTATTAGAAATGTTCACAGATCAAGGTGTTGGCACGTTGATTCGAGGAGGCTGGCAATAAATGAGCGAACAAAAATCAACTAGAGCACAAGTAAAACAATCTCGAAGACAAGAAATCTTGGAAGCATTAGCGCGTGAATTAGAACAGAATCCTGGGGAGAGAGTGACTACTGCTCAATTAGCTAAAGGTTTAGGCGTTTCCGAAGCAGCACTTTATCGTCACTTCCCAAGTAAAGCACGGATGTTTGAGGGCTTGATTGAATTTGCTGAAGAAACAATTTTTGGTTTGATTAATCAAATCTTAGACAATGAGAAAAATGCGATAGCTCGTTGTGAAAAAATTATTACGCTACTATTAGGTTTCAGTGATAAAAATCCTGGCATTAGTAGTATTCTTGTAGGTACAGCACTGACTGGCGAAACAGAACGATTACGTCAGCGTGTTAATCAGTTTTTTGAACGCTTAGAGACTCAGTTCCGTCAGATATTGCGTGAAAGAGAATTGACATTAACGGATGCGGGTGGCCGCCCAGTTAATGAAACTGCCAATTTATTGCTTACAGTGGTAGAAGGACATTTACAACAGTTTGTGCGTACAGGTTTTAGACAATCTCCACTGACTGGTTGGGAACAGCAATGGTCATTAATTGCAACGTTATTACGGGCATATGCATGATTAGGGTTGTTGTTATCAGTAATGATAGGACTGTTCAGCAGAGATTGGCTGCACAAATGGATATACAGTTGACCGTAATAGAAGCCACATCAATGGATGAGGCTGTTCAACTTACAAAAGAATGTTATCCGGATATCATTGTAAGTGAAAAAAACATGGAGAATGTCGACGCTGATATTCTCTGCCATTTTTTAAGTAAAAACTGTCCATCAGCACAAAATATAATCCTAGTTGAAGAGCAGCCTACATTTGATATGTTGCAAAGCTCAGGTTTTAATGTCCGAGGTTATCTTACTTCAGAACAAAAACACCTCATCGTTAAAGCTGTTCGTGTCGTACATGATGGAGAGGCGTGGCTACCGAGAAGACTGGTTGCCGAAATGCTTAATTATTTTGCATCTCATCATGTAGAAAAAGTTAATAATGACGAGCCAAAACTTAAATTAATGAGTTAAATATTTCATTCAAATAATGGCATTTATTTCCTGAGTTGACTCCTTTTTAACTGCTTATTAGGGATGAATATAGTGAGAAACAAGGCACCTTCGGGTGCTTTATTTGTTTTTTAGTATAAACTTTTAGGCCATAATTTTGGCGGCAGGCGATTGCCGCTATTTTTTTGACGTCATTGTCGCTACTTCTCTATCTTATTGTATTTTAACGCTATTTATTTTATGGCATGTTCTCTGCTATGTCTTTTATTAAAAAAGATTAAAGTTGGAGAAAAACATGCCGATAAACTTCGAATCCGCCCTAGGAATTCATGCTGATGCACTTCAAGTCCGTTCTCAACGGGCAGAGTTGCTTGCATCGAATCTGGCTAATACCGACACGCCAAATTATAAAGCGCGTGATATTGACTTTCAATCTGCCATGAAAATGGCGGCAAGTGGTCAGTCAACCGGCATGCAAACTTCCCACGTTAATCATATTCAGCCTTCTGCTGCCCAGTTTAATAACCCTGCAGTACAGTTCCGTATAGGTATGCAGGACTCGCTCGATGGTAATACTGTCGATGAGCAAGTGGAACAGGCACAGTTTATGCAAAACTCAGTCCAGTATCAGGCTAGCCTTGATTTTTTAGGTGGTAAGTTTAAAGGGTTGCTTAGTGCAATTAGAGGAGAGTAACGATTATGTCGCTATTTAATATATTCGATATCGCAGGTAGTGGAATGAGTGCCCAGTCACTTCGTTTAAACACAACCGCCAGTAATTTGGCTAATGCTGATAGTGTTAGCAGTAGTGTTGATCAAACCTACCGAACACGAAGTCCCGTATTCTCTGCTGTGCTTGATGATGCCCAACAAGGTTATAAGCAAGGTGGTGTGCAGGTGAAAGGGATTGTAGAAAGTCAGGTACCTGTACGTCAAGAATATAACCCTAGCCATCCTATGGCTAATGAAGAAGGTTATATATTCCATTCAAATGTAGATTCAATGTCTGAGATGGCAAACATGATGTCGGCTTCTCGTTCATATCAAAACAATGTCGAGATTGCTAATACGTCTAAGCAGTTATTGCTTCGTACTTTGCAGTTAGGTCAATAAGGGTAAGGGAGTAAACGATTATGGCAATTAGTGGTATTGATAATTCGGGTGCATATGCTTTTCTAAATGCAAGTTCAGCTGAAAAAGAAGTAAAAGATGATGGTGAGTTGGCGACTGCTGATTATCTATCACTCATGACTGCTCAATTAAAAAATCAAGATCCCATGGAACCAATGGATAACGGTGACTTTCTTGGCCAAATTGCCCAGTTCGCCACAGTAAGTGGTATTGGCGATCTTAATGACTCATTTTCTGGTTTCAGCCAATCTATGCAATCAGATCAGGCGCTCCAAGGTTCAACATTAGTTGGTCGCTCTGTTCTTGTACCATCATCAATTGGCACGATGACTGCAGAAGACGGATTAAAGGGGCAAGTTAATGTCGCAGAACCTGTAACAAATTTGAAACTACAAATATTTAACGAAAATGGTGTTTCAGTCAGAACAATTGAAATGGGCTCAGCTGCAGGCTATACCAATTTCACCTGGGATGGCTTTGATGATAATGGTGTTGCACAAACACCTGGTGTTTATCAATTTAAAGCAACAGGTAGTGTGAATGGTGATAACACCGCATTTGCAACTGCAACGGTAGCGAAAGTTGAAAGTGTCTTGGTTGGAGGTGGTAGCCAAGGATTAATTATGAATTTAGGTGGTATTGGTTCAGTACCATTTAGCGAAGCACAAGAAATTACTTAAGGAGGGCATTGATATGTC
>ENA-ORXI01002242-ORXI01002242.1-sediment-metagenome-genome-assembly--contig:-NODE-2242-length-14080-cov-6.074127_pt1 | contig 14080 bp, 21 predicted proteins | sample MGYA00237861_ERZ511468 | MGnify/ENA primary metagenome ERZ511468 (study PRJEB26299, sample SAMN06266213) | sediment metagenome | isolation source: Hudson Canyon methane seep mesocosm | place... | reverse complement strand
AATAGTTAAGAAGATTATAACGATTTGCGAAGGGGGATACTAATCTTGATCAAAAAAAAACCCGGTTACCTGGGGAATTGTAACTGGTGTGGTGATTGGTTGTGGTTTATTCGACTCAATTCCCATCAATACAAACACTTAAGTCTTTCGCTCTTCTTGTATAAACGTCAATAATCATCAATAATCACCTATAAAACTTTTTCAACTGGTAATATTCTGGTAACCAAAAAGCCGTTACCCGTTAACCTGGAGCGGGGTATGAGATTAACAGAGTCAAGAATTGAGAAGCTAGCCTGGACTCCAGAGTGGATGGGGCGCAGAAAGTATTTTGCTGACCATGTTATAAGCGGTCTGTTCGTCGCTATAGAGCCTAGCAACTCCAAAAGTTACGGCCTTAGATATAGTATAGCTGGTAAGGACAGGCGTCAAATATACGGCCCTGTGTCAGATTATCAGCTTGAAGAAATAAGAAAGATAGCGAGATTAGACAAGCAGCTTGCCAATGATAACAAAGATCCCTTTGCGGCAAGAAAGAAAAGAGCGGCTGTAATTCAGTTGGGGCTATCCACAATAGGTGGCATAACAAATAGCTATTTTGAGTCTGCGGCATTCTGTAAGCTTGCACCCGGCACCCAGTCAAAATATAAAGATAGCTACAAACTGTATATAAAAGACGAGCTTCAGTTTAAAGAGGCTTCCGAGCTAACTCGAATTGATATTATTGAATACCTTGAAGATGTTTTCAGGCTTGGTAAGCCTGGCGCATATCGAGAGGCAAGGAAAGCTTTAAAGAATATTTTAGACTTTGCACTAGATAGAGAGATGATGGAAGTCCCTTTATTTTTCAGAATCCCGCAGCTTGCACCTTCAAAGGCAAGAGATAGATATATAAAGCCGCATGAGATACCAGCCATTATTTCTCTGCTTGAGAGCCGAAAAAGCTCTATGGCTGCTTATGCTTGGAGATGGATGTTTCTAACTAATTACAGGGCTGGCGAGGCTAGGGCGCTTCATTTTTCATGGATTGATAAGGAAAGCGAGACTGTAACCATTCCGGCTGAGTTTGTTAAATCTAGGCGTGAGCATGTTTTACCTATGCTTCCAGCTATGACAGAGCTTATTGAAGAGCTACTTAAAATTCACCCTCATGACGGGTATGTATTTTCTAAAGATGGAAAGAATGTGTTGCATGAGTCATCGGTGGGCGATTACTTAAAAGAGCATAATATTAAATTCACACCTCACGATCTGCGAAAAACGTTTGCCACCAATGCAGAGGAGGAGCTTGAAATGAGCGAGCAGGATATAGAGATTTGCTTAAACCATGTGAATTTAAAAAATACATCACAAAAGCATTACCGGCATGGCCCTAAGTTAAAAATGAAACGAAGGGCGCTACAGCACTGGCATGATTATTTAGCCTCGTTAACTGGCGAGAGTTAGTTTTGTTTCAATTAGCTTTCCATCCATAAAGGCATCAACATCAGAGCGCTTGTATCTGATGGTCTTGTGGCCAAGCTTGATATACGGAATGCCATCCCGCTTTTGCCTGCGTCTTGATAGTTCGGATTCTGATATTTGAGTTATCTCACTAACCTCTTTCGGTAATAGGTATGCTTCATTGATATTCATGCTGCTAACTCCTCGCTTTTTTCATATAGTTCTCTATCTGGCTTTACCACTCCAACTCGACCTTTTGCCCTAGCTGCATCTAGGCCCTCTTTGGTTCGTTCGCTTAAAAGATTGGCTTCAAACTATAAAAAGACTCCTGTCATCTGAAAGAAAAACCTACCCATTGCAGTGCTTATATCGATATTTTCTTTAAGAGAAATAAGCTCAGCACCCATATTCTCAAACTTGCTTGATAGCTTTGTTGGGTGTTTTAGATTTCTGTCCAATCTATCAAGGCTCACACTAAAGCTTATCAACTTCCCTGCGAACTTTTTTTGAGCCAAGCAGTAACCATCAAGTCATTAAGATAGTCATAAAATCCTTTTGCCTTTTCGCGTTTGGTTTGAGTTTTTGAGTTCTTGCCTCGTTTATATGTCGCGTTCTTAATTTTCCACGTAAATCACTGCGCTCCTTCGCCTGTGAATTGTTGCTTCGTGTCTTGTTTTGATTTGAGCTTCTATATATATGCGGATTTGATCGTCAATGCATGTCAAATCAACCAAAAGTTATCATCTAATGTAGTTGTCCGTACTTTGTTTTGCAAGAAGTATTAGATAATAAATGCAGATAAGTGTTGATGTCTGAGTGTTGTCTTGGGTTTTTAGTAAGTTGTGAGTGAGGTCTCTGTTCAAAAAAATTTAGAACGAGCCAGGTTGCTGAAGTAGTTCAGTTTTGTGATTTCTTGTTTGCCTGTATGGTGCTGTAATGCCGTATTTAGCCTAGTTTGTGGCGCAATCGCGTAGGTCAATGTCGTGTCGTTAAATCGGTGGCGGAATTAGCCGTTGAGGCGGTTCCGCGAGACGCGGAGCGGCGAACAGCGAGGCAGTTTTACGGCGGGGGCGGCGGTATCACGGCGCGATTGACTGAGGGAAATGCGGGGCTTGTTATCTGCTAACGCCTCAACTATAAATCAACTGACAGTAACGAATACCACCAACAAACGAGGGTTACACCATGAGCACACGAGCAACCTATGTAATTGACGGTCACGGCTTTTACATCCATACGGACGGCTACCCCGAACACGCGGCGCTGTACTTCCTTAACATGGTTAAGGCGAACGCGGTCGAGATTAAAAGCCACCCACAAATAAAGCACGAATACATGAACCGACCACGCGGCGGCTATGCGGCGCATTTTCTACGCGGTAACTGCTTGGCGGAATTTACCGAAGGGCACGACGCGCACGGCGACACGGAGTACCAATACACAATGGACGGGGCGGGGCATTTAACTGTGTACGGGGTGAAAGAGAATGAAACCGCGACGGGCTTAGTCAGTGACTTTATCAACCGCCATCATAAAGAGATTAACAGTTATTACGGCGGCGACTTCGAGCCAGTAACGCATTACACGCCGGAATATGGCGGGGTCGAGTATTACACGGTGAGTCAATGCGTGGTTTTGTCTGAGTATTACCGCGAGCAGGCGCAACGGTTCGCCGCGAGCAATCCCAACTACGAGAGCAGCATCAAACTGGCTCGAACGTTTAGCGAGTTGGCGCGGGTCGCGTTAGATGAGTTTAGCGAGTTGAAACAGCCAACACTCAAGCCAGTACCGAAACCAACACCGATACATAACCCGCTTTTACACTTCAAAGCCACGCAAGCGCCCACGCCGTCAATCGTTGCCAGTGTCACGCTCAACCCTGAAAAGAACGGGGTTGAAATAGCGTTTGATGAAAAGCCCCCGTTTGAGTTGCGTACACGCTTAATGGATGGCGGCTTTAACTATTCAGGGCGACAGGGTCTTTGGTATGCGAAACAGTGTACCGCTACTTTGGCTCTAGCTGATCAAGTCGCGACGGAATGCGCGGGGGTCTCCAATGTTGTATAGCGAGGTGTTACATATTCCTACGCAAGAGGGGCGGCGCTTGGCCTTTCGGTATGAGCAGCGCATCAAGGCCGGTGATGACGGTCACAAGATAGAAGCAGAATTTAACCAGCGTGCGGCGGGTCTTACCCGTTGCGATGTGGGTTATATCAAACAACGCCTTGCCGGTTTAATGGTGGGTCAATGTGTCAAAAGAGGGTTAGTGTAATGCAGATTAGCAACGGCACAACCTATCACGACGAAACACCCGCTTCGGTGATTGGCTGGCTAGAGACTAGCCGTCAACGGGGGCAACGTATCCGTGTGTTTTATGGCGATACGGACACGGGGCGCGATTGGATGGAAGAAAACGACACAATGGGGATGGTTGGGCGCTCAATGGGGCCGTGCAAAATACCGCTATTGGTCAAGACTCGCCGCTCGTTAGGGGGTGGCGGTATTCTCGATAACTGTATTGTGCGTATTACCACGAAAGACCGTAACGGCAAAATAACGGATGTCTACCAGCACCCGAACTACCATACAAACCGTTTAAAGGTGTTGGCTCGCAATGACGATAAGGGCAACACGTTTGCGGCGTATCGGGGCGGTTTAATTTATGCGAGCTTCAAAACTGAGGCAAAAGCGCGGCGCTGGCTGGCATTCATCAAGGGCGAACGAAACAGTAAATAGGGGGTGGTATGAAAAACACCAACATAGCCGCATTACGGGCGCGGGGGCTTGCGCGTGATGTAGGCTATTTAACAGTTGATCAAGTGTTTTCACGCTTGTATGTGATTGATGGTCAGGTATACCGCACTAGCCAGTCACCAACGGCGCAATGCTTGGGCGAATATCACGAATTCAAGAATGTTAACCGCGATAATGCGCGGTATACGTTCACATAGGGGGCGGTAATGGTCATTTTATACCGTTGTTTAATCTTGATATGCGTTTTGCCCTTGCTCGGCGTGGGGGCGGGTGAGCTGTTCAGTGGTGAGCCGATAGTGGGCGGTATCCTGATAGGTGCGGCGCTAATGCTGTTCGATGTTTTTTCGGGTGGGGGTGAGTGATGGCGGCTTTAGTGGTTGACTCAATTACCCCGCACGCGTTCAAGCATGAAAAGGGGGCGGGGGTGGTGGTCGTTAAGTTCCACATTGACGACCAGCACTATGAGTACCGCCTATCGGGCAATTTGGCTAAACGTGTTGCCGAGGTTGAGGAGGAGGAGCGGCGCGGGTTTAGTAATGTCGTCGCGCTGATTGAGTTCATAGATTCTGAACGTGAACGCTTAGATGCGATTTATTCGGAACGTGAACAGCGAGCCAAGAATAAGCGGCGTTTATCACGGTAACAAAGCAGGCTGAAAAATTTTAGAACGGGCTAGGTTTTCTAAGTAGCGGGAAAAAACCCGCCCCTCCTCCCCCATGCATTTTATGGGGTTTTTCATGTCTTCCAAATCAACCGGAAGTGGATTTAAGGCAATGAAGTGCCGTGGAACATTGGCCGTGGAACATGTTTTGAGCTTACAAGTGTAAATGCAATAAGACATTGTATTCCCTATTATATAGGTAATTTGTGTGGGGTGGTTGGTTCCTATATAGCACGTTTTTGGGTGGCTGGCGCATTCGTGAATAGTTGCTACCTTGATAACTGATAGTTGAGTTAAATAAATTAAATTGAATAGGTGATGATATGAGTGCAATTCTAGATTTCTCAAAAGGTAAAGCAGCGATAGCTATAACTGAAAATGGCGAAACACCATGGCACGGATACGGCACGCGAGTACCAGGCAATGCTGATTTGGATCAATGGCGAATAGCGGCGGGTCTCGATTTTCATGTTGATACACGCCCCTGTTATACCACTATGAATGATTCTCAAATATTAGTACCAGACCGCCGCGTATTAGTGCGAGACGATACCAACGCGCCTTTAAGCGTGGTTAGCGATAGATACAAAGTGGTACAGACAAAAGAGATATTCGAGTTCTTTAAAGACCTATGTTCAGACCTTAGTTTTGAACTTGAAACGGCGGGGGCATTAGATGAAGGAAAACGAGTTTGGGCACTGGCTAAAACGCCCGATAATTTCCGCATCATGGGGCAAGATGAGGTAAACGGTTATCTACTATTAGCCACCTCTTTTGATGGTTCGCTTGCAACTAGCGCACGGTTTACGACGGTTCGTGTTGTTTGCCAAAACACGTTATCAGCCGCACAACGGGACAAGAAAAACGTCGCCACTGTTAGGCACGTATCAAAATTTGATGATAGAGCGGTTAAAGCTCAATTAGGTATCAGTGGCGACGTTATGGCTCAATTCGAAAAAGATGCAACGCTACTTTCACAAGCGGAAATTAGTCCAGATGAAACCCGCGCCTATTTTGAATCCCTGCTAGGCAATGCGGCGTTCGAATTTGATAAGAGCGGTAAAAAGGAGCCTGAAAACCGCACCGACTTTTCTAAAAAGTTCAAAGCAATAATTGATTGCTACTTGAACGGCGACGGGGCGCAATACAAATCATCTAAAGACACCTTATGGGGCGCGGTCAATGCGGTAACTAATTTTGTTGATCATAAAGCACAGTCTAAAACAGCGAGTAGCAGACAGAATCAAGCTTGGTTTGGTCATGGTGAAAGCTTGAAAAACGAGGCGTTCAAGTTGGCATTAGCAACCGCCGCGTAGTCTCATTATTTGCCGGTATGGATACCGGCTTAAATCGTTTTTAGTTGAGGGTATTTATCATGGATAATTTAGCGGGTTTACTTTCGTTTGATGGTTATTTTGCAGTGTTAGAAATTGGCGGTTATTGCGTCGCGTTCGTGGTTGCGTCGTTTGTGTTGGTGCGTGATATGTCAAAACAGGGGGGCGCGTAATGTTGGTATTTATTGATCAAACCTCGCGTGAAATATTCGCTAAAACCTACGCGGCTATGCTGAAAACCGAGGCGGATAAAGACGGTTACAAATTCGATGTTATGGTTAAACGTGAGATGTTAGACGGCAAAAAAGAAGCCGTTATTCGCACCTATGAAACCGAGACCAACGACGACGGTATAAGCGGGTATTTTGACTGGGCGTGGTATCCATTAGACGACGACGGGAACCGCAAAAACGAGCGGCCTTTTATGAATGGTGGTTGGGTTAATCATGGTACTGTCGAAAAGCCTGATTGGAGTAGCCACTCGTGAAATTATTCATAGTCGAATCATTAGGCGTATTGCTCGTTAATGCGGGTTTATGCGCGGTTTATATGTCCGCGTTTGGGGGGCATTATGTTAGTTAAAATAACGCCTAGAGAATTAGAGTTTTTGTCTCATAGGTTAGAAGTGAGCGACGCAATAGCAGAGACTTTAATTGATTCTGAATTAGGCTATTCAAGCGCGGTTTGTGTGGCGGGTATAGCGGACGGTCTACTATACCGGCTAACCAAATCAGGCGTGATTGATTGCGAGGCGTTAACGGCTTTAGAGCGCGATATAATAACAGATTGTTTTGAGGGTTCGACTTGGTTTGTTGGTATCACTCAAGAGGCACGCGATACCAGCAAGCCGCAACTTGTATCGGGGGCACGGCGCACTATTAGCCGATTAACTGAAAAGCTACACGGGGCGGGTTTAGATGTTCCCGCCGTGCCTGATTACTAGACTAAACACGCCCCACTATAGGCCGGTATCATACCGGCTTTTTTATGCCTGCTATAAACGCCCCTGTTCGCCTTTCTACACAATACCGCTCTGAATGTATCGACTCATAAGTGCGCCCTGTTAGGCGCGTTCTGATTGCCTGCTAATATGCGTCGTTGGTGTGGTCGTGTGGGGCGCGTCGTTTGGGCGTATCTAGTCGCATTTTAGTGGGTGGCGTGGTCTCGTTTGGTATCATTTCCGCCCCGTTTGGGTGGTGCGTGTGGCGTGTAATTGCGTAGAAAGGCATTTATTTTTAGATTGTTTGTGCATAATAAAAGCCTGTTTTGATAGCGTGGTGTTATCAATAATCCGCGTCGGGGGGTGGCTTGCGTGCGCTCGTTTGATTGCGTGCGTTAACGATTTGCATGGCGTGCGCAGATTTTTAAAATCTATAATGCAAAAGCGATGAGCGAACGCATTGCAGCGGGTCCTTCCTGTCATTTTATCCTGTCCACGGGGGGCGCGGAGCGCGGTGTAAGAAAACTTTTCGATTTTTAAGGTGTGCTCCACTTGTCCCTGGTGTTTGTGAATGTTGTTTGCATTATGCGGAAAATAGGACCCCCAAACCCCCATTTTATGATCATATGGGGGTGGGGTTTTGAGCTGTGTGCTACGGTACGTTTGGTCGTAGTCGCTGTGTACTTAGCTTTTTAGGGGGTGGGCATTCAATGTACCACCCCTTCGTCGTTGGTTAGGTCTATCTCCTTAAATGATACTGACTCGAAATTGTCAGCCGCCTCACGTAACATGGGTAAGGCTTTCTCAGACTCCAAAGAGGAAACTACGGCGTCGGAACCGCCCACTGTTGGGTTGGTGACCACGAGGGCATAATCCAGCGGGGTAGGGAATACGTCATTCAATAGGTGTGCTATCGCTCCTAGTTTTGCGTCCGTGCAAACAGAGCAAAAACACACTTTATCTTGTTCACTCATACGGCACCTATCATACGTTCGTTAGTGAGCGGGGCGTTACCCCGTTGGTTGTATGCGGCTAATACCGCGCCGGCATGACTCCGTTTTTGAGGCACCTTAACCAGTACTGACCAATTATCTGGAAATTGCCCCATCCGTTCTAGGGTGGCGGCGCTATTCATGTCATAGATTGCTCGTCCATCATAGATGACATATTCTTGTTGTTTTTGTTCCGTCACTTTTGTTCCCTCTTAGTTTGTCGGTATTGTTTATCATATGCCTTTTTACGCTCTTTCCGTTCGGCTAACCGACGAGACAACATATGCTCATCAAAATCGTCGCGAAGAAATACGCGGCGACCGTTGATTAGGTTGGAGGGTAGGGTGATGTGCCCTAAACTCAGGGCATTGCGAAGGGATTGGATACAGGTATAGCCAAGAAGAGGTGCCGCCACGTTAAGCGTATAGTAACTATTGGGCGGCATATTTCCTCACTGGTGGGTTATCCCCACGGTATATGATCAACTAAGCGTAACCAACTGTCAGGACCCGTAACCACTTTCGAGCCTGAGACCTTCACTGTCACCTTTACGGTGTCACCTTTTACCTTTCCGTGTTTCTTGATCAGATCACTATCGAGTTTCAGGATAGTCATAGACCATTTACTTTTTGGTATTGTGCCGAAGCACACCATCTTTTCGTAATCTAGGGGCAACTCGAACGTGTACTCTTCATCACCAAGTGCTTCGCCCGTTCTCACACAGGCGTCGTATTTCTTACCGCTATACAGGGCGTAGAAATCCACCACTGAGTGCTCGTCGTTGTCGAATGCACAGTGAGCGCCGTTTGCCATCGCGAGGCCGAACAGCACATAAACAGAGCCATTCGCCGTCTGGCTGTGCTCCCGTGTCTCTTGTACTACGGTGGACTGCGTACCGTAGGACAACCACGCCACATCGACATTCAGGTGCTTCGCCAATTTATCTAAGTTGCCTTTTCCGGGCTTTGTCCCGTGGAAATACTTTCGACTCGCCTCGGGGCTGACCTTGAGAATGTCCGCGAGTTCTTTTTTTCGGCCATACCCGTGTGCCGCTATGCCTGCCTGATCACATGCTAAGTTAAGTCGTTTTACGAACGCTTCTTGTTCCGCATCCATTCTAATTACCGTTATTGCTAGCTGTTTATCCATTATCCGTTTAGTGAGTCGCCATCCGTAGCATATTCATAACTGTTAGTAGTGATTATAACCATGTATCTTAATCATGCAATCTTTTGTTGGTATCATGCGTGATGCAGAAATGAATTATATGGTGATACTTGTTTTCGTATCATATTGATAGATAGGTTAAAAAGTAACTATTTATTACCCTTTTGATGTTGGTGAAGTATTTGTTGCTGAAGATTACGTATGAAAAAATAATAACCAATAGTTGATTTTGGTTCGGTGGGGTATTATTGTTGTGTTTCGAACGGAGTCGAATCTGCTAATCAAATAAGGAATAAATTATGCCAAGTGATGCTGCAAGAAAAGTCATGGAGCTCCTGAATGAAGCCTGCGACCAGGCTGGGAGTCGGAATAAACTAGCGGGGTTTTTGGATATATCGTCTCAAGCGCTGGATTGCTTTCGCCGGTCGGGAGAGGCTTCGTTAACGTGTGCCTTGAAACTGGAGAAAATGACCGGAGTAAGCTGGCGTGAGTACGCCCCTCGTGCCGCTAACAAAGTTGATGGGATAGGGCACAGCCCCGAAGGAGGTTGTGATCATGAGTAAGGCACCTAACTTCGAGGCGATCCCGCAAGAGCTTAAAAACCTTACGCGCTGGGTTGTCTGGAAGCTTGAGAAGAAAAAGAAAAAGAACGGCGATGTTAAATATACCAAGGTGCCCTACAGTGCGAAAACTCACCTCTACGCGTCAACCAGTGATAAGAAAACGTGGACTAGTTTCGAGGAAGCTAAGGAGGCGTTTGAGGACGGCGGTTATCACGGTATTGGGTTTGTCTTTGCGCGTGGGGATGGATATGTCGGTATCGACCTCGACGACTGCCTCGATGAATACGACGGACTTAACCAATATGGACGAGATGCCTTCATCCAAATTCGTAGCTATACCGAATATAGCCCCAGCGGCAAAGGCCTGCATATCATCGCTAAAGGTGAGTTACCCGGTATGGGGCACTGCGATACCAAACGTGGCCTCGAAATGTATGATGACGGGCGTTATTTCACCTTTACGGGAGAAGTGTATTCTGACGCGACGGCGATTGAGGATCGAGAACTTGAGGTTAAGTCGCTCTACCATTACTGGTTTGATGATTTTGGCGGGGCCTCGGGCGCTGGGTCAGTCAAGCCTGGTAAGTACCGATTTGACCCGAAAGCAGAAATTACGGAGCTGGATACGCTTCAGCTCTCGCAAGACGTAGTAGACCTTGTTCGAGATGGCACGGGCATGGATCAGTTTAACGGTGATCGGAGTGTAGCGATCTTCGCTGTTTCCAGAACGATGTTGAACGCAGGCGCGACCCCGGAGACCATCGCGACGATCTTTTCGGACTCGGCCAACTTCCTGGCTGGTGCAGCGTTGGAGCGACGGGGCGGGAACGTGAACTCGGCGCGGTGTTGGCTACTCGACCAGATAGTTATGAAACAGAAAGCGGCCTACGATGCAGAAATGGCGTTGCTGTGCGATGACGAATTCGACGTGATCGACGACGACGCGGAGCCAGGGACGAAGAAGGTCAAACCGATAGTGTCCTATAGCAAATACTTCGAACGCAACGCAGTGACTTATCTCAATGCAAACGGGGTGAAGCGATACCGTGGGCAGTATTACGCCTACGATAGGTGGAGTTGGGTGGAGTTGTCAAATGATGAGCTAGTGGGACGAATAACAACGGACCTGTCAGGGCAAAGTATATCCATGTCCGTGATGAACGATACAGTTAAACACATAACGCGCCGGGCAGTTGTGGAAAGTTTCGAGGTGTCGCCAACGATGATAGCTTTCAGAAATGGGGTGCTTGATTTAGCGGGTTGGGATGTGGGTAAGGTTGATCTGACCTTGAAATCTCACCATCCTAAATACAATATTACATCGTTGCTCGATTACGAATACGACCCTGCAGCGGCGTGTTCGGAGTGGTTGACGTTTCTTGATTCTTCGTTCGAGGGAAATGCTGAGCTGGTGCGGACGCTGCAGCAGTGGTTTGGCTATTGCCTGACCTATGACTATCGTTTTCAAAAGATGCTAGTGATGGCTGGGGTGTCTCGGTCCGGCAAGGGCCTGATTTTGGATATTTTGGAGTATTTGATTGGTCAGGGCAGCGTAGCAGGCACCACGCTAGCGAGTCTCGCAGGCAAGTTCGGCTTGGAGCAAATTATTGGTAAAAAGTTAGCAGTCATCGGAGACGCACATCACGCTGACAAGGGTGCGGTTCCGCGCTCCAAAGAGGCTATATTAAGTATTACTGGCGGAGACACCATGCCAGTCGATATGAAGAACGTGAAAGAGGTGTCGTTGAAGATTACTGCACGCTTGGCGATGGCTTGTAACGACATACCGATGTTCTATGACAACTATAACGCCTTGGAAAATCGGTACTTGGTGATACCGTTCAAAAAGAGTTTCTACGGGAACGAGGATCCGCTCTTGCCGAAGAAACTCAAAAAGGAGTTGGCGGGTATTTTCAATTGGGCGGTTCAAGGCTTGCTCGACTTGGGCAGGGAAGGGACGTTTTTCGAAGGCGAGCTATCTAAGCAGGCCAAGCGGGAAGTGCGGGCGCGACAAAACCCCATCGGTGCATTTGCTGCCAAATACTGTGAGGAGGGTGATGACCACCGGGTGCCGATAAGAGAGGTGTACGATGCCTATCTGAAATTCTGCCAATTGGATGAAATAAAACCGGAATCTCCTAAGATATTCTCCCAGCGAATCAGTGAATCGCTACCGGGAGTCGGTAGGGGGCTAACGTATGGCGGTCGAAATTCCAAAAGATCGAAAGCTTATCTTGATATGAGGTTGCGTGACGATATGGTGGCGGACTTGGTTGCGGAGGTCGAGGGTTTTACCGAGGTTGAGCTGGATTAACCGGTATCACCAACAGTATCACGCCTTTTAAGTTGAAGAGTGCGTGATACTCATTTGAGCTTGTGATACTCCTGTGATACCTATATTTCAGAAACGGTCTCACGCTCTAGACCAATAGATACAAGGGGCTAGGCTGTTGGTGATACTGTGATACCTATCTTTGTTTATTTAATATATATACATATAAAAGAACATATTGGGGGTGAGAAAGGCATTAAAATGCTTATATTTGTAATTAAAACTAACTTGTTGAACTAATCGGTATCACCGTATCACGCTTAAATTCACCCTAATTAGATGTTCTTTGTATAGAGGGCGAGGTGTTCATAATGCGGTATGTGTATGCCATTGTCACTTGAGACGCGGAAGCGCGAGGCCTTGAGGTGCGGGTTTTCACTAGAAAGACTTTTAAAGCGCTTGGTAAGCTGGTTTGGGTAGATATCAATACGGTTGTAAAGTGTCTGAACAATATTGGTGGTATTGAAGGAGGGGTGAAGCTACAGTGAGTTGGACACTCTGGTATAAATATCTGTATTTTGCTCTTTTAGCTTAAGAGGACTTTGGGAGAAAAGGCAGGTTCTACCACAGGGTGGTCATTCACCTTTCCTCCGGAATCTGGATTAGCAATAAACAATTCTCTTGCTTGGCAGGTGAGAGTTATTTGTATAATGATCTGCTGAGCAGCCCTTGAAAACAACGGAAGCACTTCCATATATAAAATAACGAATTTTTGAAAAATGAGAGATTGGTTATGATAAGGTTTTTGGATAGGTTCAATTTGACCATTGCTCCTGAAATTAGAGGGTTCGCTGCATCATTAGGAATAGTGCTGAGTTATGCTCTGATAGTACTCACGTTCGTGGGATTAATTGGGTTGAACAATTTTCTAGTTGATGCCTGGGTTCAGGGAGCGATTGAGTTTCCTGCGTTTATGGGGAGCTCTTTCGCACTTGTGGCATCGACCGCCTATTGTTTTATAACCGCCAAAGCGTTGAATGTTGAGTCAAGAAAAACGATCGATGAAATTGGTCTATTTGATAAAGGTACGAGTTGTGTAAGGGTAACCAGCTCGTCCGGGGTTTGAACCCAAGACTGGAATTGCCACTTAGACGATATTTGATCTCGCGCTTTATTGCTGATTTTTTTATTGTAAAAACGGTCATTGAGAATATTTAGCCTTAACTACTTATCACTCCCTTCTTTATAAATAACTCCACATGATAAAGTGTGCTGCATTAGTCTAGCATTTGGCGATTAATAGAAAATAACTGCCACACTAGTATAGCGGTAGTGTTGATAGGCGGTGAGAATAACGGTATGTTGACTGTTGAAAAATTCCGTTTTTTGTCCTGAGGTTTGTAAGTATAAACGGCTTTAGCCAAGTTGTGATAAGGCTCCTTGTAAAGGTGTTTGTTTTTTAATCAACTGCATAAGAGGAATTAATTCCGTTAACTCAACTTTTAGCCTTTAAAGGTAGAGATTAAACTATGGAAAATTTTCTAAGACTATTAGCAGCTCTAGGATCTATTGGCACGTGCATTGCCGTAGTTGTGGCCTATCAACAACTTGAATTATCTAACAATCAAGCAAAAGATGTTCATGACTACAATCGCCGACAATTTTCAGTTGAGTTACTTGGTCGCTCTGACAAAAAAGTCAGTGAGCTAAGGGAAGGTTTGATTGCTCATTTTCCTCATATATTTGAACAAAAGGCACACAACTCGTTAACAGAGGGTGATGCTGAAAATTTGTACAAGGCTTGCGGTAGCGAAAAACAAGACGAGGGGTTTAGGGTTTATGATTGCGGTGCTAGAAAGACCGCTGCCGAGTTTATAAACATGATGGAAGTGGTATCTACAGCGTATTGGAATCATGTCGGTGATCGAAAAATCATCTCTGACTCTTACGCAGACTT
>ENA-ORXI01002241-ORXI01002241.1-sediment-metagenome-genome-assembly--contig:-NODE-2241-length-14080-cov-7.344212_pt1 | contig 14080 bp, 9 predicted proteins | sample MGYA00237861_ERZ511468 | MGnify/ENA primary metagenome ERZ511468 (study PRJEB26299, sample SAMN06266213) | sediment metagenome | isolation source: Hudson Canyon methane seep mesocosm | place: USA:Hudson... | reverse complement strand
GTAAAACCATCAAAAAGTGTATTTGTGTTTTGTAATTTATTAGTCGCATACTCTCGCTCTTCTGTATTGCTAGATAATAGACTAGATAAATAAAGCGCAAGCGTTGATTTACCAGAGCCGTAGGGGCCTGTTAACGTATAGGCTCTTTGAGCACTGCCTGCAAAATCCTGGCTAATTGTGTCGAGTACATTGAGTGCAGTACCATGAAGAACAAAGTCATCAATAAAAGGTTTGAAATCTATTTGATCACTATCAATTCTAGCGGAGCTTTTATAACGCTGATTGATGCTTATAGGTTGATTAGTCATCTTAAGCGCCACCGTAATATTTATTTAAGAATAAAACAGGAGAATCAAAGGCACTCTGTTTAATTTTAATTTGTCTTAAACCTAAAGAATCAATCCAACTGATAGAACCTTTTGAAAACTCTTGAGCTTCATCTAGTTTTTGCCCTAAACCACTTTCAGATAGTCTAAATATTCGGCCGGGAGAACAAGGCTTAGTTAAAAGTGAGTCGAAATCAACGGTATTGATTTTAGAATCGGCTGTTTCAATAGCAGCAAATTTAACAAGCCCATAAATAAAAATCTCTATAGGTAATTCAGGGCGTTCTGACAAATTACTGATATAAAATCCACCGCCGTTATCCTGAATTAAATTCAACTCAGATAGAGGGGAAGTAAAATGGTCTTCATCAATTTTTGTTTGTTTCTTAGAGGTAGAGCTCTTAAACTTTTTGCAGTAAGTGTTTAAAAAGCAATCAATGTCTTTTTTTAGTGTGTTTTCATTACCTATAGAATTTGTTACAAGTCTTTTAGCATCTTCAGAGCAATCTGATAGTAACTTTGTCTTCTCAAAGTGCTGAACATTTGAATAATTAAAAAAGTATCGAAAAGAAGATAAATGATCATAATTAAAATTCAACCAAAAATGAATAAGCCAAATAGAGCCTACTTGCTCCAAATAAGGGTCCTTACTACCTTCCGACGCACTTCCAAACAAGTAATTTCCATTGAAAGAGACTTTGTGATCAATATGACCATTAATAGAAATAACATCAATGACTGAGCTAGCTTCCGCCCAATAGCGAATAGCATTCACCATGTTTTTCCCTACACCAAGCTCAACAATTGCTTCGCGAGTTTTTTCTTCATTTGATGTTTGTAGTTTTCCATTTGTATTCAGATAGTTAACTGCCTTAAACAGCCATCCGTATCTTAAAGGGAAAGTGTCATGACCTGTAAATTTAGCTTTCATTGATATCTATGTCCTCTGGAGAAATCCTCCAGAGGTAATGATAAATCTATTCTAGTTTTGAAGATAGAGGTATTTTATATTTAGCGTTTAGTTTTTTTTGTATGGAAGAGTTATCTTTATGACAGTTGCACAGTTTGTATGCTTCAATAAAATGAACTATGCTTGAAAGCGAATCAGTATGTGTTTATACACAAGGATCTAGGAAAATGGACTTAAATGAAATAGGGAATATTTATTTTTTTATTGGGCATGATTTAGATAAAGAATTATTTTCTCCTCTTGCTGAACATACTAATTCTATTAAATGTATGACGGGCTACTTCACTAGGAGACTGTCCGAGAACTAAGGGTTATTAAAAATAAAATCAACATATAATGCTTAAAACTAAATTTTTGCCACTACATACGGTGGTCCGCTGACTCGTATGTTAGCTCTCGGGCAGGCTCCTAGCGGAGTTCTTAGAGAGTTGTCTCAATCCTTAATTTGTTTCTTAAGAAACACTGATGCTGATATTCAATTTGTTGTTCGTCCTAGTTTATTTGAACGTGACCTTTAATAGATAGTTATTAGTCATGTAAACTACTACTGGATATACAGTTTAATATTATAAAGAGCCTATGGGAAATAAGTGAAGTTTTGATCAAGTAGCAAGGGCAATTGAAAATACGAGGGAAAATAAAAGAATGGCGTTAATGAATAATTATAAGTTTTCAGTCACTAGATGGTGGTTAAGTACGGGTATTGAGGTTCTTCAAACGACCCCTGACATTTTTTCTGCAAAAAAACTTCGTGAAGCAACAAAATATTTTATTGCTGGCTCGGCAGTTATTAAATCAATCAATTCATGGATGGCTGCGGCTCAATTAATTGAAAGAGGTAAATACGGCTTAACTAACTTTGGGCTATCTATATCCAAGAATGATCCTAAGTTAACAAAATCCTCTACTTGGTGGAGCATTCATTTATCTTTGTGTTTTTCAGATAGAAGCGATCCTTATAGTCATTGTTTTCTAAAACTAGATTATTTAACAAGAGACTGGTTGTTGTGGCAAGACCTTTCTAAAAGGATATATTCTTCTTTAGAAGGAGTCGCAGAACAAAGTTTAGATTCAAGTTTAGATGGAATTAAGAAAATGTTTTTAGGTGATAACCCTCTTGCCGAATTAGGGTTAATTGAAACAAGAAAAGAACAAAACCAATCTGCGTTATTTGTTCGTTTGGGAACCCCGATTTTATCGGATGAAATCATAATACATGCTTTGGCGATGACCCGTTTTTGTCATTTTAAAAGTCGAGATAGTGTGGACTTTACTACCTTAACAAAAACAGGGTTACCGCATTTCTTATGTTGTTCTACTGATCATCTTCGCCAACAATTACAACGGATGAGCCAAATGACGCAATGGCAGGGTTATTTCACTTTTGACCATGCGGTAGATTTAGACTCTATATCGTTTAAAGAACAATGCGTACCCACTACAACTTTATTACTATTATTACAAAAAGGCCAAGATACCTGGTTATAAAGGATGGTAAATATGGATTTGAATTTTCTACAAGGTAGATTAAAAGAAACGCTAGAGCAATCACATCTTAATAGAAATATCAGGTATTGCAATATTGGGTTTTCCAGTAAAAATTTGGCCGACCTAGATGATATTACGCAGTCTTTACGCGTGTTATTACCCAATTATCTTTTCTGGCAAATGCCAGGCATGCAATCTGCCCCAGATTTAATTACCTCACGAAAAAAGCTGATTGATAAAATTTTAGCATCAGAGCAGCAAGGTATTATTATTCATCAGCCAGAACAGTGGCTTAGTCAATGGTCATTAGTTGATAAACAAGCGTTTTGGTCTACTTTGGGAATGTTACATGGCAATACTAATGTTGTATTAAGCTTTGCTGAGAGTGATGAATTTCAATTAATTAATAATAAATATTTTAAAGCGACTCCATTAAGTGGACTTGCAATCAATCTTTGGCGACCCGCTCGCGCAGAATAGTTTGATAAGGAAAATAATGAATTTACACGATGTAATCAAAATAAATACTGAGCAAACTAGTGCAGCAATTGTATTAGAGCAAGGTGTTTCTGATAATGGATTAGTTGGGCAATATACACCTACGCAAGCAGCTATACAGGTTTTTGACCATTTATGTCATGCGGTATTGCCCCAGGCAACACAGGAACAAAGAGCATTAAATTTATATGGCAGCTACGGGTCTGGAAAAAGTCACTTAGCGGTTGTGTTAGCTCAACTATTGCGGGATAGTGCTAATTCAGACGGTTTTTCTAAATTATTATCTCGATTACATCAAGCGGGTCAAGTCAAGTTGGCTCAGACTATGAGAGATACTTTTTTAAAGAAAGACGACCCAGACTCTAAGCCTTATCTGTTAGTGTCACTTTATGCATCAGGCACTACGTCTTTGGGAGCAAAGCTAATGGAAGGCTTGTATGATGCTCTACAGCGTGAACGTAGCATAGATATTAAAGAGGTTTTGCCTTCGACAGAATATGAAGTGTGTGTAAAACGCTTTGAAGAAATGGCAGAAGAGAATTCTGGTTTTTCTAATGCAGATTTATCACAATGGGAAATAAATGAATTTTTATCCACCGAGGATTTATTGATTGGATTAAGAAAACATGATTCTTCAGCACTTAATGTCTTCTTAAAATGGCATGAGAAAGTTTGTTTTGGTCAGTCATTTGATATATCTCAGGCTGGAGGTAAGAATTTTGTTGAGGCTTATCTGGAGGCGGGAAAGAACTTAGCGGAAAAATACCAGTTTGGCGGCATAGTGGTATTGTGGGATGAATTTGGGAATGCTTTGGAGGATTTGATCGGGAATCCTGCCCGTAATGCTGGACAGGAAATTATGGCATTACAAAAGTTTGTTGAGACGGTATGCGCACCTAGTTTAGGGCATACGCTTTTTTTTGGTGTGACTCATGTATCTTTTCAAGAATATGGTGACCGTACTAATGCCTCTGAAGTCATTAAAGAAGGTCTGGAGAAAATATCAGGGCGTTTTAATAAGTCATTTAAGATTGAGTTAAATGCGGCTGAGAGTGATGGATATCATTTGCTTGGTATACAAAAGAACTGGTCTGAGCAAGGTAGGCAATTATTAGCTCAAGAACAGAGGTCTAAACAGAATTTGATGGAGGTTTGTAAAAGGCTTCCTTTATTCCAATCATTAAATGAGCATTTAGACCAGGTTTTTGAAGATGTTTATCCACTGCACCCTGTTATGGCAGTCGGACTGTTTACACTATCAAAACTAGCACAGGCAAATCGAACTGCACTTACTTTTTTTAGGGATAATGCGGCAGAAATTTTAAATGCGGAATTAATTGATCATCAGTTATGGAGAAAGGAGTTAGTTCGTTTTCCTAAGTTATTACACTATTATGTGGATAATTTGAAAAAAGAGGCAGGCAGTGATTGGAAAAGATACAGCCAAGCTTTAGCGAATGTTACGGGTGATAATGTAGATGAGGTTAATGCGAGAAAAGATATTTTAAGTACATTGTTATTAGCGAAGCTACTAGGTGAAAATTTTAAAGCTAGTGAGGATTTTTTAGCATGTGCTCTTTATGATTCGATGCCTAATACACAAGCCTCTGAACCTTTAAATCAACATCTCTCTTGGTTAAAAGCGGCAGGATTAATCTGGAAAAACTCTGCAAATCATTTTTGGTCTTTAGCAGGTGAAGGTGGCGTTGATATTGATGCCCTGATTGAAAAACAAGTAAAAATGTTTGCAGGTCGAAATTATCAATACCTACTAGAAACTTATCCTTCAATGCAGGAAGATTTATTTCCAACACTAGGGGTGCATGATTTAGAACCTTCGGAATGCGGTATTATTCGGTCATTTAAAGTAGATGTGTTGACCCCACCTTTTACTATAGATCAAATTAAATCACAAAATTCATTACTTTCGGTTCAAGTTTATTTATTGTTAGCTCATACTCAACAGGATGCTTTAACGGCAAAGGCTAGAATTCAGGAAATGGCGAAGACGAATGTTTTTTTCTGGATCCCTATACAGGGAATTGAGTCTGAGACATCTGTGGAAAACGAGACTAACTATCGCCTAAATGATCTGATGTGTCGATACCTGGCTATCAATGAGCAATTAAAACAGGGATCGGCATTATCTGAAGACTTGCGTCGGCAATTAGAGGCTAAGTGGGAAAGTAATAGGCAAGCAATAAAGCAAATGTTGCAAATATTATATGGTCGCTCGGGTTTAGACTCTGGTCAATCTCAAGTGTATAGGGCGGGGACAACCGAGGCTTTAAGTTGCAAAAGTTGGCATGGTTTTAAAGAATATTTATCTCAATTTGTAAGTAATCTTTATCCTAGCGAATTACCTATTCGTGCCATGAATATGAATGTATTAAGGGATGAAAAATACACGGGAAGTAAAAAAATTGTAAAGATAGTGGCGCGAATTTTAGAATTTGATGAAAATCCGATTTACCAGACGGATTTATTAGGTGAGTCTGAAACGAGCGAGCTAGCTGCATTAACCGATGGGGTTTTAGGTGCTAATCATTTGTTTATTGAAAGTCCGAATGGTTGGGCTATCCGTAAGGTTGATGAAACAGAGGGAATACTTAAGGATGTTTTAAAGTTATTGCATGATAGTTTTTTAAGGAAACGGGACAACCCTTATTCTATTAGTGAATTACGGAAAAAGTTAATTGCTGAGCCTTATGGGTTACCTGCTTGTTCCCTACCTATGTTTGCTGCTGTTGCCATAAGACATGAAGTTAAACGTTTAAGATGGGGGAGTGCAAGAAGTGAAACTAAATTTGCAGCAAACTTAGTTAATTCATTTAAGGATAATAGTTCTTTAACTATTCGTTTATTTGAGTTTGGTAAAAAGCAATTTGCAATGCTTTTTATAATGGGGCGTTGTTTAGGTGTTGAAAAAGAGGAAGAGCAAACGAATGAAGAATATGCACTTGTTTGCGCCTCAAAATTAAAAGAATTTATAAGGAATAAACCTAAAGGTGTTAAAACATCTAACAAACTGAGTTTTAAAACGCAAGAGCTAGTCAAGTACATTGATTTACCAGGGAATAGCGCGCAAGATTTAGCAGATTTTTTGATGGAATTATTGACTGTTAAAAACGATTTGCCTGAAAAAAATATACCTAAAGTTATTTCTGCTATTCAGGCTGTAATGGATGATTTTACTAAGGTTGAAGATGCTAAGTTATATGAGATAAAACATTTTTGGGATGAGGTTTTTCCTGAAGAAAAAAGTCAAAGGGATACAATTATTTCTCGTTTGCGACAAATCTCTACTCACCCAGCAATTCAATTATTAGGTTTATTAGAAAAATCACAATCTGCTTTAGATATTGATCCTAAAGAGATTGTCCATAAAATACTTAGTAAGCAGTTTGATAACTGCTCAGATTCTGATATTGGTCGATGTAAGGAACGCATTGAAATGTTGATTGAGCTGGCTAAACAGCCAGCTCCTGAAATATCAAAACTAATTCCTGTTGAATCTACTGTAAATCACACTTCTAGTCAGACAAGTTTTATAGATTTTGTTTCATCTTCAGATAATAGAGGTGATGAAATAAATGAACCTGATTCTAATGCTATATCAGCTATAAAGGACAAAATTAATAGTATTTTAAGTGTGTCTCAATTACCAAAACATGAAGTGGTTAATTTATTAGAAAGACTAATAAGCGAATTTAAAGGGTAATCCATGTCTGTCTTATTTGTCATCGACTTATTTGGAATTGATAATCAAGAGGCTGTTATTGCTGAGCGGTCGCCTGTTGCGATTGAGCAGCTAAAACAAAGAATAAATCAGCACTTAAAAAATAATGATTTCTCTGTTTTGCGTATCCGCTTTAATAACGAGGCTTTATTTAATCGCTTTAGTTATTTTCAAGGGCTAGATGGGGTTTTACCTGTTAAGCACCTAATTCCACGCGCTATCTATAGAGACTTAGTTAATGAAGCGTTGCCTGATTGGTTAACGGATGAATTAATTATGCAATTAGGTTTGCTTAAGGGACAATCTGAGATTGCGGTAGATTCCGATAATCTGATAGATAAAATATTTAGAAGTTGTAATGCAGATATATTTACTGAGGATTTCTTGCTATATACCGATGTGTTACAAGAACAATCTAAAGCATTTTGGCAGTTATTAAGCATTCCAGATGTACAACTTAGATTGATTGAAAATTTACAACGAATTTTTAAGTTTAATGAAACACTAGCAACTCTTTTTATCCATCATTTATTAAAAGCTAAATCGGCGGTAGATTTTTTTACATTATTGGCTTATCAACAACATCAAGAGCTATTAAGAAAATCGTTTACAGTATTACAATTAAGTTTACCTTTGCCAGCAAGGTCTTTACCAATGGAATTGTTGTCTCTGCCCATTATCAGTTTGGAAGAGAAGTCGGCTAAGGAGTTATTAAATAAAAATCTTAAGGCCTTAGAGGATCTTTGTAGAAAGATAGAAAAAGAACAGAGAGAGGCAACGGAAATCGCCCATTTGATTATTGCGCCATGGCCTAGAGTGTTAGATAAATTAACTTTCTTAGTTAATAGAAATTCACGGTTTATTTCTAATGAACTTAAAATTAAGCTTGAAGGTTTTAACGATAGAGAATCGAAAAAATTAGTTAAAAAAATAACTGAGCAGATCGAACTTAGTCGTTTTGGTCCTTTGTCTGATACCACACCGACTAATGAGGTCGTTACTTGGAGTAAGGGATATTTTGAGTTTATCCATCAACAGTTCTCTACTAAACAACAGGTAGATGAAGTGTTGAATCTCAGTTTTTCTAATTGGCTATTAAAACAATCTGCAAGGGTTGCTCGGTCAGATAATGATTGGCGAGTATTTTCAAAAAGAGTTAATGATTTTTTAGCTCAAGATTATCTTGTTGTTATTTGTATGGTAGATGCCTTATCTGCATTACATCAGGATTTAATTCTAGAGAGTGCAAAAGCCATTGACCACCTTTCTGTCGCAAGTGAAACTTTATTTGCTCCTTTGCCGACCTTAACTGAAATTGGGAAGATGGCTTTAATTACAGGAACAGCAACTTGTAATTTACCTAGTGATCAAGAATCGGCAATAAGAGAAACATATGGTGCATATTTACCTGAAAAAGACTCTTTAAAATTATTTAAAAGCTGGAAGTCTGCTGCTAACTCTGATCATATTGATGAAAAAACTAATTTGGTTGTGTTTTTAGAAAATAGAATAGACGAACGTTTACATGAGTGCGTTGATTATGAAAAACATCGGGCTGACGTCAGTGTGATTTTGAATCAGATGATGGGAGCAATAGATAATTGGAAAAAAGATGCGGCTTACATGAATAGAGATGTTGTGTTTTTAATTACAGCAGACCATGGCATGACAGTAACTCAGGCCAATTATCAAGGTGAGAAATTAGGTGAGGGTAAAGAGCGTGTTTTTAAAGTTGCAAGTGATTATGCTGATGATCATGATGATTTCGGGTTAGTTCATCCAGGTGGAAGTTATGCTTATTTAATTGCAAAAAATCGTATGAGGCTAGCTGATAATGCACTGCTTTCTCACGGTGGTATAACACCTGAAGAAGTCTTGATTCCTTTTGTTACTTTATCATCACGGCAATCAGAAGTCATAAAAACACCATTAGAGCTAGTTATATTTAGTAAGAATGCACAACGATTGAAGGAAAAAAGCTGGCAAATTACTGTAGAACTTAATGCAAAGGTTGCTGTTAATAACATTTCTATAAAGTTTATAGATCCATTAATGGGAGAGGAGTCAGTTGTTGCTATACCTGAAAATGGTAGCCAACGATTAGTGTTGAATTTTTCTTCTCATAATGAACAATCAGGGTTAATTGAATTTTCTTTAGAATTAAGTTATGACCGGGAGGGAGCTCATGAAGTAAATTTAAAAGATTATTCTTGTGTTCTGCCGGAGCCATTAATTGATAAAGATGAGAAAACACAAGGTTTTGAGGACATGTTTAGCTAATGAATAAAGAACAATTAGATTTTAAAATTCGAGAAATATTTAATGAGCTTACGATAGATAAAGCCTTGGTTAGACAATTAAAAATACGGGATAAACGAACAATCCCAACTTTTGTTGAGGAATGGCTTATCTCTAGGTTTCAGGAGCCTAATAAGTCTAATGCTGATGTTTATAATGATGTTACTAGTTTTATGAGTAAGCATTTGCCAGCAAAAATGGAAAAAGAAAAGATAAAATATCAATTGCAACAAAATGAATCAGTAGTTTTGTTAGATCGCTTTGACGCACGTATCGATATTAAAAAAGATAGAAAATTAATGTCTATACCTTGTTTAGACGAACGCAATGCGCATGTGACGCATGAAGTTTTAGAGCAAAATGAGTCCTTGTTAGAAGGTGGGCAATGGGGGGCAGGTCGCTTAGTGGTCCGTGATGAAGGTAAAGATAAGGTTGTTGAGTTGGTTGAATTTCACCCCATGCAATCTGGTATGGTGCGTTTAGAGCAGCTTATTCATGCAAGAAAAGAATTTACTACTCGTGAGTGGATAGGCTTACTAATGCGGACTATGGGTTATGAACCTTCTGCTTATACCGACGAGCAACAGAATAACGTGATATTGCGTTTATTGCCGTTAGTGCAAAACAATTTAAATATGATGGAACTTGCACCAAAAGGAACAGGTAAATCATTTATCTATTCGAACTTAAGTCGTTATGTTTGGCTGAATAGTGGTGGAGCATTAACGCAAGCACAATTATTTATGAACCTTAGCACCAAAGAGGTGGGGTTAATTGGTAAGTATGATTTGCTGGTGTTAGATGAGGGGCAGTCTATAAATTTTAAAGGTGCAGATGATATTCATGCAAAATTCAAAGATTTTTTAGAGTCAGGGCAATATACCGTTGGAGCTGAAAAGGTAACAAGTGAATGTGGTTTAATTGTATTAGCTAATATTGATTTATATGATGGGCTACCTAGACAGTCTGATTACATTAGAAGCTTACCTGAAATGTTTCATGATGATGCTTTAATCGATCGTTTTCACGGCATTATCCCTGGTTGGAAAATTCCTCGCTTTACAACAGAATCAGCAGCACAAGGTTATGGCATTAAAGCTGATGTTTTTGGTCAATTTTTGCATCAGTTACGCTTAGTTAGCCATGTTGAATTTCCTTATGGTGAGGTGCCTGACCTTAAAGGAGATAGTCGAGATGTTAAAGCAGTTACAAAACTTGCTTCTGCTTTGTCTAAACTTCTATTACTTAATCCTGATGATGAGGGGTATGATGAATATGTGATGAAGCCAGCTATGGATTTAAGGCAAAGGGTGAGAAGCCAGTTAGCTGAATTGAATCCGTATGAGTTTTCAGTGGAAATAAATATTAGGTAATGTTTTTATGTATATAGAGAAAAGTTCATTTGTTTTTAATACTCTAAAGTATTTGCAATTTAACTCTAGCGTTATTCCTTGTTCTGCTGGCATATATAAATGGGTGTATTGGCCAAACCTTGAAAATTTCATTAGTAATGAGGATGATTACTGGAAAATGTTACAAGTTTTTTCTTCAAAAAGAATTGCTGATTTTTCTAGGTTCTCTGATTTTAAGTTTGAAATTACTGTAATTGAGTCTTCATTTAAAAGCTTATGCGATGAAGATATAGTTCCATTCGGTATTTCAGAAAATAAGTCAAAAAAACTAAGAGACTATATTAAGTCTGAAGAGAATAGAAGGAAATTTAATGATTTTTTGAAGTCTGCTATTTTCTCAAGGCCATTTTATGTAGGTAAAGCTGATGATTTACATAAAAGACTTAAAGACCATTCAAGTGGGAGATCTAAAATACTAAGTCAAATTAGATCTCAAGGAATAAACAATGAAGATATATGGGTTGGATATTTTGAATTAAATGACTTTAATGAAAAAAATGATAAACAGATAAATGATGTTTTTGAAGAAATATTTCAGAGAATTGTGAAGCCTGGGTTAACACAAAGACCAGGTTAATTATTAGAAGGAAAGGTTATGAAGCTAGGATCTAATGGATTGAAATTAGATAGAACTGCGAATAAATTAAATTTATCCAAACTTTATGAAGTTCATAAAGGGGGGTTTGGGTTTATTGATAAGGATGGAATTACAACATATACGATAAGTCATCGGATTGATGATTTGATTGATGATTTAGTTACATTTGAGAAATTAACATCTGATAAACAGTGGCCCGTTAGTCAAATAATTCAAAGAGAAATTGATGAACAAAGGGTAAGAAATATAGCTCATCAATACATTACTAAACCCGACTCTATAAAATACTTTCCGCCAATAACTGTAGTTCTTTTACCCATAGAAGACGGGACTAGACATATTGCAAAGAGTTTTAGATATGATGATGAGGGAAATGACAACGATTACAGGAGAATGATTACTCAGAAGTGGGCCCCAATAATCGGTGGTCAATATAATGATTTACTAAACTATATTAATAACGGAAAAAATGAGAGTATAGCTGAGGGATTGTATGAGTTACTTATAGATGAAAACTTCGGTTATCGATTGTTGGCATGGGACAATACTAAGTATTCGGCTGTTGTGATTGATGGACAACATCGTTTAGAAGCCCTGAAAATCGCAGTATCAGAGAATAGTGAATATTCCAGTTTTATACAAGATGTCGTAATTATCGATATTAGTAAAAGGGTTAAGGTGTCAAAATTAACTCCTGTGGAGTTGGTAAGAAAAATTTTTATTGATATAAATTCAAATGCTGAGGAGGTTTCATCAGCAAGAAAATATGTTATGGATGATAAAGATTTGGCATCATTGTTTGTACAAACAATTGTTAATGACGATGACCCTGATAACACTAGAGAAGGTAAGTTTATCCCTCCTCAACTAATTGATTGGCATGCTGAAAATTTAAAGCATGAGTTGCCACATACCACAGGAATTATGGTTTTATATCAGTTGATGGCTGATTATGTTTTAAATGGTAAGAACCTTATTTCTATAGATGATTTACGACATTCACGTAAGGTGGAGAATTGGGTAGAATATTTGAATTCAAATTTTAAAGTCGATCACCTAATAAAGAGCAAGATAAAATATAAAAATGTAAAAAAAATATCTGATTCATTGGAATATTTTAAGAAGGAAATATTGTCCTTAAATGGAACTGATGATAATGAAATTCAGAATCTAGAATCTTATTTATTTCAATTTGATTACCATATTCTTAAGATTGCTCAGGAGTATTTTGAGGAAAATTATTCTAAAGCAATCGTTATGTTCTTTACCTCATTGAAACCATACAAAGATATAATATCTTCCCTTAAATCCGAAGGAGTTTTTGATCAGGATAACAATTATTATAAGTTAGTTGTTACACACCCCAAAAAAATAAAAGGTGATGAAAAAGAGTTAATAAATAACCTGAAGAATAAGTTGAGAAAAGAATCTGATGATAAATATTATTTGGTCCTTACCGTTTTAGGGCAAAAATCTATTTTTTCGATGTTTTTTAATAGCCTAATGAGTAGCATGCAGTCAGGAGTGAGTGAAAGTTTAGCAATTAAATCAGCTAATGATTTTATTCTAGGGTTTAATAATTTATTTGAAATTTTTTCTTATAATGAATTTAATATTTTTGCAAAAGACAGGACGCCTTGTGTTGAGCAGAGGGTTTTAGATAAGTATCGTATAAATATGTACGGTAAACAGGCATCTCATTTTTGGGAGGATATTGTATATAAGGACACTTCTATTATTTATAATTCACAAGGTATTTCATCTTTAAGGCAAACTTTTGAATATATGTTGTTATGTATAGGTGCGTTAAATGAAAATGCTAATTTAGTAGAATTTGGTTTTGAGTTTAACCCTAATTATGTAAAATCAAGGATTAAAAGAAGAATAGAAAATGAGCACCAGAAATCTCCCGATGAAGCAGCTGCAGCAGCTGAAGATATATTAAAAGCAAAAAAAGAATTTATTGATAGTTTTGTAAGGGCTTCATTTTCTGCTTATAAGTTATCGGAGAAAAATCGGGGTAATTGAATTGGTTATATTACTGCTAAATGTGGAAAATTCAAGCTATTTTTTTGAGCGTTGATGTGTATAGTTTGTTCTGAAAAGTGTTGACACATCACGCTGAGTAATACCGCGACTAGTCGTCCGATGAAAATATCTCGTTCCATCCTTGCTAATATGGACTTTAATTTCTTATTTGCAAGGTTTGTTTTTATTTCCTTTGCATCTGCTCAGTGTAAGTTGAAAAGCAATCTACTTTTTTGTATAAAATCGAAAGCCTTTGATTTCCAATTTATTGCTTTCAAGTAAAGCGTGTAAGGCATCTAAACGAATGCCATAACGTGTAGGGGGTAATAGTAGCCCCATTCTTTTATCAAAACGGTATTGTTTTTTATAATTAGGATAATCTTCTGTCAGATAATGTGATTTAAAGTAGAGCGGTTGTGGAACATATTCCTCGCTAGCATCAAAAAAATCTGTGGATTGTTGGGCTAATTTCACTTTAGCGCGACCTTTTAACAAAGGTAAAGGTGAATCATCAAAATTCTCGTATTCCATGAAAGACACTTTACCCGAATGGAAATGAATTTTAATGAGCTGAATTTCATCTAAATCACCAAATAGTTGATTACCACAACCAACGTAGACACGTAATAGTGCAGGAAGCAGTTCAATAAAGTCTTTATGAAAAATCAGTGAGTGATTATCTAATAAAACACTGGCAGGTAAAGATTGATGTGCTTGTAGGCA
>ENA-ORXI01002238-ORXI01002238.1-sediment-metagenome-genome-assembly--contig:-NODE-2238-length-14098-cov-32.371372_pt1 | contig 14098 bp, 11 predicted proteins | sample MGYA00237861_ERZ511468 | MGnify/ENA primary metagenome ERZ511468 (study PRJEB26299, sample SAMN06266213) | sediment metagenome | isolation source: Hudson Canyon methane seep mesocosm | place... | reverse complement strand
AACGATATTTTACGCCGTCTCCGTTATACCTTCGATTTTAATGATCAGAAAATGATTAAGATATGTCGTTTGGCTGAGCTTACGGTAACCAAGGAGCAAGTGACAGCATGGCTTAAAAAGGATGAAGATCCTAATTATTTACGATGCAGTGATAATGAAATGGCAAAGTTTCTTAATGGTTTAATTAACGAAATGCGTGGCAAAAAAGAAGGTCCTCAGCCTGTTGCAGAGTATCGCTTAACGAACAATATTATCTTCAGAAAACTAAAAATTGCATTAAACCTGCAAGCTGAAGATATATTGGCCATTATGGCTCTGGCTGATTTAAGAATGAGTAAACATGAGCTTAGTGCTTTTTTCCGAAAGGAAGCACATAAAAACTATCGAGAATGTCAGGATCAGATTCTGCGTAATTTCCTAATGGGTTTGCAGCTTAAATATCGTGCTGATGGTGAATCTAAAACGTCTTATCGATGGCATTGATCTGTTTATGTCATGTAAATAAGGCGGTGCGCACCGTTTGATATTGAGCGGCGCGCATCTAAATTATTATGAAAGCAGCTGGTTAATCTTACTAATAAGCTCTTTTTCCCCCGCAGGTTTAACTAAATAGCCTTTAGCGCCTTGCCTTTCTGCCCATACCTGGTCTGTTTTCTGATCTTTTGTAGTGACAATAATAACTGGAATATTAGCGGTCTCAGGTGCACGAGTGATTTGCCTGGTTGCCTGAAATCCATTGGTTCCCGGCATTACAACATCCATTAATATCAAATCAGGCTGCTTGGATTTGGCGAGCTCTACACCATCCATGCCATTCTCAGCGATGCTTATTTCATGATTATACTTTTCTAAAATTTTTGATATTTTTCTGACTTCAGTGGGTGAGTCATCAACAATTAAAATATGAGCCATGATATTCCTGAATATGAGTTTAAATTTTTAAAAGCAGGGTACTGCTTGTAGTGAGTGTTCATTGTAAAAAAATGTATGGGTTTTGTATTCGCTGTTATATAAAAATTATTTTTAAAGGAGTAAGAAACTAGTCCTCTAATTCTAGAAACTCAAGCCTCTCCAACTCCGACACTTTAATCTGTTGGCCTGTAATGGTCGTAAAAGATCGTCCTTGCAGGTCTTTTTTATAGGCTTGAAAAATATCGGTATTGCCTGTTTGCGGGTTTACAATTTTTATTTCATACAAACGATGATCATCTTGCCAGTTAAGGAATACCATCACAGTGCCAGTGAGTAAGGTTAGTGAAAGCACCCCAAAAGCGATTAGTTTGATGTTGGCCTGAATGATACTAGGTTTAGTGGTACTGTCAGGTTCAGCATGTATGGTGATGGCTTTTGGCGTGACACGACTTAACTGTGGCTGATTCAGTGATTTTTTATGCCTGAGGAATATCACTGCACCAACAATAATAAGTAAGGTAATTAATATTTTTGTTAGCATGTTTCTAAAATATCCAGTGCTTGTTGTAGGGTGTCAGACTCGCCATTTAACCAATGAATATTTGTACCTTTTCGTTCCATTTTTCTGAACCATTTTTCTTGTTGTTTAGCGAATGTATGGATGGCTGAATTCAATTTTTGGAACATGTCATTTTTATTGAGTTCACCTTGTAAGTGAGCGGCAACAAAACGGTATTCTAAACCGTAAAAATGAAGTGATTCCCAGCTTACGCCTTCTGAATGAAGTCGTTCAACTTCTTCAATTAAGCCCTGTTCCATTCTTTGTTTGAGTCGAGCCGTTATCCGTTTTTTTAGCATGGGGCGATCCCATTTTATACCGAAAATCAGAGAGTCTATTTTGGGGAGTTTAATCTTTGGAAGTCCTGTAGATAGCAGATTGTCGCTTCTCTCTGCCTCGGCAATTTCAATGGCTCTAATGAGTCTATCCCTATCAACTAAATCGGTGGTGTTATGAAGATTGGGGTTGAGCTTTTTTAGACGGGCTTCTAGTTCATCATGACTCTTTTCGGCAAGTTGCTCCCTTAACTCATTATTTTTAGCCACTTCAGTAAATTGATACTGGTTGAGTATTGAGTCCAGGTAAAGCCCTGTTCCACCCACTAACAGTGGCAGCTTGTCTTGTTTTTGGATTGTAGAGAATGCATCACAAAAGTGTTTTTGGAATTCGAAAACATTAAATTCATAGCCAGGATCAACGATATCTATCAGGTGGTAGGGGGTATCTCCGTACTCATCTAAATCTTTACCGCTTCCAATATCCATACCCCGATAAACTTGTCTGGAATCAGCAGAAATTATTTCACCATTAAATTGTTCCGCTAATTTAACGCCAAGAGACGTCTTTCCTGAAGCCGTAGGGCCGAGTACAACGATTAAGTTGCTTGCGGTGGTCGTGTTAGTAGATTGAGAAATGGTCTTTACCTTTTGCTGGCTAGGGGGCTTTCTAGTTGCCTTGTAGTTTACCGCTTCCCCGCCTGTCTTGTCTCGAATAACGTGTTTTTAAATAGCTGGCTCACTAATTGCTATAACCCTGTTAATTACAGATTAAATTGACATATATCATTTAATCTCAACTTTAGTGCGCACCATGTTGGTGCATATATTCGATCAAAAAATATGACGATGCACTATAGAAAAGCTTTCAGTTTTATTATTAGAGGCGTTTTATGCTATTTGGCCGTAAAGATCGGAAACCAATTACCATTGCAGATAAGCAAGTTGTTGAGTGGAAATATACTACTTGTGGTTACTGCTCAACGGGTTGTTCAATCGATGTAGGTTTGGATGCAGAAGGTAAGGCGGTTGCAACACGTGGTACTGCGGACGCGGATGTAAACCGAGGTAAGCTTTGCATAAAGGGAATTTTTGAACATCAGTTATTTGATTCTTCGGGGCGGGGCTTGGCTCCGCTCACGCGTGAAAAGACCTTCGATTCCTTTCAAAAAACTGATTGGGATAGCGCGCTTGATAAAACAGCCTCTGAAATAAAACGTATTCAGGAAACCTACGGCAGAGATTCTTTTGCGGTAGTGTCTACCGGTCAGATTCTTACCGAAGAATTTTACTCTTTGGGTAAACTGGTGCGAGGTTGTATCGGCACCAACAATTATGATGGTAACACTACATTATGTATGGCTTCTGCGGTGTCTGGTTATAAGCGCTCTTTTGGTTCAGACGGGCCTCCGGGTTGTTATGACGATTTTGAGCACACCGATTGTCTGATTGCTTTTGGTTCTAACCTTCCTGAACAACACCCGATTATTTACTGGCGCTTAAAAGAAGCGTTAGAGAAACGAAAGTTCCCTCTGATTGTTGTTGATCCTCGGGTAACGATGTTAGCTCAGTTTGCTGACATTCACCTGCCTATTACACCGGGTACCGATGTTGTTCTAATTAATAGCTTAATGTACGTCATTCTGGATGAAGGCCTGGAAGACAGAGATTATATCAATGCCCATACCGACGGCATTGACGCGGTAGAAGCAGCCGTTAAAGGCTATGACCCTGTTTCTGCTGCAAAGGTGTGCGGTATTGATGAGGATACTATTCGCACGGTAGCCAGAATCTATGCCAAAGCCGGTTCTGCTATGAGCATTTGGACCATGGGTATTAATCAAAGTACTCATGGCTCAGATGGCGTGGTAAATATTAATAACCTTAATCTGATTACTGGAAACATCGGTAAGCCTGGTAGTACCAGCCTTTCTATTACAGGGCAGTGTAATGCGATGGGTACTCGTGAGTGGTCATCTTGCTCTGGTTTACCGGGTTATCGTTATCTTGAAAACCAAGCTGATCGTGAAAAGATTGCTGATTTCTGGGGGATTGATGAGTCCTTTTTTCCTGCAAAACGTGGACTGCAACAAACTGATATTTTCTCTGCTATAGAAACAGGTGAAATTAAAGGCTTATGGTTGGTTGCAACGAACCCTATGACTTCAATGCCAAATACTTCACGTGTTCGTAAAATACTAGAGAAGCTTGAGTTCTTGGTTGTACAAGACACGTATGGGGATGTTGAAACCAATCAATATTCTCATGTGTACTTACCAGGCGCGGTTTGGGCAGAAAAAGAAGGCTGTTTCACCAACACTGAACGAAGGGTGAATTTGGTACGTGCAGTGGTCGAGCCAAAAGGTGACTCAAAAACAGATTTTTGGATTTTTAAAGAAATGGCTAAGCGTTTCCCTAATGGTGAAAAAATCCATTTCCCTGAAACGTCATCAGAAGCATTTCAAGAGATGGCTGAACTTTCAAAAGGAGAGGGTAGAACACTTGATATCTCAGGTATGACCCATGACAAAATTGAAGCAGCCAGAGGTATTCAATGGCCATTCAGCGAAGATGACGAGGGTTTAAAAGGTAACCCTCGTTTATATACTGACGGGCATTTTCAAACCAAGAGCGGTAAGGCTAATTTAATTCCTGTTATTTTTAAAGACAACAATGAATGCCCTGATGAGCAATACCCGTTCTGGATGAATAGCGGTCGTGTTGTTGAGCACTTCCATAGCCGTACAAAAACTGGAAAGTTGGGTAACCTAAACAAGTTTAGCCCAACACCCTATATGGAAATGAACCCTGATGCAGCAAGAGACTTAGGCGTTGCCCACCAATCTTATGTACGCATCACTTCTCGCCGTGGCGACGCAGTGGTAATGGTACAACTTACTCAGCGTGTACCCCGAAACATGGTGTTTATACCCTTCCATTTTCATGACTGTGTAAATCGAGTATCGCTGGGTTTACTAGATGAGCATTCACGACAACCTGCCTTTAAGCAATGTGCGATTCGTATAGAGCCAATAGATCAGGCGCTGGCTGGCCAGCTTAATGCTGAACGTAGAACATTTTAAGGAGCTGAGATGATAGATTTATTAACAAACGCACGAGATCGTCTTGACCAAATTGGCGCTGATGCAGGGCCTAAAAATACTGAAGCTCGACCCAGCTATGAAGTGCGAGACACTGAACAAGGCTACGCTAAACTCTACGACCCGGCGATAGAAAAAGAGAATCGTTATGGGGTTAAAATAGATTTACTGGATTTAACAGAAGAAACATTACCTGAGGCATTGCCGAAAGATCGGTCGATGTTTATCAATGAAAACCCTGAAGTAGGTTGTAACCCAAACCGTAACAAACAGCACGGTTTTCACTTTACCGCTGATAACTGTATCGGTTGTCACGCTTGTGAAGCGGCTTGTTCTGAGAAGAACGATAACCCTGCTCATATTGCCTTCCGTTCAGTGGGTTATGTTGAAGGGGGAAGTTATCCTGATTACAAACGCCTTAATATATCGATGGCCTGTAACCACTGTGACAACCCAGTCTGTCTAAAAGGTTGCCCCACACGTGCTTACACCAAGCATGCAGAATACGGAGCAGTATTACAAGACTCTGATACCTGTTTTGGTTGTGGCTATTGTACGTGGGTTTGCCCTTATAACGCGCCACAGCTTGACCCCATTAAAGGTCAGGTGTCTAAGTGTAATATGTGTGTTGACCGCCTTGAAGTAGGTCTAAAGCCTGCTTGTGTATCAGCATGCTTGGGTAATGCGTTGAACTTTGGCGTAATTGAAAATACGCCAGAAAATCGTGAGCAGATTAAAACATCTATTCCTGGTTTTCCTGATCCTTCAATTACCCAACCTAATATACGTTTTCAGCAAACACGTACGATGCCGAATGAAATGTCTCGTACCGATTCAATGCCTCTGAAGTATCACAAAGAAGAAGATGGCACCTTCCGTTCAGTAGTTGATGAAAAAGCCGGTAAAGATAAGTCATGGAACTTGGGGCGTTTAAGCTCACGTGAGAATCCATTGGTAATATTTACGGTATCTACTCAGGCCGTTATTGGTGCGTTCCTTATGACCTTTTTGGGGCCATTGCTAGGAGTTGAGGCATTTTCAGCGGTGAAAGAGAGTGCGGTTTATTTTCCTATGTTGATTTCACTCATCGTGATTCAAGCCGGTGTACTGGTACTTTCGACCTTGCACTTGGGTAAGCCCTTACGCTTCTACCGTGGTTTCAATAACTTGCGTTATTCCCCATTAAGTCGTGAGGCTTTGGGTATCGCGATGTTCTTTGCTGGCCTAGCGGGTTATACATTCTTTGAAATATTGAACGTATGGATAGATCACTGGTTGTTAGATGTCGCGACTATTGCAGCAGGAGCCTTTGCAACACTGTCTGCCTTAATTGGTTTGTACTTTATGCACTGTATTTACCGCATTGAAGCGCGTCCGTTCTGGAATCACTGGCAAGTACTTACCTCATTCTTCGGAACAATGTTCAGTGTAGGAGGTATTTTGCTGGGTTTATTTGTAATTACCTCAATGGCTATTCAAGGTCAGGATTACAGCGTATTGTTGTCGATATTAGGAGGCTTAGTCGCTGTTGGTTTGATGGCTGAGTCGGTTGGCTTAGTTTCTCACGCTCGTTACCTGAATACAGAAAGTGGTGAAGGTGCAGCGGCACACTATATTCAATCAACAACCTTTGGTAAGACTTACTTGCTAAGGAATAGTTTGATTGGCTTGGGTGCCATTGCATCAATGGCTGTAGCTGTATTTGCCCCAACGGGTTGGGTTGCTATGACATCGGTAGTGGTGCTTGCATTAATCGTTGTCACTGCGTTATTTGCGGGGCGTGCATTGTTCTACATTCTGGTAATACCTACCACTATGCCGGGTGCTTTCTTCTGGAAGAACAAAGGTTTTGAACAGCATGCGCGTGATATTGGTTTAGCTGATATGCCGCAGGTAGGGGTTGTGCCTGATCTTCATTAATGTGGGGACCCATAAGGTTATAAAAGCTTGGGAGCCGGTTCCAAGCTTTTATAACCAACTTAAATTAGCCGCTACATATGGGGGCGGCAGCCTAGATAAGTGATCTGCATCTTAGGTTTCAGCACTAAACTGATGAGCCATTTCAAGTAGAGTTTTGGCATTACCGGTCAGGTCTTCCATACTTGATGTAGTCAACTCAGAGCCCTCTGCTGTCTCAATAGATACGTCGTGAACACGAATTAGACTGTTGGCAATTTCTCCCGAAACAGCTGTTTGTTGCTCCATTGCTGCAGCAATCTGGGTTGCCATGTCACTCATTCGTTCTGTTGCTGCTGATATTTCCAACATAAACTCGTCACTTTGAGCCGCTTTTGATACGCACTCTTCTACCTCTTGGCAGTTTTCGTTCATCAATTGTACTGCATTCCCCGAAACGTTTTGGAGACTCGTGATGATCTCATTAATCTCTGACGTGGAGTCTTGAGTTTTTCCCGCAAGGGTTCGTACCTCATCAGCAACCACTGCAAATCCGCGTCCTTGTTCACCCGCTCTTGCTGCTTCAATCGCAGCATTTAAGGCTAACAAGTTGGTTTGCTCTGCAATGCTTTTGATAACATCAAGCATGGCTTCAATTTTTTCGGTATCCATTGCTAACTGTTTCATGGTTGACGTTGTATCACTGATTTTAGTAGATACTCGGTTGATTGATTCAATGGTTGTTGTGACAGCCTGAGAACCTTTAGTCGCCAGTTCTTTTGCTCTGTTGGTTTCAGCGGCAGTCATTTCAGTTTTCTCTGCAACATCCATAGAGGTTGCTGACATTTCTTCTACTGCGGCTGTGACGAGCTCAATTTCTTGTTGCTGTGCCATTACTCCTTGATGGTTCTTATGTGCAACCGATGCTGTCTCTGTCACTTTTTGTTCAAGGTGGTTTGCTTGATTATCTAACTCCACCATTATAATTTGTAGAGAACCAAAGAACGTGTCCAGCTCATTGGCAATGGCCGTAATTTCATCTTTTCCTTTCTGGCCAAATCGATAACTTAGGCTTGCGGTGCCGTCATTGAAATGACTAATAACCCGTTTAAACCTTGCTAAGGGTGACAATAGGAGCATTTGAACAGCAGTTGCTGTGGCCAGTAAAAAAATCACCAATAATAATACGGCTATTGAGCTTTGGGTGGCTGTGCTATCACTATCTTCCTTCATATTAGATAAACTTTGGTTTTGCTGTGCCTCAATTACAATAGCCAAGCTTTCTACCTTTTCATTAAGTGCTTCAGCTGCCTTGTCAAAATCTGACATTAGTTTATTACCGGCCTGAGGCCCTCCAGAAATATAAGCTTCAGCCATGGATTTTCCTTCGCTGTAATAAACTGAAAAGCGACTTTTTAAGACTGTTAGTGGGGCTGCAAGGTCAGGATTAAGCTCGCTAAGCTTTGCAATATCTTTATTAAAACGTTCTGCATGCTTGGCTGCCACATCAAAACCATCATTAAGTCCATCTTGCCCACGTGTTGCACTAATATCCGTAAGCCATTGCTGTACCTGAACAACATTCATTTCTAATTCATGGAAGGCCTTAATGCTCGGCAAGGTGCGATTAATAAAATCAGAGGTATCGTTCTGAATTTTTGAAACATGACTAAAACTCATTACTGTTTCAATAATAGTAATTACTAAAAAAAGCAAAGCTAGTGTTGTCAGTTTTTGTTTAATAGTTAATTGCATAAATAAAACTCATCGAAAATATTGTTGCAGTGTTTATAATTGGATATAAAATCAAGTTTAGACAAAGTAAACGAATTTAGTACAAAAACATTATTAAAAATGATCATTTTAAACTTGGACAGACTAGGCTGTTTTATTGTTTCCATACCCTTTTAGCTTTATTGGATATTTTTCTATTTATTTAGTGTCTCAATATGTTTCTCGAAACCGGAATTTCGGCATGCCTTTTGGTTATCGGATAGTCTTTATCCCAATCAGTCTTTGACTCAAGAAAAATATGTAGAACAATCTTAAGCTGATCGCTATTGTCCAATAGCCCTGCAGGTATCAAATATTTTTAGTTAGCGCTCTCAAAAAACATCCATAATTGTATCTATCAGAATAGATTCTTCTCCTGAGGAAACTCATACACAAGGCCTCTCCCCAATTAATTAATTATATTTCGGAAGATCATATTAGGTTTGCTAATCATCTTATTGTACAATCCTTGCCCAATTTATTCTGACCCATTTTATCCGTTTTGATTAAGTGGGTATAAGTCAGTTTTGTTTCAGGTGAGGTGTATGAAAAAGGTTTTTATCAGTGCAGACCAGTTAATCGAAGATAGCTTTCAGCTAGCTCTGAATATATTCGAAAGCGGTTTTCGCCCTGATTATATCGTGGGTGTATGGCGTGGCGGTGCTCCCGTGGGGATTGCAGTACAGGAATGTTTGGATGTATTGGATGTAAAATCTGACCATATAGCTATTCGAACTTCTAGTTACACGGGTATTGGTGAGCGCAGTAAGAATGTACGTGTACATGGCCTAACTTATTTAATTAAACGCCTTGAATCTGAAGATAGCCTGCTTATTGTTGATGATGTTCATGATAGCGGTTTAAGTATTGAGAAAATTATTCTAGATATAAAGAAAGCTTGTAAGAAAAATACACCAGAAATTCGCGTAGCCACTCCTTATTTTAAACCAGCTAATAACCAGACCGATCGTATTCCTGATTACTACATTCATGAAAGTGCAGAATGGTTGGTATTTCCACACGAATTAGAAGGGTTAACGGCAGAAGAGTTAAAAGAGAATCGCCCGCAGCTTGCTCATATTATAGATGAAATAGAAGCGATTAAAGCTAAATCTAAGTAAGTTATTTTCATTCGGACAGGCCCCATTTCATGCTAGAAAAATTATTTCAGTTGAAAGAACATGGCACGGATGTCAAAACAGAGATCATAGCGGGTCTCACCACATTTCTCACGATGGCTTATATTATTGTAGTTAATCCAGATGTGCTTTCTGCATCAGGTATGGATTATGGCGCTGTATTTGCTGCCACTTGTATTGCTGCTGCTGTGGGTTGTTTAATCATGGGGTTGTTTGCTAACTACCCTATTGCCTTGGCACCGGGTATGGGACTTAATGCTTTTTTCGCATTTGCCGTAGTTCAAGGTATGGGGCACACCTGGCAAGTAGCGCTAGGCGCAGTCTTTCTTTCCGGTCTCATCTTTTTCCTTCTCAGTTTATTTAAAGTGCGTGAGTGGATTATTAATAGTATTCCTCTCTCATTACGCTTTGGAATCTCTGCGGGTATTGGTTTTTTCCTAGCCCTTATTGCACTTAAAAATGCAGGTATTGTAGTTGACCACCCAGCAACCTTTGTTTCAGTAGGCGACCTCACCAATGCTTCTAGCTTGTTAACATTAGGTGGTTTTTTTGTGATCTGCGCGCTCGCCTACAAGCGAGTGACGGGGGCTGTGATGATCGGTATTCTTGCCATTACTGTTATTGCATTAATATTCGGCATGATTGAATACAAAGGGTTTGTAGCTATGCCGCCCAGCATGGCGCCCACCTTTATGCAGATGGATATCGCAGGTGCATTGAATGTTGGAATGGTAAGTATTGTATTCGCCTTTCTATTTGTTGATCTGTTTGATACGTCGGGTACCTTAATTGCAGCAGCTCACCAAGGCAAACTTCTAGATAAAGACGGCAAACTTCCTCGCCTTGGTAAAGCGTTAATGGCTGATAGTGTTGCCACAATGAGCGGTGCAGCACTGGGTACATCAACAACAACCAGTTATATTGAAAGTACCGCCGGTATTTCCGCTGGTGGCCGAACGGGCTTAACGGCGGTTGTTGTGGGTATTCTGTTCTTGTTCTGTCTGTTTTTATCGCCCATCGCATCTATAGTACCTGCTTATGCGACGGCTCCAGCGCTTTTATATGTTTCGGTATTAATGGCGAGTGGTTTATCTCACATTGATTGGGAAGATATAACCGAAGCAGCCCCTGCAGCCATAACCGCACTGATGATGCCGCTTACTTTCTCTATTGCAAACGGCATTGCCATTGGCTTTATTAGCTATGTAGCGATAAAACTACTCAGCGGAAAACTAAATGATCTCAACATCAGCCTAGTATTAATCGCTGTTTTGTTTATTCTCAAGTTTATTTTCTTGGGGGCTTAAGGGGAGAATTATTGTGGAAGAGAAACTAAATGAAAGTATCCGTTTAAGTGAACAATACTTTAGCGATGTTGTTAAAAAAGCAATTCGAACGGTTCCCGACTGGCCTCAGAAGGGGGTGATGTTTCGTGATATCACCACTGCACTACAAGATCGCACGGTATTTAGAAAACTGATCGATGCCTTTATTCATCGTTATCATCATCTATCAATTGATGCGGTCGCTGGAGTTGATGCCAGAGGCTTTATTATTGGTTCGGTACTCGCCTATGAGTTGAATGCCAGCTTTGTGCCTATTCGAAAGAAGGGGAAATTGCCATTTGATACCGTCTCTGAGAGTTATGAGCTGGAATATGGCACCGCAGAAGTTGAGATTCACAAAGATGCCTTTCAAAAAGGAGATAAAGTGATTTTGATGGATGACCTGATTGCCACTGGTGGAACCATGCTTGCCGCATCGTCACTCATTGAACGGCTCGGCGCCGAAATTATAGAAGCCGCTGCAATAATAGATATACCAGACCTTGGAGGGTCAAAAAGACTTCAGGATAAGGGGTTAAGTGTCTATACCGTCTGTCAGTTTGAAGGTGAGTAGTCACTCTAAGTGTCGTTCAGGTGCGTTGTTATACTGACAGTGGGTTACTTAAACTTGATACTCGGCAGTGTTGACTTGACTCGGTTCTTGATAAGTTCAGGTATTTTTAACGGAATAATTTCTCGTAATACTTTAAACAAATAACGCACTATATTCGCCCGTTTAAACCAGAGCAGCTTGCGAATTTTGGTTTTCATGGGCTTATACCCTTCTAGCACCAGTTTGTCGATACAGTGTGTATTATCACTTCTGCTGTAATGGGTCAGGTCAAGCGAGACGACAATATCTGCGCACTTTAATTGATCGCGGGTTTTCAGGTCCATACAAATATCAACAGCATTGCTTAGTACGTCAATCATGCCTGAGGGTTCTGGGTATTTTTTGACGCCATTAAGGTCGATACCCACAATAATGCCTGCACCCAGGTCCTCAAGAAGTGAAACGGGTACGTTCTCTACAATGCCACCATCGACCAGAGTGCGACCATCTACCTCAACAGGGACAAATATGCCAGGCACTGCAACTGAGGCGCAAACCGCATCGGCCAGGTTGCCTTTTTCAAACACCACCTGTTCACCACTTATAATATCTGTGGTGCATATAGCCAAGGGAATGTTTGCCGATTCTATGGAAACGTCACCTAAATCACGATGAATCATGGTGCGTATTTGGTCGGTGGTAAATAGCCCGCCCATTTTGATCAGGTTAAAACTCGTCATACGCTTAAAGCTAAGCTGTTCGCCCAGTTTAAGTATATCGTCAGCACTTTTTCCAAAGGCATAGTAGGCCGCGACCAATGCGCCAATACTGGTGCCAGACAAGCATGAAATTTTAACCTGTTCTTCTTCAAAAGCTTTGAGTACACCAATATGGGCAATACCTTTTGCCGCACCGCCACCCAGTGCCAGGCCGACAGATGTATTGAAAGGATTCCATTTCATTGACTAGTCTCTATACGAATAACTGATGGATTACTTTAAGTATTGTTCTAGCCATATTCAAGAGGAATTACGGTCAATGAGAATTGCAAAGCAAGAGATGGTTGCTTGGGGAGGGCTGTTGAACTTCCATCTGATTTGAAAGGTCTAGACATTGAAGGTCATGACTTATATCCTTTTTGCATATAAGTATTACAGTAATCAAATTATTGAGGAAGTCTATCGTGTCTTTAACTGACAACATGCCTGACCAGCAAGGTTATTTTGGAGAATATGGTGGTCAAATCATACCGCCTGAATTGCAGACTGTGATGAATGAGATTGATCAGGCTTATGAGGAAATATGTAAAAGCAAAGCATTTCAAGATCAGCTTGCTGATTTATATTCAAAATATGTAGGTCGACCAAGTCCTATTTTTCATGCAAAACGATTGACAGAAAAGGCTGGTGGCGCACAAATTTATTTAAAGCGAGAAGATTTAAACCATACAGGCGCACATAAAATAAACCACTGCTTGGGTGAAGCTTTACTTGCCAAGTTTATGGGCAAAACAAAAGTATTAGCTGAAACTGGAGCTGGACAACATGGTGTTGCTTTAGCAAGTGCCTGCGCATTGGTTGGTATTCCCTGTGAGATTCACATGGGCGCGATTGATATTGCTAAAGAGCACCCAAATGTGGTGAAAATGAAAATCTTGGGTTGTAAGCTCGTTTCAGTTGAGCGTGGCACTAAAACCTTAAAGGATGCCGTTGATAGTGCCTTTGATGAGTATTTACTAGACCCGAAGAGCTTCTTTTATGCCATTGGTTCGGTGGTGGGGCCACACCCTTTCCCGAAAATGGTTCGTGACTTTCAAAGTATTATAGGTAAAGAGGCTCGCCAGCAATTCCAAGATCAGAATGCCTGTTTACCTGATGTTGTTATGGCATGTGTGGGTGGTGGCTCTAATGCAATGGGCATATTTACCGCTTTTTTAGATGATGCAAGTGTTGAGCTCATTGGTATTGAGCCCGCAGGGAAAGGCTTGGATACGCCTGACCATGCAGCAACAATGACCTTGGGCTCAAAAGGTGCACTTCATGGTTTTGAGTGCTTAACCTTACAAGATGAAAATGGTGAACCTTTACCTGTTTATTCAATTGCATCAGGTTTGGATTATCCAGGCGTTGGCCCTCAGCATTGTCATTTAAAAGATATTAAACGTGTACGTTATGAAGCCATTGATGATGATGAATGTCTTGAAGCATTTATCTCGTTGTCTCGCTGTGAAGGTATTATTCCAGCTTTAGAAAGTGCTCACGCAGTAGCTTATGCCACCAAATTGGCCGCAACGTTACCCGCCGATAAAACAATTTTAGTTAACTTGTCTGGTCGAGGCGATAAGGACGCAGATTTTGTTGCAGATAAGCTCGGACTCTAATGGAAAACCTGCCCCCCAAGATAGGGGGGCGTGTTTCAGTTATTAAGGGAGCTATTCACTGACGCACTTATATCGGCCACTTCAGCTTCTTCGGTAATTGCTAATGATTGAGCAATCGCTCGGAAAGCGGCCACTGATTCATGGGCGGATTCAAAATTATTATCCATAAAATTACGGTTTGCTGA
>ENA-ORXI01002236-ORXI01002236.1-sediment-metagenome-genome-assembly--contig:-NODE-2236-length-14106-cov-5.240787_pt1 | contig 14106 bp, 14 predicted proteins | sample MGYA00237861_ERZ511468 | MGnify/ENA primary metagenome ERZ511468 (study PRJEB26299, sample SAMN06266213) | sediment metagenome | isolation source: Hudson Canyon methane seep mesocosm | place... | reverse complement strand
ACAGTTATGATGATGAAAGAACTTAAGCTAAACCCAAAAAAAATGGCTGGCGTCATGCGAATGGAAGGGTATAAAAAGAGAGATATAGCTAAGGCCGTAGGCGTGACTACTCAAACGGTTCATAAATGGTTTAAGTAGTGCCTGAATAGGGGGATAACTTGTAGCAAAAAATATAAGATTGCCAGGGATTAACTGTGACTGGTCACACCTAAATAACTCACTTTTCCCTAATAGCCTTTTTGCCTATACCCACTAACGGGGTTGATCTAATCTATTAGACCACGTCAGTCAGTTCCAATAATTACGACATCGAAAATGTAGTTTTTACAGGGGGAGGGCTTTTTAATGTTTGCTGTACAACACAGCATTGCTTAGAAACAAAGCTAAGCTGCTCTAGGAGCTTGGTATTAGTTCCTTCTTTAGCACGAAGTTGAACATTACAGCGCATAGCTTGAAACCCTACAGGAACTTTCCTGTCAACCATAAGCGTACCGCGAACATCTACGTCGGCCTCTACCGTTACTTCAAGAAATTCTAATTCTATCCCTAATATATTAGCTATCATGCGAATCGACGAGTCTTGGCAGGCGGCTAGGGCCGCACATAATATATCTCCAGGGGTTGGAGCGTCGTGCATCCCTCCCACCGCTCGATGAACGCCCACCGGAACTTTTGTTCCACAGCCTGGCATCGGCTCTACAATTGCGTGGAATGGATCAGTATTATTTGTTGCACTCGTATGAGCATGATCAGTTACCCACGCGGCTTCAGGCGATTTTGTATATTCAATACGCAGGGGGGCCTGAGACTCACTTACATTAAAATGCTTCATAATACCTCTTTGTGATCTTTTCACTGAAGGTTGATGTAGCGGAATTAATTTCTGTTATGCACTGACTAAATACACATCAAAGTTGCCAGAGCTTTTAATATAACTTAGTTTAGTCTAACTTGAACAAATGTCTCAATAAAAGGAGGGGTATTATTTCCTGTTATGAAGTGATTGGTTCCAAAGGGGCAGGCTCTTTGTCCTGGTCGAACAATAATACTTGCCAGGTATGTGCTTAACGTTTCCTCAGTTCGGTCACAACCTCACCGCCAATTCCCCAGTTATCCATATCAACTTCATCAATAACCACTACAGTAGTCGCAGGGTTTTTGTTTAAAGTTTTTTGCAAAAGCTCAGTGACGCCTCTTATTAGTTCTGCTTTTTGTTCTTTAGTTGCCCCTTCACGGGTAATTTTAATATTAACGTATGGCATTTTGACCTTCCTTTGAGGGTAATTGTTCTCGTTGTTCTACTATTCTTAGTAGCACTACAAGTAGTGTTCCTGCCACCATGAACAAACCAGCCATGGATAGACCATCTCGATAGCTTCCGCCCATTGTGGCTATCTGACCTGTTATAGCTGGGGCTACGATTTGTGCTACACCGTAACTAATGGTCATTTTCCCCATCATTTTGGATGGGGCACTCGGGTATAGCCTTCCTGCCATTGTTAAAACCAAGCTGACAATACCAATAAACGTACCGCCAAACAGAACTGCACTGGCGTAGGCCGCGCTTGTGCTGGTGTTGATTACCGGGAGAATTACGCCCACCGTATGAATAGAAAATGCTAGGGTGAGTGCATTCAAATCACCCAGCTTACGGGCAATTAAGTCCCAGATTATACAGGCGGGGGCGGCCGCTAAGCCGAGCACCATAAATACCAGTGTACCTTCATCGGCTAGAGGGTTTTGCTGATTAACAATAGCGACGATAAATGTAGCGCTAATTACATAACCCACACCGGCACACATATAAATGGCTATAAACAATCTTAGATAAGTTTTGGATGGAGGGCTATCAACCAGCGTTTCACCACTTTTCATCAGGTGGCTGTCTTTTGGGCGAGGTAACCAGACCCAGGCGGGGATTGCCATTAGAGTTCCGAGTAACGACAAGGCAATCCACTGTTCACGCCAGTCAAAATTGGGGCTCATAATGCTTACTATGTATGAACAAAAGGCAATGCCTAAGCCTGCTCCAGCAAAGTGAATACCTAGCTCACTACGGTAGTTATGACGAATAAGCCAGTTGAGTATAAGCCCAGAGCCCAGCAAAATACCCGCAGCACTGCTAAGGCCTGCAAAATAACGCATGATGCTCCAGACCCAAAAGTTACTGCTTATAGCCATGCCTGCAGTGCTAATAACCGCGATGATAATACCTACTCGGTAGAGGCGATCTTTCAACATCATATTGCTGATAGAAGCGGCAATGAGCACGCCTGTGAAGTAGCCCATATAATTGATACTGGCTAACCAGCCGCCCGCAGATATCCCTAATGAGGCTTGTTGCTGCATAAGGGGTAATAGTGGCGTATAGGCAAACCGTGCTACACCTAACATTAGAATAAGACTAATGACTCCGGCGCTTAAGACTTTGAATCGTTCAATGGAGGATGGCATGGTTAAGTCTCTTAAAGGAGAGACTGATAACGATATAGAATTAAGACTCGTTCTGCCAATTGATCATATTGATTATTGACATTCAGTAGATGTATGAGGGAGAGCGACTCAGGGGTGAGTCGCGTCATTACTTGTTAGCTTTTGAACAAGCCTAACAAGGTCTCATAACCTTCTTTTTCCATATCCGCTTTAGCAATAAATCGCAAAGCCGCTGAGTTAATGCAATATCTCAGTCCAGTAGGCTGAGGGCCGTCTTCAAATACGTGACCAAGGTGAGAGTCTCCATATTTGCTGCGAACCTCTGTTCGTGTATAAAACAGCTTTGAATCGTCTCTACTAATAATACTGTCGTTATTAATAGGTTGTGAAAAACTAGGCCAGCCTGTTTTAGAATCGTATTTATCGACAGATGAGAATAATGGCTCGCCACTTACGATATCCACATAAATACCTTCACGTTTTTCGTCCCAATAAGCATTATCGAAGGAGCGTTCGGTTGCGTCTTTTTGAGTGACTTTGTATTGCAGTGGCGTAAGTTGCTTTCGAATTTCTTCATCAGAAGGTTTGGTGTAAGTCATGTTCTCGTTAGTGCTGGCTTGGTTCATTTTTTTAGCCTCCTTCTTTTTATGAAGATCATCTCCCCACGTGGCTTTAAGGTACTGGTCTCTACCTGAACTGTATCGATAGTAGTTGTAACGAATCGGGTTCTTCTTGTAATAATCCTGATGATATTCTTCTGCAGACCAGAATTGTGTGACCTCTCTTATATCTGTCGCTAAGGGTTTGTCATAACGTTTTGACTTGGCTAGTGCATCACGAGATTTTTCAGCCGTGATTTTCTCTTGTTCATTGTTGTAGAAAATAAAAGGACGGTATTGATAGCCTCGATCAACAAATTGGCCACCATCATCGGTAGGGTCAACTTGTTTCCAGAAGGCATCGAGTAACTGATCATACGATACTAGGCTGGGGTCGTAATATACTTTTACAGCCTCTACATGACCTGTATTGCCAGAAGAAACTTGTTTGTAGGTCGGGTTTTTTACGTGCCCACCTATATACCCAGATATTACCTCACTTACACCGGGTACTTTTTCAAAATCTGATTCCACACACCAGAAACAGCCGCCAGCAAAGGTGGCTACAGTAGGTTCGGGACTATAAATAGCCTCTTTAGTCGGTGCGCTTTCTCCGCAGGCTGCAATTGACATCAACCCAGTCAATCCAATTAGTTTTGCAAATAAGACAGTACGCTTAATCATGTTCTTTACCTCATCGGTGTTTGTTTGCTTGAGGCTAGTATTGTCCAAAGTATCACCTCTATGGAAGAGGGCTTTGGACGGTTTTATCAAACCATGATATCTCGTGATAAATTCGTTATAACTTCGTGAAACTTGCGGGATTTTTATTTCATATGCTTTTAATCGTCAACTAACGAAGTAAAAAAATATGATTAAAGGAGCTAACATGAAAACTAAATCCATACTGACATTATCCGCTTTACCGTTTCTATTTGCATCAAATTTTGCCTCTGCTCAAACTGTCGATGTAGAGGTGACTAACCTAACTCAAGGTATCTTCTTTACACCGCTTCTTGTGAGTGCTCATGATTCATCTAACCACCTCTTTGAAGCTGGCCAGTCTGCTACGGCAGAGTTACAGGCGATGGCTGAGGGTGGTGATATCTCTGGTCTGGTTACTGCTACTACTGCCTTGGGGGCGGTTAATTCAGAGAACCCAGCAGGAGGTTTATTAGCTCCGTCATCATCTGCTCAGGTGAGTGATCTGGATACTGGTAGCAATACACATTTATCCATTGTGGCAATGTTATTGCCAACTAATGATGGTTTTGTAGGGCTAGATAGCTGGGAGATTCCTGAAGAAGCGGGTACTTACACCCTTTTTATCAATGGCTATGATGCGGGAACAGAAGCTAATGATGAGGTCGTTAATGGCGGTGGCGCACCTGGGTCTTTAGGTATTCCAGCGAACCCTGGTGGCAATGGCGGAACGGGGGCAAGTGGTGTAACAACTACCGAAACCAATCAAACCATTCATATTCACCGAGGAAATGTAGGTGATACCGATGCAACGGGTGGCGTGAGTGATGTTGATAGTCGTATTCACCGTTGGTTAAACCCAGTTGCGAAAATTGTCGTGACAGTTAAGTAAGGGGGGATGCAAAAATGAAACTTAAATCTAAAATGAAACTTAAAGCTATAGTAAATATAGGCGCAGTGACTTTAGTCGCTGGTTTGATTGTTGGTTGTAGTGATTCTTCCAACTCTCCCAGCGCGCCAGAAATGAATGATTACGAAATTACTTTAATTAATTTGAGTAGTAATCAACCTCTTTCCCCCATGGCCGTGATAATACATGAAGCTTCTTACAGTGGGTGGGCGATTGGAACTGCATCTACTGCAGGTTTGGAACACTTAGCTGAAGGCGGTGATAACTCAACTTTCTTAGTGGAAGCCAGAACAGCTAATGCACCAGGGGTTGAGTCTGGAGAAGGTGTAATTATTCCGGGCGGTTCTGAACTTGTTGATGTTTCGGTTCATAGAGGAAGTGATTTAAAGCTAACGGTAGCGTCTATGTTGGTTAACACTAACGATGCATTTACCGGAGGTACAGGAATAGATTTATCCTCGCTCTCTATTGGTGACGAACTGAAAGTACGATTACCTATTTATGATGCAGGGACCGAAGTAAATAATGAGTTGGTGGGCACCATTCCAGGCCCGGCTGATGGTGGAGAAGGTTTTAATAGTGATCGTGATGATGTTAACGTCGTTTCAAGGCACCCTGGTGTCGTGAGTAACGTAGATGGATATACTGATTCAGTATTGGAGCAATCTCACCGTTTTGACTCACCGATTGCTCAATTGGTAGTTAGACGAGTGAACTAAAATTTATGAGGGGGCTGGTGCTTGTGTTTGCTATGCTCAATAATCTATCCCCCCCCCTAGGTTAATAAATAGAACTAACAAATGAAAAAGGTCTTATATCAATGAAACGCAGAATTCTTGTTATCGAAGATGATCAGGATATTAATAATCTGGTCTCCATGAATTTGCGAGATATGAATTACGAGGTCGAGAGCTGTGATATAGGCTCACGAGGCTTGCAGATGGCGATGGCGGGTGATTTTGACTTGATCGTACTAGACGTGATGTTGCCAGAAATGGATGGCCTGGAAATATGCATGCGATTACGCAGCGCTAAAAAGTTGATGCCAATATTAATGTTAACGGCAAAAGACTCAGAGGCAGACAGGGTAGTAGGGCTTGAAATGGGGGCTGATGACTACTTAACCAAACCCTTTAGCATTCGTGAGCTACAAGCCAGAGTGAAAGCGATGTTAAGGCGAGTAGAAATGTTAACGCAAAAGCCTCAACAGGTAGAATCAAGTGTTCTGACATTTGGCCGTTTAGATATTAATGTTGAAAAACGACAGGTAAGGCTAGATAGCAAAGCCGTAGATTTAACCAGCACCGAGTTTGATTTGTTACTGTATATGGCAAGGCAGCCAGGCTTGGTTTTCAGTCGAGCCCAGTTATTAGATAAAGTATGGGGATATCACCATAGCGGTTATGAACACACGGTAAATTCACATATTAACAGACTGCGTACCAAGCTTGAAAAAGACCCTTCTCACCCAGAGTTTGTGTTAACCGTTTGGGGGGTAGGCTATAAATTTACTGATGTAGAGCTCTCTTCAGGCTCTTCTCAAGGTTCAACCCAATGACAAACTGGATAAATTCTTTTTACAGTAAACTGGTACTGGGTTTGTTGGCGAGCTTCCTGTTAATTGGACTATTGTTAACCGTACTGGTGCAACAACTGACGACCCGTTACCAGAATGAGATTGAGCAAAAGCTACACCTTGAGCTAGCAGAGCATGTTGTGGGTGATGATAGCTTGTTAAAAGACGGTGAGATTGATCAAAAGGCGCTTGAGCATGCGTTCCATTCAATGATGGTGTTGGGTCCAAGCTTTGAATTTTATGTATTAACGCCTACAGGAGATGTAACTACATACTCCGCTGATGACGATAAAATAAAACGGATGAAAGTTAATCTTGAGCCCGTTAAACAGTTTCTTTCAGGAAGTGAAAAGCTGCCTATTCTGGGGGATGACCCGCGCTCAGAGTATCGAGAAAAAATATTTTCTGTTGCTGAAATAAGACAAAATGATGAGCTTAAGGGCTATCTCTATATCATCATTGGTGGTGAGATCTACGACAGTATTGTGGAACTTTTGCAGAATAGCCATATTATCAAACTGAGTGTTTGGGGTTTGGTTGCAGGCTTACTTTTCAGTTTGATTGTCGTGCTCTTGTTATTTGCCATGTTAACCCGACCACTGCGTCGTTTGGCGAGTGACATGAAGCAATTTCGAGATACGGGCTTCGAGGATGGACAGCAGCTTAGCTATGACTGGGATGAAAACTCAGCGGATGAGATTCATCGATTAGGCGCGACGTTTAATGCAATGTCAGCAACCCTAAGGCAGCAGTATGAAAAAGTGCGTACCACTGATGAGTTGAGACGTGAGCTGATTTCTTATGTCTCCCATGACTTACGTACTCCTCTGGCAGCGCTTCAGGGCTACCTTGAAACATGGCAACTGAAGCAGCAAACCATTAGTGAAGCGGAAAGTGCAGAACTGATACAAGTAGCGGTCAATAATGCTCAGCAGATTAGCCGATTGGTGGAACAACTATTTGAATTAGCCCATTTGGATGCTGAAAATACGCAGTTGGAGATGGAGCCTGTGTCCATCGCGGAGCTGGCACAGGATGTATTGCAGAAGCTAGCATTGGAAGCGCGAAATAAAGGCGTAAGTTTGGATGTAAACCCAAAAGATCCGTCGTTAATGGCGATGGCCAATATTGAGAAGCTAGAGCGAGTATTTACTAACCTTGTAGGCAATGCTATAAGGCACTGCGAGGAAGGCGACAAGATATCAATTGATATTTCGAAAGCAGGTCAACAGTGGCTGATTACGGTTAAAGATTCAGGAGTGGGAATCTCTGTAGAAGATCTTCCTCATATATTTGAAGCACATTATCGAGGTCGTCAGTCAGAGGCTGTAAAAGGTGATCGAGTTAATAGTGGCCTGGGACTGGCTATTACTCGCAGGATTATTGAACTGCATCACAGTAAAATAGAGGTGAAGAGCGAGTTGGGGAAGGGTACTTTGTTCTCTTTTTCGCTAAATAGTATAAAATAACATCAGGTTGTTTAATAAAAAAACTGATGAATAAGTAGTATCAGGTTATCACCTTGAATTTGAAGCATTTAGCTATTTCATGTCTTTTCGTTGTCTTGTTGACGCCTTTGGTGTTCGCGAAGGATGTTGTCGTGGCTTTTTCCCCACATAAACCTCCTTATGTAATAGGCAAAGAGGGGAGAGGGCTCGAGATTGATATTGTTCGAGAAGCACTGGCTCTAGAAGGGCTGACACTCAAGGTCGATTTTTTTGATCGAAGATATTTGCGTCAAGCTATAAAATTTGATCGCACTGATGCCGCTGCAGGGTTGAAAGTAGCTGATGATGATTTATATTATTCAGATGCTTACATTGGTTTTCAAAATACTATTATTTCCCGCACTGACGATAACATTAAACTTAACTCTATTGCGGACTTAAAAGGACATCGATTTGCCGCCTGGCGGGGAGCTAATCAGGTTTTAGGGAATGAATTTAACGAAGCATCGGGTAATGGGACGTCACCCACATACTTAGAATATGATAATCAGTTAATTCAAAATAAAATGTTTTGGTCGCATCGTATCGATTTGCTCGTTATCGACCAATTTGTTTTTAACTGGTACCAGCAGCGTTTGTCTGACTCTTTTATTACTACTGATCAAATCACCATCCACCCTTTGTTGCCTAATAAAATGCTTTACCATATTGGCTTTAAAACAAAAAAAATCCAGAAACTATTTAACTCAGGTCTGAGTAAATTAAAACAATTTGGCCGTTATGATGAGCTTAGAGCTGAATATCTTAAGGCTGAAAAAACGACCCCTATTTACCTTTACTACGATGATCACCCTCCTTATCTTAAAACCGGTCATAATGGTGTTTATGGGTTAACGGCAACCGCTGCTGCAGAAGCATTCAAAGCCGCAGAGCTAAACTTTAAGTGGATGCGTACAGCTGTTAATGAGCAATTTCCCTTATTAAAAAAGAATGAAAGTAAGGACTGTTTAATTGGGTCGACATCTATCCTGACCCAGAGGGAGAAATACGCTCGGTTTACCTATCCTATTTATACAAATAAACCGCAGGTTGCTCTATCGCGAAAGGATAACCCTATTAAAGCGGACACTTTAGATGAGCTGTTTAGCGATAATAAAAAAGTAATGCTGGTTAAGGAGGCGTATTCTTATGGTCAATATGTTGACCAAATGGTTAAAAAGAATAAACCAAGACGACTTATGCTTGCGATTGATACCGCAGAAATGTTGTTAGCACTCGATCGTCGAAAAGCAGACTACATGCTAATTTCGCCAGAAAAAATTGAAAAAATGTTTGAGAAAGCAGAACTTAATTTAGATGATTTCGACGTTCACCAGCTAAGTGATATTCCCTCTGGCGAGCAACATAATATTTTATGTTCAATGAAGGTGAGTGATGAAACGATTCAGAAACTGAATCAGTCTATTCAAAAGCAAGTTAATTTGGATTAGCGCTTCTAGTGACTAAGTAAAACGAGCTTGTATTGGCTTTTATTGAGATCGCTATGAGATATTGCAAGCTCTACGCAGCCGCCTTGCTGTTGTAATAAACGGTTTGTTGGATTCGAATAAAGCGTCTTTCGGAAACATAAATAGTTGCTTTGGTTGTTGTGGATATTATGACCTTCCACTTTTACAAAAGACTCACAAGCAAATTCAAATAATGCAGGCAGAGTGAAGGTCAGCGTTTCTTTATCTACAAGAATACTTCCACCAAAGCCTTTGATTGATTGCAATAGTTCTGCTTCCTGGCGAATAAATCCACCAAAAATATTCTTTAATACGTGATGATATAGCTTAGTTACAATGATGTTCTCGTTATGATCTTTCATTGATACTTTAAGTCTGACCTATCATTAATGTAGGCGGTGAGCATCTAATTGCACTGATTCCATTTTTTTACCCAGGAGTATTACTTTTCCTTTGTAGCGGTCATCTCCGGTGCTGGAAAACTCAAAAATATAAGAACGCCATAAATGCATTCGTCCTGACTTGCCTCGCTTAAACCAAAAACCTCTAAGCACTACGCTTTCATCAAGAAGCTCCACATCAACCTCTTTGCAATAGGTTTTAACGGCTTTTAGGGCTACGTCCTTTATTTCTCTGGCGCTAAGCCAGTACCAGCCACCAAACACAAGTAATGAAAGCCAGAATAGGTCACTGAGTTCAATCATTTTTAAAGACTTCAGGAATGAGGTGAAGGTTTTGTTCGCCATCAGCTACCCAGAGTTCGCCATCTTGAATAGTGACCTGTAATTCCATATTTCGCTCAGCCATTCCTGCCACTGAGGCGACAAATTCTTCCGGCATGAGCACCACAGAAAGGTTCTTAAAGCGTTCTAATTCCGATTGAGACTGAAGCCACCACTGTTCAGCTGACCGTCTGTTGTAGCAATAAACGGTGACTTTTTTTGCTCGTCCACAGGCTTTTCTCAGTCGTTTTTCATCAGGATTACCCAGTTCAATCCAGTGTTGAATAGTTCCTGATAAGTCAACTTCCCATAAGTCTGGCTCTTCATCAGAGCTTATTCCCTTGGTAAAACTAAGGTGCTCTTCAGCATTAAGCGCAAAAGCGATGAGTCTCACCATCATTCGAGCATCGTTTTCTGATGGGTGGCGGGCAATGGTCAGCTCATGAGGCTGATAATAGTGCCGATCCATATCTGATATTTGTAGACTGACTTTAAAAATGGTGGCTTTAAGTGCCATGTGCTTAGGTACTCTTTTTTCTGAAAACGGGTTTGTAGTTTACAGTTTTACACATGTTGGTTAACAGGCCAAGCAGTATAACCGCCATCTAGACTATAGGTTTGATTAAACCCTTGTTGATTAAAGTAATCAGCAGCCCCTTGACTGGAGTTGCCATGATAGCAGTAAACCACCAAGGGTAAATTACAGTCAGTGTCTGCTAGGAAGGATTCGATGTTGTGGTTCCCTACGTGCAAAGCGCCAGCGATATGACCTGCTAAAAACGAAGCTTGATCTCGAATATCAATCAAGGTAATTAATTTTTCATTAAGTAAAGACTGGAGCGCAGAAATAGAGAGGTGTTCAAATGCCATAAGGTGTCTGATCCTGAGATGATTATTGTTCGTTAAATACCTGAGCATTATACTCAGGTATTTAACGAACAAGAAAGCTTCAGGAGTTGAAAGTGGAATTAAGGCATTTGAATTCCGCCACCGCCGCCCATTCCACCACCTTGACCAGGCATCACGATTTGAGAAGCTTGCTGACGCTGCATCTCACGAAGTTCCTCAAGTGTGCGTTCAAGACAAACTTGTGCTTCAGCACTGAATTTTGCCAGAGCGTCAGCTAATGATTCTGCTTCGATTCCGAAATTTAATGGCAATGCACCGGCAGGGGTCATCATTTGAGCCTGGCCAATAAACATTAATGAACGGCTTGCATCAACTTCACCTTCTGCGGTGATAGGCGTCATGCGTCGTAGTGTGCCTACTTTGTTATCGGTGAAAACGTCTTCTTGATAAAGGTTTTCGATATCTAGATTGATTTCTGGTAGTTGTTCGTTGCTCATAGTCATGTTCTCGATAATTAAGTCGTTTTGTTAATTTATATACTTATACTACCGTCATCCCCGCTCACCCCAGGGTGCTTTCTCTTGCTTTGCAATTCACCTAGTGCGCGAGGATGACAAGAGGAGGCTCTAGCTAGTCACTATTACCCGAATAGCCTGAAGTTGTACCGTACTGCGCTCTATTGCTTCAGCAGACGCAATGATTTGCTGCTGGAAAAAGTGAATTTCCTCATTACGAATACTTGGATTAACCGCTTTCAACGCTTCAAGTCGATCAACTTCAACCTTAAGACTCTTCACCATAGCCGCTGTGGCTTCATTTAGAATATCAGGCAGTGCCTGTTCTGCAATTTTAGCCCCATGCTTCAGCATTTTCTCAATATCACCGCGAACTTGCTTAACAATGGCTTGAGCGGTGTTTCGCTTTACCTTTTCAGTACACATACCGTTTAAGCGTTCATGAGGCAGCACTTGCGCAAGGTCTCTGCCATTAACATCTGACATAACGCGAATGGGTGTAATAGGAAGAAAACGATCAACTTGTAATTGCTTAGGTGCTACACAGTTTACCGTGTAATACGTTTCCAGTAATAGCGTGCCTGGCTGCAAGCCTTTTACAGAAATAGTGGCAACGGCGGCATTACCCAACTCTGCAGTCTGCATCATCTCCATGGTTTCCACCACCATAGGGTGCTCCCAGCTCAGGAACTCCATATCTTCTCTTGATAAAGCTTTTTCTCTTGAGAAGGTAATAGTATTGCCATCATCTTTAAGGCCAGGAAAATGACTGGTAAACATATGATCTGAGGGGCGAATGATATGAGCGTTGTCAGAGTGATGTTCTTGATCAACACCAAACTGATTAAACAGGCGTGTCATAAAGGCTTCTAATAAGGGGCTGTCTTCTTCTTCCTCAATGGTTGATATGAGGGCTTCTGCCTGGGGCAGTTTGCAGGAATTTAGCTCAAGAAGCTGGTCTCGACCCTCGTTCAGCAGTTGACGCATTTTTTTTGTATGAGCTGCTGTATCTTGAATTAAAGTGTCTAGCTCACCTTCTGGGCTAAGCAGCTGTTCTAGCAAGCGAGATTCAAACTGCTCGTAAATTGAATAGCCCACTGAACAACTTTGTTCGAACAGGTTAATACCTTGGTGATACCAGTTGAATAACACCTCTTGTGCCGTGCCTTGAAGGTAAGGCGCATGTATCTGAATCGTTTCTGTTTGGCCTATACGATCCAATCGACCGATACGCTGCTCAAGCAAGTCAGGGTTGATGGGTAAATCAAACAATACTAAGTGATGGGCGAACTGGAAGTTTCGGCCTTCACTGCCTATTTCTGAACAGATTAGCGTTTGCGCACCATTCTCTGTTTCTGCGAAGTAGGCTGAAGCGCGGTCACGCTCTATGATGGTTAGACCTTCATAGAAAGCAGTAGAACGTATACCTGCTCGTAGTTGAAGATATTGCTCTAGTGCTACAGCGGTACTAGCATTGGCACAAATCACCAGTACTTTGGATGACTTAAGTGATTTCAGTTTAGCTTCGAGCCAAGCGACCCTTGGGTCGTCCTGAATCCAGTCATCAGAGTCGAATGAAACTTCAGGGTATAGCCCGGAAATACCGGAAGTGTTCTCTTGATAAAGTTCAGGTACCGGAAGCGGGTAACTCGTTAGTTTACGCTCTGGGAAGCCTTTAATGGCTGCGCGGGTATTACGGAATAACACGCGGCCAGTACCATGCTGGTCAAGCAGGCGAGATATTATGCTGTCGATATCTGTTAGTGCGTTAACATCGGTGTATTCAGCTAATTGCTTAATCAGCTCAGAACCAATCGGTTCATCGTTTTTTTGTAGTGAGACTAACTGTTGTACCAACTGGTTAAGCGGCTGGTAGCCTGCTTCTTCTTTCTTGAAGCTTTCCAGATCATAAAATCGTGATGGATCGAGCAAGCGAAGGCGGGCGAAGTGACTCTCTATTCCTACCTGTTCAGGGGTTGCTGTGAGTAGTAATAACCCCGCACTTTCTGCTGCAAGTTGCTCTATACACTGATACTCAATACTGACTGACTCTTCACTCCAATGCAGGTGGTGAGCTTCATCAACAATAAGTAAGTCCCAAGACGCTTCTGTGGCATGAGCCATAGCATCGGGGTTTTCGGTTAAAAAGTCTAAGCTACAGAGTATTAACTGTTCTGTTTCAAAGGGATTTTGCAAGGGCTCAGGATCTGATGCAAATTCGTCATCATCTTCAATAGAGCCATCTGTAGAGGTAGGATGTGTAAGCGCATCGTAACGACTTTGATCAAAAATGGAGAATGGTAGGTTAAAGCGTCGAAGCATTTCTACCAGCCATTGATGTATCAGGCTGTCAGGCACAACAATTAAGGCTCTGTTAGCGCGGGCAGTATGCAGTTGGTAGTGAAGGATCATACCTGCTTCGATTGTTTTACCCAGCCCCACTTCGTCAGCCAATAATACTCTAGGTGCAAAACGTTGAGCGACTTCGTTGGCGATATAAACCTGATGAGGAAGATGGCTGGTTCGTGCGCCTAACAGGCCTTTTACCGATGACTGTTGTAAACGATGAATATGCTCAAGCGTTTCAATTCTGAGCTCAAATGCATTGTTTTTGTCGAAATGACCACTAAATAGACGGTGTTGAGGGGCGGTAAGCTGGATAAAACAGCTTAAATCGAGCTCTTCGATAACATGAGACTCACCTGCTGTATCTTTACAGTGGTAAATGTAAATGCCATCCACTTCTTCTGTGGCGCTAACGGTGAAGGTTAGGTCATCCAGTGTGGTGATTTCTTCGTCTTCTTTGTATATCAATCGGCTTAAGGGGGCGTTGTCTGAAGCGTA
>ENA-ORXI01002235-ORXI01002235.1-sediment-metagenome-genome-assembly--contig:-NODE-2235-length-14106-cov-35.188823_pt1 | contig 14106 bp, 12 predicted proteins | sample MGYA00237861_ERZ511468 | MGnify/ENA primary metagenome ERZ511468 (study PRJEB26299, sample SAMN06266213) | sediment metagenome | isolation source: Hudson Canyon methane seep mesocosm | place... | reverse complement strand
AACCGGAATGCTACCAGTGTGGTCAAAAACCTTGTGTCTGTGAAAAACCATTACCTGAAGCTTGTTTTGAATGTGGTGAGAGCCCATGTGTTTGTGAGAAAAAAGTAAAGGTAGAAATTAAATTAGCCGATGGTAAAGCCCGCAAGATAAAACATATTGATACCATGTCATTCTGGGCAGCAGATGGTAAACCTATCTCGGCTGCTGAGTTTATTAAAAACCTGTACGGTGAACTCCCCGACCTTTTTAAAGATGAAGACGAGTTAAGAATCCTATGGGGTAAGCCTGATACCCGAAGAGCATTATTGGCTGGTCTGGAGGATAAAGGTTTTGGTCGTGAGCAGTTGGAAGATGTTAAACAAATGATTGATGCTGGCAACAGTGATGTGTTTGATGTTTTATCTTACATTGCCTTTGCATCAGACCCTATCACCCGAGAAGAGCGGGTTAATAACCATAAACCGCACATTTTTAAACACTATGCTGACCCGCAACAACAGTTTTTAGACTTTGTTCTGGACCATTATATTTCAGAAGGAGTAGGGGAGCTTGATATGGAGAAGTTGCCTGATTTAATTAAAGCTAAGTATCAGACAGTAAGGGATATTCCTGCCGAGTTAGGCAGTGTTGCAGAGATACGTGAGGTGTTTGTTGGGTTTCAGGCGCATTTGTATAGTGGAGAATAGGTGTGGAAAAATCTAAAGGAAAGTTAGTACGTTGGCTTGGTAATAAGGGGTTTGGGTTTATAAAACCTGAAAATGGAACTGATGACATTTTTATCCATATTTCGGCATTGAAGGGAATGAGTCGAAAGCCTGTTGTTGGTGATTTTATCTATTATGATGTGAGTAAAGATGCTAAAGGTAAAATACGTGCAGTTAATGCCAGCATAGAAGGGGTAGACCAAGTTTTAACTTTGGAGCCGATAAGACATAAACGGAAAAAGGAATATTCTGCAGCAAATAATACACGAAGTTATAGGAAGTCGAGCCATGTTAAAAAACCGTCGAGTGGTAATAAATTAATACCTCTCCTAATTGCTATTACTATTGGCGTTGGGCTCAATACATATCAATTTAATGATGTTGGTTTTACAACGACGGATGAAAAACGAGTCATTGATGCAGGAGATAGTCAACAACTTGCTGTTGCATTTAATAACCAACAAAGTGATATACAGGTTGGTGGTGTTGGAACGGTGGTTCGTACACTTTCTGACGATATGGAAGGAAGTCGGCACCAGCGTTTTATTTTAAAGCTCTCGTCGGGACAAACTGTATTGGTAGCACACAATATTGATTTGGCACCCAGAATAAATTCCTTACGTGCAGGTGATGGTGTTGAGTTTTATGGTGAATATGAATGGAATTCAAAAGGTGGAGTATTACACTGGACGCATCATGACCCAAGGGGAAATCATGAGGGCGGGTGGCTTAAACATAATGGTTCTACTTATCAATAGCTATTTTGGGCAGAAAGATAGTTTTTAGAGTTGAGCTTCTAATAGGCAAATTCGGTTGAAGTATTATAGAAGGGGTTTGATATGGAAATAGCAAAAGCAATATCAATCATAAGATCATTGTCTGAAGGGGTAGATCCTTATACTGGAGAACAATATCCGGCAGATAGTCCATATCAGATGCCAGACACGGTTAGAGCATTACACATGGCGGTAATGGCTTTAGAGAAGCAACAAAAATCAACTGATCGACAACAGAGTTTGCCTAGCAGTGCAGGGAAGCCGTGGAATGATGATGAAGATAAGCGATTACTTGAAGTCTATGATGCAGATACCCCAATAAATGAAATTTCAGAATTGCACGGTAGGACAATTGGAGCAATCAAGTCTAGGTTAGTAAAGCATGGGCGAATTAAAAATAGTTGATCATGTAGTTTAGTTATATATAAGGCAGTTAGAGGGTTGTTTCGTTTAGTCTATGCCGTTAGGGTAGCAATAGGTTTCCCAGTCCTCCATCATCAGGCGTCTTTTATCCATTAAATGACCGCGTCTGTACGCAGCTTCAGCTTTGTTCTTTATTATATGAGCTAGTCCCATTTCTGAAACTTCATTCGAATGGTTAGTAAGCTCGGAAGCCCAGTCCTTGAAAGTTGACCTGAACCCATGGACTGTTATCGATCCCTGCTTCTTCGCCAGTTGAGTAAATAAATTATGTTTCTTGTCTTGAATCAGGCAATGTTTCTACAAAACAACAGCCCTAAAGTCAATTGCATAGTGTGTAAAAATAATTTATAGGATTCATATTACACGCTTCGAGATGTGTATAACTAGAGCGTGGTTAGATTACATACTAAATTAATTTAGGTTTTTCAGTTAGTCTCAGCCTAAGAGAGCCAACCCACATTCCTTTCTCCTCATAAACAATAACGTAATAAACCTTTCCTGCCTCGAATGTAAAACTGGACACTCTGTCTATAGCAGGTGACTTTGTGTGCATTTTATATTCGCCAGGATCCAAAGTTATCCGACTTGACTGACCAAATACCAGCCTGCAAACCTCAATTCCGTTAGCCCACACAGGAAAAAGGTTCACTCCTGTAGGATCTGACACCGACCTGACTGCATCTGGGTAAACAATAACCGTTGCTTTGTCTTTCGGTAATACACCTAGATTTTCCTCATAGGGCTTCACCCAGATACTGCCACATGCAGATAGACATAATAATAAAAAAAAAATTGTGCTTATAAATTTCATCCTTACCCTTTTGGTTATTTAGTGAGTGTGCATTTTGCACGAATTGGTTAAAGATGGATACCAGCTGTAGATTACATTTTAAATTTAAATATTCGAATGATGTAATGGACTTCGAGCGGGTAGGGTGGTATTTTTCAGTAGAGAAGTGCTCCACACCGAGCGCGAGATATGCCAAAATTCCCTATGTTGCCCGTCGGGGCAATGCGCTATATTTTAGAATAAGAGTTCTCTCCAAGATTCATAACGTAAACGAAATGAGAACTCGCATTCAACAAAACAACCTACACACTCAAGGGTGTAATTAGGGCGTGATCAAATTACACAAAAGGTAGGCATAAAAAAGCCGCACTGTGGCGGCTTGGTGATTGTGTTGCGATTCGTATCAGTCGGACAGGGTGCTTTGCTTGGGGTCTGGTTATATCATGTGCAAAGAGTTATTGGAAGAAAGCGCCTTGCTTAACAAAATCTTGATAGGCGTGCTCTGAAAGATGCTCAATCGCATTCATACTTCCAACCATTGAAAAAGGGAATGCAGGGAAGAACAGCAACCACATTGCCATCGACTCCGTTTCGCGAACTGTCGTTTTATAAACCTTTCCCGTTTTGACATTTTCTAATGTATAGGTAAGGTCGTATTCCTGATCCACAAATGATGGAACAATCATCAATGTAAGCCCGCATATAATTTGCATTGCCACGCTTGAGTCTACAATATGCTTGCCTGATAGCGTCAAATTGTAATCCGCATTTCCCGTAAAGCTACCAAGTTCAACATAAGTAGACTCTGAAATGTAATCATTGTCTTTCCACAATATATCGATAACTCTATCGTTTACCATTCGACCATCTTTGTTGCCTGTTATGACCTGCAAAACATTGATGTCGTAAATATAATCCTTGCTAACCGTAGTTTCAATCTTTGGTGAAATGAGTGGTATTATTGGTTCAAGTTCAGCAAGTTTGTCACCCGAAAATGTCATGCAACCCGTTAAAGATAAAAGTAGTGTCGCTGTGCAAATAGGTTTGTATATCTTTTTCATACTTCCATTTATGTTGATGATTAAGTGAGTGCGCATTATCCATCATTCGCTTAAAAAGTGATGTCAGTTGATGATTATAAGTTGAAATTGAGTTGTTCGAATGAAGTTATAGACTTCGAACGGGTAGGGTGGTATTTTGTAGTAGAGAAGTGCTACACAAGCACTTTATTAATTTTAATTATAAGTTGTAAATCAATGGGTTATGGTTTTTGTTATTGAGTCCCTTGCTCTCCGCCATATTGGTTAATTTATTATAAAACAAATACTTGCTGGTTATCAAAAGTAAAATGTTAACACTGTTGTTAACGGTCAAATACACTGGCAGGCAGAGCATCACTGCCATTAAGTTAAGGGATTAGTCCGTTGGGGCGCAGTGCTTTAGCCTGCATTCATAGCTAAAAATAGCAGGCTAAAGCACTGCGCCCCACGCTGTATTTCTCTTAACTTAATGGCAGTGAGGCTTAGGGGGGGAGTAAAACCTGTCGTTGTAAGCAGGAAGAGCAGATGCTCTCAACTACTTAATCATACACGTAAGAACTCCATCACAATCATAGTATTTCTTTTGATCATCATATATTTTTTCCATGTTGACCAACCAAATACCAAGCCCACCTTTCCTGAGATTAAACACATATTCATCGCCAGGTTTATATTGTTGCCACCACCGGCTACTTTTAAGGTATAAATCCAATTTAGGTACGGCTAATTCATTTGCTTTCCACATATAATCAGTATCGAGAGAATAAGTGTAACCCTTAATACCCTTTTCATCGGTTAAAATATTTATACGAGGGATAACCGAATAAAGGGCAAATGCCATTCCTAACCCGGCTAATAATGCATAAGATAAAGTATCTTTTCGTTTTGGCTCTGCATTTCGAAGAAGAAAAAAAACAACGCCTGAGACAACAATCCAGCCTGCTATTAACACTGAATAGGGTGCATCTTCCGCATAATACTCAGTTGCAGTAAAAAAAGTCTCAATGATGAAATAAAAAACAAATATGAAAAAAACTATTGCTATAACAATAGTTGTTGGCGTTTGCCCTTCCAAATTACCGCTTTTACTCGAATTATTAAATAATGACATAACTGTTTTTATTCCTTTTTATTTTTCATGAATAACCGAATCTTCCTGATAACCAGCTGGCAACTTATGAGCAATACCTTTGTGACAATCTATACAGGTTTTACCCTGCTTTATCGCTGCTTTCATTTCTCGCCGTGCAGTCACTGATTGAGCATGAAAATCCATTGATTGGTAGGAATGGCAATTTCTGCATTCATGTGAATCATTTGCTTTCATTTCTCTCCAGACATGTAAAGCAAGCTCTTCGCGTTTGGCTTCAAATTTTTCTGGGGTGTTAATGGTTCCTAGCGCTTTATGATAGAGCTCATTAGTTGCTCTTATTTTACGAACTAATTTTGGCCCCCATTCTTTAGGCACGTGACAGTCTGAACAGATAGCTCGAACGCCCGAACCATTACTGTAATGAACTGAATGGGTATATTCTTCGTACACGGTATCCCTCATCTCATGACAAGAAGTACAAAACTCAAGAGTATTGGTGTATTCCATATAGGTATTAAATCCACCCCAGAATATGATGCCAGCAATACCACCGACTACAAATATTCCCCCCCAGGTATATTTACTTGTGGGTTTCCAAAACCATTTGATAAATTTAGAAATCATCTGCTTTGTACCTTGTTATGGTTGGGATTGATTTTGTTGCCGCGATTTAATCCAGACAATAATTTTATCTATATCTTGTTTTTTTTCTGAATATTGTCGGGCTTCTTCAAGTGCTGCATTGGCTAATGAATATTGCCCTGTATGTAGATAAGCAAGACCTAAACCGATGAAGGCTTTTGAATTTTTTGCGTTAAACCCTAGTGCTTTATGAAAATATTTAATGCTGTTTGCATATTCACCTTTTAATAAATATACATTCGCTAATTTTTGTTGAATAAGTTCGGTGTCAGATTTAATCGCAGCTGCTTTTTGAAAAGCGAGCAATGCTTCATCCAGTTTGCCTTCCGCGAGTTCCTTATCACCTTGCTTAAGATAATCTTCTATATCGCTTGTTTGTATCGCCTGTGCAGAAATATGTACTGACAATAAGGCGACAGCCACAACATGACTGAGTCGCTTTAGAAATTGAGTAGAACTGATATACGACATGCACTTTTACCTATCACTTGCAGGGTGTTTTGAATCCATCCAAAACACCCTGAGATTAATTATTTAAAAGCACCTTTACCATAACGCTCTTCAAAGCCTTTTCTTACTTTTTCAATCTGGCCTTTATTCATGCCATTAAAATACCAGTCATGACCTTGAATAGGTTTAAAGTATTTATCCAGTAATTCATTTGCTAACTTCTCTCCTGCCACTTTTTTAAGCTCAGGAATAAATGAAAAATAAGTGTGCTTTCCGACCTCATAAAGTCCATGCCACCAGGTATAATCCGGTCCCATCATGGAGGCTCCATGACGCGCTCTTCGACCTTCGTGATGCCAGATTTCCCACCAGATCCATTCTATTTTGTCATCAAATGGACTTTTACTAATCACACCTTTTTCTTTTAGCTCGGTCATGATGGCGGCAATAGGTTTAGCGAATTTTTCATTGTATAAATCCACTACATTATCAAACTGGCTATAATGCCCTTTAATAACACTGGAGCTGTGACAAGCAGTACAGACATTTTGCATTTTCTCACGGCGATCTTGCCATGTAAGGACTTCCACCACTTTTGATCCTTTGGCTTCTGCTCCCACTTTGGGAATAGCCTTACCCTCTGGCACATCAAACTCATCACCATTCTGCAATCGAACCAGGTTTATTTTATGAGATATAGGTGGCCTTAAAGTCCAGGAGATTCTGTCACCTACATTATGTGTTTTCTTTTCACCGCCACCCGCACTCATATGACAAGTAGCACAAGTTGGTGCAGCAGAATAATCAACCCCTGCCTCCCACTTTTCTGAATCCAGGTTCATTTCATCTTTAAATGCGCGATAAAGAATGCCATGTTTGGATTCGTTATAGACTTCTATTTGTGGATGATCAGGACCCATATGACACTTACCACAGGTGTCAGGTGTTCTTGATTGCGCTTGAGAAAAGCGATGTCTAGTGTGGCAGGCAGTACAAGAACCCGTTGAGCCATCTGGGTTTAATCGACCAATACCCGTATTGGGCCAAGTCGCAGCATCAGGTTTACCATTCTTACCAATTTTGACTTCTGAACCATGACATTGCCGACAGCCCGCGTTAACAGCTGCAGGACCACCAACAACTTCACCTAATAAATTATCCAGTGAAGCTAAAATTTTGGCTGCTTTAGCATGATGAGAACCATCCATCTCTTCAAACTCTGTACTATGACAACGCGAACAATCTTTAGGTGTCACAATAATAGAAATCAACTGACCTTTATGGCTAAAAGCATCAACGTCATCTTCTTTTGCCTGGTGACAATCCAGGCAATTAACACCTTGTTGCCCATGCTGACTTTTATTCCATTCCCTAAAAAGTCCAGGATTATGCTTTTTATGGCAAACCACACATTCTTTACCTTTATCAGTGCCCCAATCTTTTCCTGCTTCGCCATCTGGTCTGGCAGCCAATAGGCCTGGCGAGTGAAAAAATAAAACAGAAAATATAATGGCAAAGAGTGATTTTATAAAAAAACGGTAACTAAGATTCAGCATGTATTATCTCCTTAAGAGATGAGCGTCTTGAGAACAGCGGCAATCTTTAACAACAAGTAGATTTAAACAAACAATTAAAGTCGCCAGAACAATTCCACATGGAATACAAGGGATTTTAGCCCACTCAGCCTACATGTCAACCATTACAAATAGAAAACATCTTCATTTAAAGCACCCCATTTCGTAACTTTTGAATAAAGAAATCATAAGCAACTGATTTTGCTACTCTGCATATATTTTTCTGTGGGGATGAGATGTTGATTTATCAGACTTCTACAACAAGGCCTTGCAGCAGAACTGACGAAAAACTAGGATGCACAAAGCAAACTCGAAGCAGGAACCAATGACTGCCATGGACGTAGAGACTGTAAAAGTATTAAGCTCTTATCCCCCTCTTTAACAAAAAGAGGTTAGCGGGGGATTTTAAAAAGTGAAACTTTCACAGCCTCCGTAGCTCGCGTCCTTAGAAAGCGATTCTGACTCCACCGCTGACCGTATAACTATTCAAATATCGATGGCCTTCAATTCGTTCATAATCTACAAAGAGCTGAACACTATGCGCTAATACAGTAGAAAGACCACCACCCACTATAAAATAATCTCTATCAGGTTTATCCGTACTAAATTGTAAATCGTAATTTGTTGTGTCTTGAACAAAAGAAGCATGAATCGTTCTTCGCTGATCAAGAAATTCATGTACATAACCCGCTTTTATCTTTGGTAAAAGAACTCCCCAAGGCATACTTACAGCATATGAAACATCAAAGCCAAGCGTTGATTTAAAAGATTGAATGTTTTGGCTCTGATATTTTAAGTTTAAACCAGCGCCTTGTGATTCAGAATACTGATCAATAAATGTTCCTGAATAATCTAATTTAATCATTGGGCTAAGCAGTAAGGCATCATAGGATAAATTATAAATAAAATTCAGCCCAGCTAAAACCTTATTGGCTTCAGCCTCAGCTACAGCCGTAGTATCTACATTATCCCCGTTTGCAGTATATTTAATATTTCGTTTAAGGTCATAATCGATGCCTGACCATCCTACATAGCCATCAATGCCGAAACTATCGTTTACACTATAATTTGCATATGTTAAAAAACTAATATTTTCATAATCCGAACTACCCGCGCTATCCGCACCACCGGTTCCTTTGTTATAGTCCAAATCTGTATCCGAGTAAGCTATAGCAAATCCTGCTACAAATTTATCACTAAAAACATAATCCATTCCCCCAGTGACTCCATGTTCATCAAGCTCATAACCAGTTTCTAGCGTGGTATCTATTCTCTCAGTTTCTGTCAATTTTCCTGAGACAAAATAACCTAATCGTTCCCCAGAAAAAGTATCCCCACTGGCTCCACCTCGCTCCTTAAGTTTTTTCAAGCGATCTGAAACAATTTTTCTTTCTGCATAAGTCGATGAATTTCCTACACCAGAAAAGACACCACCATTATTCCCTGGGCTGGCACCGCCTGTATCGTTTCCTGCTGCTGCAGCAATACACCTATCACTAAATTCAGTGCCTATTACTGCACCAGCACAAGATCCTGTCCTTTGATCCCAAGCAGCATCATAAACCTGATCCGGAGTTAAAACAGCTAAGGCCGAATTACTAGCCAAAGCAGCCCCTAAAGCCACAACAATTTTTTTTGATTTTTTACTAAACACATCCATCCCCTCATTATTAAAATGACCTTTTTTGTCATCTATTACAACACCACAAAACACTTAAACTAACTTAACAAATATCGGAGTCTTTTGTTTACTTTATAATAAAAAAGATATATCCCATTGATAACAACAATATTTTGTTAATTTAGGCTGGGTATCCGTTCCTCAGCTTAAAGTACTGCTTACCATGAGCCTCATCCAAATGAGGATAAAGAAATAGCAACACCCTATATAACACGTCATTCCCAAAGTTTATTTATCGGGAATCTATTCGTTGTAAGTTACATCCCTGCTAAGAGAATACATGAATGACAAGGTGTTGATTTAGTTGTTTTTAAAAATCCGGAAGCTCATCGGTAATCAGGAACCATTATGAGCTTTGCTGATTTTGCACAGCAGCATAAAAATATAGAAACGTAGCATGCCACGTCTCTACGGCATACAAACTAAACAACAGTTAAAGCAAAACTTCGCCTGGGTGATACTCAACATGTAGCAAGCCAATTGCATGCAATAATTCATAAGATGATTTCAGTGCTTCAAATTTCGCATTAACTGAAGCTACTTTTGCTCCCACCAATTGGGATTTGGCATTTAACAAATCGATTTCATTACCACTGCCTTTATTGTTTTGATCATCCCTTGCCTGATAAATACTGTTAGCAATTTCCATCGTTTCTTTTGCTAAAACTAATTGACGATACAGCACCAGCTTCTTTTCCCAGGCCAGTTTAATATTTTCTTTAATCTCTCGCTCAGTTGCCTGATAAGTATACTTCTCCGAACTTAATTTCCCTGATGCAGAATGGTATTGGTCCCCCAATTGATGACCCAGATTAAAATCCCACTTAAGCCTAACAAACACCGAACTATCCGTTTTAGCACCTTCGATACCCTGAAAATTTGTTTCCCTTTCATAGGCTGCAACAACATCAAGTTCAGGAGAATACCTACCTAATACATCCTTCTTTTCCTGCTCTGCAATATCAATTCTTTGTTCTGCCATTGCCAAAACAGCATTACTCTTTTCGGCAATTTCCAAGGCTTTTTCTATCGATGTAATCTTTTTCAATTGCAAATTATTCGGCACTTTCATTCCGCCAACAACAGGATCATGCTCAAAAACAACTTGATACTGTCTAAATGCCGCTCTATATTTTCCATCAATATTAAGTCGTTGCTGTTCTACTCGTTTTAATGACAAAGATGCCTCATGAATATCCAGCATGGTACCTGACCCAGATTTCTGGCTTTGTCTTTTCAAAATAATAAAGCGCTTTAGTACATCTACTTTGTTATTTATAAGTAATAACATCTGATGATAATGCAAAATATTTAAATAACTCGAAATACCTTTAAAGATTAAATCATTTTCAATATTTAAAGCAGTCCACTGTTTTAAATCGATATTCGCTTCCGCTCCTGCAGTGGCGACTTGGTCACGAAACCCCTTAAATAAATTTTGACTTAATTCAAACCTATATTTACTATGATTAAGATCTGAAGATACGCCTCTTCCTGTATCTTTATAACTTTGAAAACCTGTTTGAGCAGATGCATTGATAGTGGGGTAATAGTTGCTAAAAGCCGCATCTTCTTCTGCCTCAGCAACTTTTATTTTAAATCGCTCTGCGATAATTTCAGGATGCTGCAACATTAATTGATTAATTTCATTCGCTAAAGGATAAGCTATTACAACTTTGCTGCTCAATATCAGACTTAGAAAAAATATTTTATTTGTCTGAAGTGTATTTTTTTTAAAATGTTTAAAAGATATCATGGTCTATTTACTGCATGGGATTCGTTCAAAATGGAATAATTAATTTGTTAAGGTTTAAACCTTAACGCTCTCTAAAGCCTTCGTATTTAATTCGCAACATAGGTTTTAACAGATATTCTAATACTGTTCTAAAACCGGTTTTTACTTCCACTGTAGCTTCCATCCCCGGGGTAATCACAAGCTGTTGCTCTGCTATTCCCAAATAATTTCGTGTTGTTCTAATATCCATCTCAAAATAAGTCTCTCCAGTGATTTTATCCGTTTGACTATCTGCACCTATGCGAATAACCTCGCCTTCCAGCCCACCATATCGAGAGAAATCAAAGGTAGCCAGTTTAACCGTTGTAAACTGTCCCATTCTCACATATCCGCGATCAACTGGATTCAGCTTTGCCTCAACGATTAAATTATCAGTTTTAGGCACAATATCCAAGATTGCTTCACCCGGTCTAATAACCCCTCCTAAAGTGTTAAACCTTAACTGTTTGATGATTCCATCAATTGGACTACGCACAACAGCTCTTCCTTTTTGCTCATTAGCGACATTCAATATCGCCTTAATCTTCATTATTTTTAACGCGATATCATTCAGCGCATCCGTTGCCCTGCGTTTAAATTGGCCGATAATTTCAGTATATTCGGCTTCCGCCTGTTCTTTTGCTGCTTTCGCTTTTGGAATACCTTTTAATAAAATAGCTTTTTCGCCGCGAGCTTTCACCGCTTTAGCCTTAACCGATAAAAAATCAATTTTTGAAATCAAGCCCTGCTTTAACAAATCTGCTTGTATAGCGAGTTGTTGAGTTTGTATTTTCAAATCATTGACAACAGCCCGATACTTTTCCTGTAACTCTTGAATTTCAAGCTTACGCTGAACAATTTTTTTCTTGATCACCTCTAAGGCCAGATTCTTTTCTTGTAACCGTGCCTGAAAAGTTGCTTGTTCCGTTGCCATAAAATTTTTATTTCTTTTGGCTTCAATGCTTGTAAACTCAGGCATATTGTCTGAGACTTCGGCATTGAGTCTATCTCTCTTTAAAATTAGCGCATCAAGCTCTTGTTGTTTTTCCTCTCTATTTAAATTAACAACACCTAAATTCAACCTTAAAAGTATTTGTCCCGCTACCACTAAATCCCCTTCTCTGATTAAAATAGCGTCAATCACCCCTCCCTCAAGATGCTGCACCACTTTAACCTGCTCTTTTGGCTCCACCACCCCATCAGCAATGGCAAATTCATCAATATCGGTGAGAGCGGCCCAGAGGACAAAAGTGGCTAATAAAATAATGACGAGCCAACTGCCATACTTTAAAAATCCAGCCTGTTCGGCCTCAAGCTGATGCAAAAGTAATGTAGTTTTATTGCTCATTATTATTTTTTTGTGTTTCGAGCTGTTGCAAAACTGCTTTTGCATCACCTGCTATTGCCACTTTGCCTTGTTCTAGAACTACTATTGAGCTTGCAGATTGAATAAAAACGGGGCTATGGGTGGCAACAATTACCGTATTATTTTCAGCATATTCGGACAAATAACTGACCAATGCTTTTTCTGAATCACTATCTAAATTATTACTAGGCTCATCTAGCAATAAGATTTTTGGTTTTCTAATCAATGTTCTAATCAGCGCAATTTTTTGTATTAAACCTCCAGAAACGCCTTTTCCAGCTTCTCTTAACACCGTCTCATAGCCCATAGGTAATATACTGACCAGCTCATGCAACTGAATTTTCTTGGCTATATCAAAAACATCCTGCTGTTCACATTGCTCCATTCCCATGGTTATATTTTCATATATTGAGCCTTGGAAAAGCGCTATTGTTTGAGGCAGATAACCTATATGCTGGTGTAACTGGCTGTTGCTAAACTGCCTAAGATCGGCCTGATCCAGACTAATTTTACCTTTGGCCGGTGGGTAAAGACCCGAAATCAATTTTAATAAAGTACTTTTTCCACTGCCATTCCGACCCATAAATAGGTGTAAACCATTAGGCCCAATAGCACCGTCTAAACCTGCAATAGCTGGATTTTGTTGCTTGTTATAGCTAAAAAAAACAGCCTGTAAAGTTATCTTCCCTTGTTTTACAGGTATATCCAAAACATGCTCAGTTTTATCCTGACTGAGTTTAAAAAAGCCATCAAGACGGTTTAAGGCTTTATGAAATTGAGCAAAGCTTCGCCAATGTTCAACTAATTGTATAAAAGGACTGATAAGCCGGGAACCCAGCATGTTGACAGCGATTAAAGCCCCTATAGTCATTTCCTGTTCCAGGATAGCTAAAGCACCTACAGAGGTTAATGTCACTGTAAATAACAAGCTACTAGACTGGGAAATAATCCGAAAATAATCCGTTGAACGGCCTCTAGCCATTGCTGCCGTTACGGTTTTCACCTGCAAATCATTCTGTTTTTGCAGCCAATAACTTCCTAAATCGAACATTTTAACCGTCTCTCTCGCTGTTAAAATGTCCGCCATCATATTTTCCCTTTGCTGGACAAAAGGCCTTTCATCTTTAGTCTTACGCTGCATTGTTTGTTGAGAGAACACGGCCAGCACTATAAAAAAGATTAATGCGATGACAAAAAGCCAGGCCACTGGGGGAGCAATGACAAAGGTTATCAGCATAAATAATAAAGCAAAGGGTAAATCTATAACTAATGCAGCGGTAGCACCACCTAATACATTACGGACTAAATTGGCATCCTGAAATAATGATTGCCAATACCATAACGGTTGCTCTTCCATTCTTATCAAAGGCAAAGCAAATAATTGTTTAAAAATACGCTCAGTTAATTTCAGCTCATTCCGAGCTGAAATTAACTGAAAACTTGTGACTCGAGTAACTTTTAAAATAGCATCAAAAATCAATACCAAAACCATCCCAATAACAAGCCCTTGCAAAGTCGTCACTCCCGCATGAAAGACAACTCGATCATAAACCTGCAAAACAAAAATGGGTGCCGCCAGTGCTAATAAATTTATAAAGAATGAAATCAATAATAATTTTAAAAATACTGGCCGTAACTCTTGCCGCCAGGTTTCTTTCAATAGCGTGTTATCTTGACTATTCTCTGTCATCATTTAATTATCACCTAAACCCACAATAACAAAAGGCTGCAAAACAAACTTTTAAATATCATATTCATCAAACCACAGTCACTGCAACATTATTATCGACATA
>ENA-ORXI01002234-ORXI01002234.1-sediment-metagenome-genome-assembly--contig:-NODE-2234-length-14107-cov-9.245331_pt1 | contig 14107 bp, 7 predicted proteins | sample MGYA00237861_ERZ511468 | MGnify/ENA primary metagenome ERZ511468 (study PRJEB26299, sample SAMN06266213) | sediment metagenome | isolation source: Hudson Canyon methane seep mesocosm | place: USA:Hudson... | reverse complement strand
TAACGATGATCATTGTTAACATCCTTGTCACTGGATCTCGGCATCCCTGCCAAGATGACGTTTTTAGTGAGGCTTACGGAACAATAAGTAAATTTAACCTTTGTTACTTAGATGGTCATTAAAAAAATTGCACATTACTCTTTTACTCAGTCTTCAGCTACGACCATATCCGCATACTTAGCTTTTATTTTAAGTATTTCAGGCAGGATTTCTTCAAATAAAGGAATCAACTGAGGATCAAAATGCTCTCCTGTTTCTCTTCTCAAAAGATCCATGGCATCTTCAACAGACCAGGCTTTTTTATATGGACGCTCTGAGGTCAATGCATCAAATACATCAGCCACTGCGACTATCCGCCCTTCTATAGGAATATCTTCACCAGCCAGCCCTTTTGGATAGCCTTTGCCATTCCACTTTTCATGATGCGTCATTGCCACCACAGATGCCAGATTAAGTAATTCTGAATCATGCGTATCACCGATAATTCCAACTCCAATCGCTGGATGGGTCTGCATCACCTTCCACTCTTGTTCATTCAATTGACTTGGTTTTAACAAAATGCTATCTGGTATCCCTATCTTGCCTATGTCATGCATGGGGGCTGCGTGAAACACAAGTTCCACTGCCTGATCATGCATACCTGCGGCTTTAGCCAATAATCGAGCATAGTTACTCATCCGCATAACATGCATGCCTGTTTCATTATCCTTATATTCAGAAGCTCGCCCCAATCCCTGTATGATCTGAAGTCGTGTTCGTCGAAGTTTCTCGGTTCGTTCCTGAACCTGACGTTCTAACTCATGATTCAAATCAAATAGCGCCAAATGTGTTTTAACTCTTGCCCTAACAACGGTAGGCGCTATGGGTTTAGTAATATAATCAACGGCACCTATTTCCAAAGCCAGAGTCTCACTCTCTACTTCTCCCATCCCCGTCACAAACATCACAGGAATATGTGCAGTGCGTGGGTCACTCTTCAGTCTTCGGCATACTTCATAGCCGTCCATCCCAGGCATCATGACATCCAATAAAATCATATCAGGCTTTTGATTTGACCTGGAAATCTCCAGCGCTTTAGCTCCACTTTTTGCAGCTAGAATAAGGTAATCATCATGAAGAACACCTCTTAGAATCTCAATATTATCAGGTACATCATCAACAACTAAAATGCGTTGTTTAGAAATTTTATATTTTGAATCTTGTTTCATTTCACCTTACCTTTTAGTCCAGGCTTAAGTTATGTTCACTGGTTATTAAATCAAGCTGCTTCAAAGCCTCATCAAAATCATAGCGATTAATTTGTTTTTTTACTGGTTCCAAGTAATCACGTACCTCATCACCAGAACAGGCTTCAATCAAGTTTTCAATTGTGTCAACGGCATCCGTATTATTTTGCTGCAATTGCTGATGAAGTAGTTGTAATTGCGAAGACAGTTCACTCATATCAATAGCTAACCTTTCGGATAACACTTTACTTTCTTGATCAAAACCTTTTTTAATAGAATCAATAACTTCTGCCAATTCACCTTCAACAAGCTTCAATTGTTGTTTTATCCCCAAAGTTTCTGCATTACTTATACAGAGTTCATCTAATCGTTGAGAGGTCCTCTGCACTTCAATTGCACCAATATTACCTGCAACACCTTTCAAGGTATGAACAAGACGCTTCATCTCCTCACTATCCCCCTTATTCATAGCTAAAGAAAAATGTTCAACAAACTTATGCTGTCCCTTATAAAACATCTTTAAAAGTTTACGATAAAGACGATGATTACCATCTGCTGACCTTAAACCTATATTGAGATTAATACCAGCCAGATCTGTTAAAAATGCTTCATCTTCATCAATTATTTTTTCTTTGCGCTTATCTACAGGAGCAAGCACCATTAATTTAGGTGAAATCCATCGCGCCATCGTCGAAAACATTTCATAAACATTGATGGGCTTAGAAATATAATCATTCATACCTGCTTGCATTGCCGCCTCTCGGTCCTCAACTGTTGCCCCCGCAGTCATAGCAATAATAGGTAAATTTTGAAAACAAGCCTGCTGCCGAATTTTTTGAGTAGCAATGAGCCCACCCATCACAGGCATTTGCACATCCATTAACACACCATCAAATTGATCTGTATTAAGTAATTGTAGGGCTTCCTCTCCATTATTAGCTATCGAAACCTGAATATCTACATTAACTAATAACTCAAATACCAGTTCTTGATTAAATTCATTATCCTCTACCAATAATATCTTGGCACCTCGAAGCCTCAAAGCCGAATCCATTCTCTCTGTGATACGTGTACTACCCAGTTTCAATTTCTGAGGAGAGTAACCAAATACTTCTAGCAAAGTATCTAATAAAGAAGAATGACTAACCGGTTTAACCAGCACACCATGTAATGAGACATCCTTTGCCTGTTGTCTTAACTCATCTGCATTGTAAGCAGTGACCATAATAATCGCAGTGGTCGATGCAAGTTCAGGAATATTTTGTATTCTTCTGACGGTTTCAAGACCATCCAGTCCAGGCATTTTCCAATCGATAATAACCACAGAATATGGCTCTCCCTCAAACATTGCCTGCTCTAGTAGAATTAGAGCCTTTTCGCCGGAATCTGTTGCTTTAACATTCAGTCCAAACCCAACCAATAATTGAGAAAGAATCTCTCTGGAACAAAGATTATCATCAACGACTAATGCCCTTATCCCTAAAATAGCTTCAGGTAATATTTTTACCTTTTCCGACTGATTTTCTCCAACACTAAAAACAACAGTAAAAGTAAAAACACTCCCTTTTCCCAGGGTACTTTTCAGACTGATTTGTCCGCCCATCATTTCAACCAGTCGTTTAGAAATGGTAAGGCCCAGACCTGTACCTCCATATTTACGAGTAATCGAATCATCGGCCTGGGAAAACGCTTTAAACAATTTACTTATTTGCTCATTTGTAAGGCCAATTCCACTGTCTTTAACAGAAAATTCCAAGGTGACTTGGCCTTCTGTATTTTTCACAGATTGGCAGCTAATAATAACTTCACCTTTTTCAGTAAATTTTACTGCATTACTCCCCAGGTTTAATAAAATCTGACCCAGCCTCAAAGGATCACCAATCAATGCCAATGGTATATCAGGCGCTATATCATAGATAAATTCCAAACCTTTTTCTTCAGCCTTTAGACCAACTATATTTGCTACATTTTCAAAGACCTTATCCAGACGAAAACGTGTACTCTCCATCCCAAGCTTGCCTGCTTCGATTTTAGAAAAATCAAGAATATCATTAAGAATCCCCAGCAAAGATTCAGCAGACAGATTGACTTTTTCTATATAACCCCGCTGTTTGGTATTCAATTCAGTTTGTAATGCCAGGAATGACATACCTAGAATTGCATTCATAGGGGTACGAATCTCATGACTCATCGTCGCCAGAAAACTTGATTTGGCCTGATTAGCCTGTTCAGCAAATTCCTTCGCCTGCTTTAAAGCATGTTGTGATTCAGCTAATTCATTTAAAGCATTTTCAGCACGTTTTTTTTGAGTATTAGCATCCTGCATGATACTTAGTGCTGCCTGACGAGATTTCTCTAAATCCTGATAACTTTTTTCAATATCTTTTGTATGTTGTAAGGCCTCGGCTTCTGCATTTTTTTTATCCGTAATATCTTCTTTAATAGCAATAAAATGTGTCACAACACCTTGCTCATTCCACATCGGAGAAATAACGGTAGACTCCCAAAAAAGTTTACCTAACCGTGTTTTATTCAGGAGTTCTCCACGCCATTCCTCTCCTCGTAAAATTGTCTCCCATAAGGCCTGGTATTCAGCATCACTAGTGTTTCCAGATTTAAGAAACTTAGGATTTCTTCCTAATATCTGCTCCTTAGAATACCCTGTTCTTTTAATAAACATCTGATTGATGTATTCAATTTTTCCCTGCAAATTGGTAATCATCACGCTAACAGGACTTTGCTCTAAAGCTTGATTTAACTGTCTTAGATCCTGTTCTGAACGTTTGCGTAAAGTAATATCATTAATAATACCGATTGCATTCCATCGGCCATCTATATTTACTGCGGACAATGCTATCTCAACAGGAAACTCTACCCCTTCCTTGTTTAAAGCAATCACTTCTTGTGTTTGACCAATAAAACTCCCCTCACCTGTTTTCTGAAAAGCAGGAAATGCTTTTTCAAAAGCGACAATATGATCTTCAGGAACCAAAATACTGTGAGCATTCTTGCCCATAACCTCAGCACTACTCCAGCCAAAAATATTTTCAGCCATACGACTCCAAAAGGATATATTCCCCCCCGAATCCAGCATCACTATGGCAGAATTTGCCGCACTCGCCATACGCCGAAAGGTCTCCTCACTTTCTTCTAGTGCTTTCTGAGCATCTTTCGTCTCAGTTAAATCTTGAATGACTCCAGTAAAAATTCGATCATAGCCTTCAACAACTTCACTGACACCTAACCTAATGGGGAAAGTAGAGCCATCTTTACGACAAGCAACGACTTCTCTGACTTTGCCAATAACTTTCTTCTCCCCCGTTTTCAAATAATTATTGAGATAATCATCATGAGCATCTCGATAAGGTTGAGCCGCCAATACCCGAACATTTTTCCCGATAACTTCCTCACGGCTATAGCCAAAAAGCATTTCCGTTGCCTTATTAATCGATTGAATAATTCCTTTTTGGTTAATTGTGATAATACCGTCCAAAGCATTATCCATCACACCACGCAAATGATTTTCTGACTTGATTATTGCCTTTTGAGCGCTAAGTTGTAGACGATACTGAATTAACATACCCAACATTGATAATAAAAAAACAAAAATAGTCAGTTCGAAAATTGATTGTTCAATATCTCGATAGGCTGCTAATGCCTCGAGCTCATCAATTTCTGTTGCAATTCCAATATCTAATTTATGATTCCATTTCCAGACACCTAATACCGGGATACCTCTGTAATCAAGATAAGACTCTGTACTTGAACCATTATTACCCGCGATTGCACTTTCTGCCATCTGGGTAAAGTTAACCTTCTCAGCAGACGGCTCTGTACCAGGAACCTTTAACTGAATACCCAAAATGGTTGGTTTATCAGTTGCTAACAGATTTTTTTCACGCATAAAATGAGCAAGTCGCGTATCCGTCAGCAATATTCCCTTAGAGTCAAATAAATAGGCTTCCACTGTTACCCCAGTTAAGCTGGCTTTTGGAATACTTGAAAACTGTGCATAAGGGTCTAAACGAATAGCGACTGCTGCAATAATATTTCCTGCCTGGTTTCGAACGGGCGCCAAAATAAACATAGTTGGATAATCCGACACATGATTACCCAATTTATCAAGCAGGGGAACATCTGAATATATTGGTGGAACTAATTGGTCTTTTCCCTCGAAGACCTTAAACAATCTTTCTGGTCGTTGCTTTGAAATCAGATTTAGACTGCCTACATTTTCATCACGCATTGAAGCAAGGTTATAGTGATCAGGTGCAATAATAAAAATCCCAAGCGCATCATGTCGCTTTATTCTATTCTGAAAAAACTGTCTAATTTTGACCTGAGCAGGGCTGGATAATAATGTAGCAACTCTAATAGCCTGATGCTTGTTTTTCTGTTGCTGAATTTTGAGTAAGTGTTCTACATTTTCTATTAGTAAGGGATCTTTTGCCCAGTTTTCAGCATCCTGAAACAGTCCCTCCAACCAAACCTCACTCAGGTTTTCATGAGTTACCTGTAGCACAGATTCTAATTGTTCAACCGCTTGCATTCGCAGGCGTTTCTCTACCTCATTCAACCCATACCAAACAATAAATATCAGTACAGCAGTAAACCCAACGCCCAATATAATTAATCTGGAAACAGAAAAGGCAGTATTGAAACTGTTATCAGCCTTTAAAGCTTTCATTTCTTTCTCCAGACAGGCGGGTAAAGTAGCTCTATATGATGCTCTTTACAAAGCTGATTAATTTCCTCCTTCAATTCAATAATTCTTCCTTCTCTATCCACCATCGCTTCATTAAAAAATTGCAATTCAGCTGACTTATTATGAATGTCATCCTGGGCCAACTTTTGTTCCGTGATATCTTGCACCACCCCTAACATATTCAGTGCATGTCCTTTATCATCCCTTACTGCCGCTCCACGTTCTGATACCCAATGGATTGAACCATCAGGCCAGACTACCCGGTGTTCAATATTGTAATCTACCCCTTGTTCAACATTAGCTTTTATTGCTTGTTGAACCATCTCGCGATCTTCTGGATGTACAGCTTTAATAAAATTATCGTAAGAAGTCTCTACTTCATTATCTAAATAACCAAACAAAGGAGCAATTTGTTTAGACCAGTGCAGGTCCCCAGTCTCAACATTCCAGTCCCAGGCTCCAATTTCTGCAAAGTTAAGTGCTTGTTGAAACCGTTCCTCACTTAATCGAAGTTTATTCTCAGCATCCAGGCGTTCACTAATATCATGTACATAGGCAATAATATGCGACTGCTCTCCATGTTGAAGCATATTAGCACTCACTTCAATAGGTAGTTTTTCTCCCTTTTTATTAAGCAACATTGCCTCAAAACGGATGAATTTATTGTCTACGAATTGCTCTACAAAAGTCGGCCAATTTTCTGCCGTCAAATTTATATCCAGATCATAAATATGCATTCCCGCAATTAACTCACTTGTTGTATATCCCACAAGTTGACAGGTTTGATGATTGGCACTAATAAAATGTCCTGATTCTGGTTCAATAATAAAAATACCGTCACCCGCGCTATCAATGGCCGCTTGAGCTAAATAGAGTGTTTGTTGTTGTTGTTTTCGCTTGGTAATATCAATATTAGAACCATAGACTTTAAAAGGTTTACCCCTTTCATCTTGAAGGATCCTATAGTCCATCAAAAAATCGACTATATCTCCCTCTCTGTTTAATACTCTATACTCAAATCGTTCCTGTATTTCGTCAGTTGCATACAATGCTTGCTGCAATCTCGTTTGCAGCCCTGGCATATCTTCTGAATAGCAGAACTCCTGTAAATAACGATCCCATGACATATGATAGCCCCCCTCCTTCTCAACAGAGGTCTTCAACAAAGAATAAAACAGATCATTAAAAGTAAATTGTCTGGACTTTAAATCCAGTTCCCAGTTTGACATGCCCGCTACATCAGCTGCCATAATCAACTGAAGCTCTCGATTACGCACCTCCTCTTCGGCTAGTTTACGTTGCTTCACTTCCTTAGAAAGTCGTCGATTCCAATATAGAATTAGGCTGACTACAAGTAATGACACTGCCAAAAGTTGCCACAACAGAGTAAAGTCAATCGCACGTTCAAATTTGATCGACATCCAGCGATTAAAAATCGTTTGTCGCTTCTGACCAGAAACCCTATTTAAAGCCTTTTGTAAAATATCGCGTAACTCAGGCCAGTCATCACGCACAGCCATCGCTTGCTGATTACTATAGGGTGTATTACCCGCCAAATGGATTTGAGGCATTTGAAGTTTACTAATGTAATAAGTCGTAGTGACCAAATTACCAACAAAAGCATCCACTACATTCTTATCTACTAACTCAAGAGCATCAGTAAGTGTTTTTACCGGAACCAGAATAATTTCAGGGTAATTCTTGCTTATCCAGTCATGCACAGCATACCCCGCCACAACCGCCACTCGTTTACCTGCCAGATTATCCAGATTACCGATATAACTGACATCATCCCGAGCAAAAATATGTATAGGCATTGAAACATAAGGTTTAGTAAATAAAGCATATGCTTCTCGCTCTGGCGTAACAGACACAGAAGCGAAAAAGTCTAACGATTTATGTTTGACACCTTCCACAGCCTGCTTCCAGGATATGCCTTTTGCAACATCAATACGAACGTCTAATAAATCCTCTATTTGCTGCAAATAATCCAGGGATATACCTTGATACTCCCCCTCTTCATTTTGATACTCTACTGGTGCCCAGTCTGGATCCAGAGCTACTCTTAGAACAGGGTGTTCAGCTAGCCATGCCAGTTCTTTTTTAGTTAGCCCTAGCTCTTTTTTAGATGGATTATAGTAAAACTGCTTATCAATAGTAATTGATTTAGCCCAGCCCATTTCAGCATAGGTTTCCACTATTTTTTGATAACGGGAAAGTTCATAACTACCCAACTCAACAAAATTGGGAACTATCATTTTTATGGTTTCACGTGCTTCAAATTCTAAATGAGCCCGAGAATGGTTTTGACTGTTATATTTTTCTAAAATCAGACTAACAATCTCATCAGAATGATCTATAGCGTAGGACCAACCTTTAAGTGTAGCTTTACGTATTTGATCAACCCTCAATGGATGATCATCTAATTCCTTTTCTGTAGTAAAAAGATTATCCCCATAGAAATCGACACCAAAGTCACGAGGATCAATAATATTCACAGCAATATTTTGTTGTTTAAACCAGAATGGCTGATCAGTACTATAACCAGCATAAGCATCTAGCTTATCCTCAATCAGATCCTGATGACGGAAAGACATTTCTACTGAATTCAGATTTTCTATCCCTCCTAAAGTATTGAGCAACATTGCATCAAGTGCTGCATATCGATGCCCTTTAACATCAACTGTCACTCGCCTACCCACTAAGTCATATGGCGTACGGATACCGGACTCTTTTAGAGTAATAAAGACTAAAGGGGAATGCTGAAAGATTTGAGCCAACAAAACAACTGGCTGACCTTGCATTCTTGGTAATATAAGACCTGCATCAGCCACACCATACTGAGCTCTGCCTTCAAGAACATCGTCAATATGACTGGTAGAAGGATCTCGTTCTCTAAGCTCTACATCCAGCCCTTCTTCAGCATAGAAGCCTTTTTCTTTTGCTGCGTAATAGCCAGCAAATTGGAACTGATTAAACCATTTAAGCTGAATGGTGACTTTTTCCTGAGCATTAACAGGAAGATGAACAAACAATATTAAAACAAATAAACAACAGGAAACGGCAGTCCCCCATTGTTTTTTACGGCAAAGAATTTGTCTAAAAGAGTTATTCATATTCATTCCCTAAGTTTAGGGTATAAAAGAATATTTTTTCAATAAAACCATAAAAAAATTAAGCTTGCCCTATCACTGTTTATACCATTAACGATCCTGTTATTACAGAGTAATAAAATTTAAAAATGGCCTGCTGATGAAATAAGATAACAATGTACCTAATTACCCATAAGTTTCAGCCATTTAAACTAAACTCTGGTTACGTCATACCAGCAGGGATCGCTGGTATCCAGGACACAAGGATGTGTCTCACTCACTTAACGATGATCGATGTTAACATCCTTGTCACTGGATCTCGGCATCCCTGCCAAGATGACGTTTTTAGTGAGGCTTATCATAACAATAAGTAAATTTATCCTTTGTTACTTAGAAGCATTTTAAATCAGAGCAACCACGCTGTTACAAGTAACAAAAAAACAAGGTATTCGTCATACAGGCAGGGAATGCCAGTATCCAGGGCACAGGGATGTGCATCACTCACTTAACGATGATCATTGTTAACATCCTTGTCACTGGATCTCGGCATCCCTGCCAAGATGACGTTTTTAGTGATGCTAGCGATAACAACTAAGTAAATTTAACCTTTGTTACCTAGAAGAAACGACTAAATGTTGATTTATTTCAATCCCCATGACATTGAAATCTGAATATTTAAGAGTAGGAGGAGCTTTTAGCTGCGACCCAAACACATAAAATCACAGTTAATGTCCAAGGCTATTAAAGACAAATTTTTGCTCTTAAGCCCCCTCCTGATGGAGGGGGTTGGGGGTGGAGAAATTAAAACAGACACTTTTCACCTTACAAAATATAATTTCGTTTAGCTCCCCGCACGTTTTCAGTTATTTTTAATATTTAATTGTAGAAAATTGCTATTATTTATCCAGTAGCTTTGCAATATTCCAAGCCCGTTAAAAATGACCCTATCAAAAAAAATATACCTGATTTATTCTGCAAGTACTGAACAAGAGTTAGAGCGCGTAATATCTAACCCCCTTATTCAGGAAAAAGGTATTGAAGTACGTAAAGTTAAATTAACGGAACTCTCTTCCATACATTTTCATGATGATCTTAATCATGCTTTATTATGGGTAGAACAGAAAGATTATCCTGAAGTCTTATTATTTGCTGACCAAAAAAAGATATCGCTTGGTTTTTTACCAATAGATGGCGATGATTATTGTCAGTTTTTCAAAAATCTTGATTTGCCAACAGGTTTCGATGCCTGTCTTGATATAGCTTTACATGAGGACCCGCTGTTTATCGATTTAATTGTTTGTAATAACGAGGTCGTAACAGATGGTGTTAACCTGGAAAACCAAACAACGATGACTGAATTTATTGGTGACAGTCATGAATATAGAGGCTGGCACAAAATTCAGTTTAAGATAAAGCGATTTATCCATGCATTTTCTTTATCTCCACACCCCGTTACTTTAATAACAGCAAAAGGGAAAAGTGTTTCCACGGCAATTACAGGAATGGTGTTGCTTGATTTTCATAAAAGCGGGGCATTAAGTAATCTATTTAAAGAGTCTGTATCCTTAAGAGATAAACGTATTTCAATTGCCTTATTTGCACCGCAATCAATTTTGTCCTATTTACAACTATCCTCATCAACATTCCTATCGGCCCAGAAAAAAAACTTACCACAACAACTAGGCTATATTCGTACTTCATCTTTAATAATTAAAACACCGATTGATACTCATTACTTAGTTAATAATAAACCGCTAACTACCCGTGAATTATTAGTTGAAACACTGCCTGAAGGATTAAAAGTTAATGCAGGAGATAAGTTTCGAGAAAGCCAGAAGTATGAGGATGACAAAGAAAATGTTATTTGTGATCAACTTCCACAACAAGACAGCCGAATAAAATATTTAGGCGAAACGCTGCCATTTTTCACACATGCATTAGAGTCAGATTTTAAAGAATTATTCCTTTCCTTAAAAGAGAGTGCCAACATAAATAACACTTATGTGTTGCTAATGGTATTAAGTACCTTGTTAGCAACCTTAGGTTTATTCCTTAATAGTCCATCTGTTGTAATAGGTGCAATGGTTTTAGCGCCATTAATGGCCCCCATTATTTCTTTATCGATGGGCGTGTTACGCTCTGATGCAGATTTAAGTCGACGCTCATTTTCTACACTGTTTATAGGGATGATAATAGCACTGACATTATCTGCAGCAATGGCAGCAATATTACCATTTCAGGAAATAACTAACGAGATAGAAGGGCGCTTACATCCGTCTACTTTAGATTTACTAGTCGCTGTACTTTCTGGTGTGGCTGGTGCCTTTGCTAATGCCAGAGAAAATATTGCCAAAAGTTTACCGGGTGTTGCAATTGCAGTCGCACTGGTCCCACCGTTATGTGTCTCTGGAATTGGTATAGGCTGGTTAAATTTTGAAGTATGTTATGGTGCAATGTTATTGTTTTTTACAAACTTAACAGGAATCATAATGGCTGCTGGATTATCATTTATGATCATTGGTTTTGCACCTTTTTCCCGAGCAAAAAAAGGCATTGTATTATCAGTCTTTATGGTCTCAGTAATTTCAGTACCCTTGGTGATCTCTTTTTCTAAGATGCAAGAAGTCGCAGCTGTAAAAAAACAATTACTCAGTCAAAATTACATCATAGAAGGGCAACACCAACAATTACGTAATATAAAAGTTCGACTGGGCAGTCCGTTAAGGATTAGTGGTGATTTAATCAGTACAAAAATACCCGATTCAAACATGCTGAGCTTATTTGAAGAGTATCTAAGCAGTCAATTAGGATATCCAGTGACTGTCGATTTATCTGTACGACTGGTTACTGAGAGTTATTTTGGTGAATGACTTTATACTTTGTGATCAGGAAATTCCATATCAGTTAAACCTACGTCAGTCCGCATTGTTTTGATAAGGTCAATGATTTTTTGACGAATTTTATTTTCTTGTGTTTTATCTATTTTAACTAACTCATTATCACCTGCTACAGGTGATAATGATAATTTCTGGAGTATATCCAGTAAACCAAATAGCTCTTTTCTGACTGACTTACTTAAAAATAAGCCATTATCTGAAAAAAAGAATCCTCTAATTGATAATATAAAATCTTTAGATACACTCTTATTAATATAAACATCATGCTGTTGATATTTTATTAATGTTGAGTCAGAACAATACTTTGAGGTTGGTTCAAGATGAGACCATAATTTTTTATAAGACAAAAGTTGCTCATCATGTAGCTTAGATCTTAAGATTTGCAGTTTTATCTTTTTCTCTTTCTGTAATAAAAGGAAGTGGCTAATAATTGACAATATTGCGGCTGAAACAAAACCGACAATAGATGCGATTATCGTTGCTGTCATTATTTTTTCCTTATCGTATATAGTCAAAAATTGGCTAAATAGAAATTACTGTGTATTATTTAAACATAATGACTTTTAAAAAACTTTAAAGCAACAGATTTGTTATCGTTAGCTTCCTTCAGAATAGGGTATTCAGTCCAGATATTCCTAAATACCTGTTTTTTTCTTTCATCAAACCCTTTTGAGAATGCTAATTCAATTGTTCCCTTGCTTTTATTACCATAGATATAGCCTTTACTAGGCTTATGAAATAAAACCGCTTTTTTACATTCTTCAAGAAATTTTAAAGGTGGCTCACCATATTCTATTGTCACGGCTTTTAAATGTATTTTTATCTTAAACTCATGCAGTTTGAATAGATAGAACATGATTATCCTTAAAATAATTAAATAACTCTTAATATAGCTTTCTTATCAATAATTTCTGATTGTTTTGATTGATAGTTTTGCTTTTGAGCAATTGTAATAAAGAAAAACCAGTAAGTATTTATTTTGAATAAGTTTCTTTTTTGGTCTATATTTTAATTCTAGTTTTCTATGGCATTTTTTCAAAAGTGGCAACAGGTGAGGGCGATTGTTTATCAACAAGGTAGGTCCGATTAGCGAAGCGTAATCGGACGCATGAGCATGATTATAAAGCTAAAACCCTCGTTATTAAAATAAATAAAAAATGCCCATTCACCCAACCATCATTAGAAATTGTAATTTATTCAACTAATATTGATACTAGAATTAAGATACAAGCCAGCTTGATGACCTGATTTTACTTGGCTTTAATTTTTCAAGCTGGCTGACCCCTTGATAACCTGTTATATATCAGTGGCCGGCTAAAAGCTGGCAATCTCAATGATACTATGACTGTTTATTTTGCCAAACCACCCAATAATAATGTAGTTCGCTATATCGATAGAAATAGTTCCTACCGAAGAACCAAAGGTCCCAACTTAGCAAGTTTATTAGCATCTTTGGAAGAAAAATATAACAAGGCAAGTCATTCTCAATCTGATAGAGATTACACATGGAGTACATCTGAGAATACTTCGCCACCATGTCTTACTTGGAGCAATTTGCCTCCTAATTTAGACTTCAAAGAATTAATATCAAACGAATGCGGATTAACATTGAATGTGCAAGTCAGTCAACGGAATAAACTAGTAAACCGGGTGTACTCAAGAGTGTATGATAGCGATATGTTAAAAAACCAAAGAGATAATACTAAAAAATGGATTGAAAGCTATGTCGAATAAATTGAGTTACAACGGTGAGAAAAAGCAGACTCAATAGCTGTGCAGAACTAATGTTATGGGACAATAAAGAATCGTATATTTTTTTAAATAAAATTTTTAAATTAAGGGGCTAAACGCCCCTTAATCTTTAATCTATTGGTAATGATGCTAAATACGTTTCATTATCTCTATGCAAAACTTTAAACATTGCTCTGTAATTATTCGGTATTGGGGGCAGACTGGGTGCGGCAAGCGAAGCTTGTCATTTCTTGCAAGGTGAAAGCCCTTGTCTGGATAAACTAAAGGAATGGTTTTGTAAGGTTTAACCAGCCACCAGTATCGAGCGTTATGTGGCTAATTTTACTTGGTTTAACTTTTCAAGCTGGCTGACCCCTTGATAGATAACTTTTCAAGCTGGCTGACCCCTTGATAACCCCTTGATAGACCTCACATTCCCTCACTCAAACAGCGACG
>ENA-ORXI01002232-ORXI01002232.1-sediment-metagenome-genome-assembly--contig:-NODE-2232-length-14111-cov-3.741129_pt1 | contig 14111 bp, 10 predicted proteins | sample MGYA00237861_ERZ511468 | MGnify/ENA primary metagenome ERZ511468 (study PRJEB26299, sample SAMN06266213) | sediment metagenome | isolation source: Hudson Canyon methane seep mesocosm | place... | reverse complement strand
TCAGTACCTTCGAACGAGACCTTGAGTCCAAACTCACCTTGTTCTCCGTATGCAACGACTTCGACTCCATCATCGACGCACAACCCGGCACCGAGACTACCCTGACCGACTGGATCCAGAGCCTCATCACTCACCGTGAACAGAAGGGTGACGTGGCCCCCGCACTCGCCACGGCCGAGTAACCCGGTCATAGTGACTCATCCGGCCTACCAGCCAAGAATCCTCGGCTGGCTCACACGACTGCTACAAAGTCTTCCTGGAGTTCGCCAAACCGCTCGGAGAGCTCCTGAATGGCCTTTTGGAAGGCGACCCTAGGTGTCATCGAACCATCAGTCTCGAACGACAGGATGAACTCGCCGGGAACATCCTCCAGAGTGATGGCGTCCTTGAACTCCCTCGACTCCTCAGTGCCCGCACCGACGTGGTGCAGGTCTTCTACTAGTTGAGCTACCTTGCCTATGTCCTCCAAGCGTCCGTTGCTATCGAAATCCTTGGCAGTGATAGTGAGATTGAGTCCCCATAGAATCTTCGCCTTCGTCTTGTTGTTGAGGACTCCAACCTGACGAGATGAGAATGCTGTCCCACAGACAGGAGACCACTTTGCGTGGTCGCGGCCGCGCCCCATGATTGCAGTGGCGTAGAATTCAATCATCTGGCCGCGAGAGAGTTTGGTAATCGGGATACTGTGATACTTCTCTGAGATGCTGCCACCCGCTCCGAGAAAACTCATGTCGCCAGCGGTCACAGTCCGGCCACCTTCGCTGCCAAACGCCTTGCAGGTGTAGATCATCGTGCAGAGGGGGCATCCTCTGTCCTCGACGACCAGCTCAGCGCAGGACGGACAACTGTCTTGGAAGTGAAATTCGTCGTGCTTGGTCGGTATTGGAATCATGGCCAGCCGCTGAGCCACAACCTCGTCGGGAAGCGGGCCATTGGTCTCCCATACTTCGCCGTCCTGCTCGATTGTACCCATCTCGAAGCGAACGGTGTCGATAGCCATCTTAGGAGTGTCAGACATTAGTGTACGTCGGATAGCATTGACGAAGGCACGTTCCGCGTCGCTCAGCAGTATGGAAATCTCTTCATCATTCTCTTCGATAACCTTTGCTTTGACCATAAATTCACCTCATACTCGGCGCCCACGGCGCCCTCCCTTACTCTTCGTCCCGTCAGTTGCGATGGGAGTAACGTCCTCAATGCGGGTTATTGAAACTCCGGCTCGGGTCAGTGCCCGAATTGCAGAGGTCGCGCCCGGTGCACTGTGAGAGCGATTCCCTCCAGCGCCGCGATACTTCACTATGACTTGGGTAAATTCCTTCTCGGCCAGCATCTCAGCCACCCTTTCGGCGGCTCTGGTCGAGGCGAACTGGCCGCCTGAGTCGCTACCGCCCTTGGTCACCATTCCTCCCGAGACCTTGCAGATGGTCTCGGCTCCGGTGAGGTCGGTGGCTGTCATCAACACGTTATTGTGCGTGGTGAAGATATGCAGAATTGCCTTCCTCGACATCAGTCCTCACTCTCCTCAGCGGGTTTACTTTCCGTGGAAACGGTGTCCTCGGTGCTGGGTGAGGCTGCCGCGTCGCGCTTGACCTGCTCGACAAACTCGGGATCCACCACTCGGACCGGCTCAACACCATCATCGTCATCGGATACGAGGGTTAGTCGCAACTCCTCCATGTCCTTGCGAAACTGGTGCTCCGAATCGGTGAAGGGGGAGTTCGTGGAGTACTGGATTACATCCTCCTCCTGTTTGAGCACGTGGTACCCGGGAACCGTCATCTTCTGGTCTCCTATGCTGATGTGGCCATGGACAATGAGATTCCTAGACGAGCGCATGGTCGGAGCCAGTCCCTTGTAGAAGACAACTGACTGCAGCCTCCTCGAGAGCATGTGCTCGACGGTGATCTGAAGCACATCGTCAATCCCCGCGTCCCCGGGAAGCAGCCCCTTGCGGAGCAAAGATTCGACCATGTCAGTCTTCTCGCGAGCGAAGTGACCCTCAGAGGTATCTACCTTACCAATCAGCTTCATCGCCTGGTTCCTGTGACGGCGCAGAGCTGACTTCTCGCGCCAGATTTCTCTCATGCCGCCGACCTTCTTCAGGCCGTACTTCTCTTTGAGAGCATGCTCCTCGTCAATCCTGGCTTGCTTCCAGGGGTGAGAGGGGGTACGAATCTTGGTCCTTGCAAACTTTGGATCTCCCATCTACTCACCTCACTTCTTTCTCTCGACGCCGAGTGTGGAGCCCTTGCGACCGTTTGACCTGAGCCTCTGCCCACGTACCTTGTGACCGGTTCGGTGCCTCATTCCACGGTATGCCTTGACCCCGGCGATACGGGAGACATCATCGTCACGGGTCAACTTGACCTCAGTGGCGACGATGTGAGCATCTTCGTTGGTCTCAAGGTCGCGCTGGCGGTTGACCAGCCACCAAGGAACCGTCGTAGCGTAATCGTCTATGGAGTTGCGCAGGCGGTCCTGTTCATCATCTGACAGGTGACCTCCCAGTTTCTTGCTATTGATGTCAGCCAAGCGGCAGATTTGCTGAGAAGTCCTCATTCCTATGCCTTTGATGGAGGTTAGGCCGATGGCAATGGGGCGCAGCCCGTCGATGTCGCTGTCAGCCATCCGCAGGATGTAGGAGAAATCATCTCCGAGTTCAGCATCTTCAGGCATTGTACGGTTCCCCCGTGTTCACCGGTTACCCGGTGGCCCATTGGGCATCTCGGCGACCTACCATCCCTATTTGAATCGATTGGACGCCCCTATGGGGCGGTTCAAACTACTCCTTACATACGACATACAAGTTCTGTCTGCCAGAGTCACGCTCGATTTCTAAGTCCACCATGAAGCCACTAACGCCTTCAATCTCCTTCAATTCCCGATTCAACCTGCGTTGTAGGGTCGGATGAACACCCGGATCCAGATTACAGCGCAGCGTAATTTTGCCAATACCGTTCCTCGCTACTGATGCCGCGACCTGGTCGATGGTGTGTAGTTCAGGGGGACTGAGCCTGTGCTGAACTATTTCGCCGGTAGCCACGACGAAGCCCTCGATATCCTCCGACTTGATGAGGGGGTCGGTGTGTATGAGGATGGGTCTGCGGCCTTCCAGGCGCAGCCAGGAGTGACCGCAGTCCTTGGGCAGCGCGCGCTCCAACCAAGCCTCTTGAAGACCACTCTGGACTAGAGCGGAATCTACTATTGTCATATGGGCGCCGTAGGGAGGGGGCTTGCTCATATCAGAGACCTCGGATATCGAGGGGGAGCCTTCGATTGAGGCGATGACATGCTTCGTCCCCATCCTCACGCATCTGTGACTAGCGCTCGAAGAGAGCGCACCAACCCACAGCGAGAGCCTATCCACTCTGCCTCCACCTTGACTCAACCACTCCCAGGTACGACTCACTCCCGGGAAGGTAGTCTCGATGTTGGCTTCTATGATGGACTGCTGCACCTCTCCGAGCCTCGGAGACAGGTCGAGAAGCACAGCCGGCCCACTTGGTCCACTCTGCAGGTGGTCGGCCCAGCCGCGCAGGACTGGCCCGATGGGGGGTTCCATTTCATCCACATCGTGATTCTGAGCATCACGCGGACGAGCTGGATCCAGATGTAGCATGGCGATAGGAGGGTGAGCACGCGTCCCAGCCTCGCGCAAACTGTTCCAGTACTCCGTAATGGCTCCCTCGGCGTCCGACCCGTCACCAATGATGACGCGATCCATCGAGCGCTGCAGGCCCTCCTCCTCGGAGTTGATGTGCATGTTCGCCGCACATAGCACTGCGATGTTTCCATCCATCTCGATTCCCAAAGAGGGCCGCTTCAGAACTTGCGAGTAGGCGACAAGTTGCAGGCCGGACCCCGCGGCCGCATCGAGAATAACTCCGGCTGGAAGCACGTTGGGATCTATGCTGTTTGCCCGAGAGAGTGCTACGAACCACGGTGTGGAGAGCCTTCGCATGTCCTCAGTCATGTGAAAGGCAGGCTCTCCGCGCCGCGCCGATTCGGCCTTGGCCCGCTTCATCGCTTCCTTAACGATCTGCGCTGACGGGTTCAGCGCGGTGTGTCGACTACCCTCCTCCATGCCGGCGCCTCCAAGAACTTGGTCAAGTCACTTTCGCGTCCTAAGTGATGGGGCCTCTGTTGATGCTCAGTTCGAATCGCAGCCAGGAATGCTGTAGTGGGTGTTCATCGCTGTTGCCATAGGCGATGGGAGGAGGGAGCAGCGTGGTGTGGGAGGTTCCGGTGTTAATTCCAGGAATCAGCCCCCTATCACTGTCAATGTCCAGACCTATGGCCGACCAGCCGAAACCATCGATGTAAGATGGGTCATCCCCTGCTGTGACGAGTAGGTCGCCCTCATCCAATTGTTCTCCGGTGTCGGCATCCCAGACAATGTAGTGAACTTCTATCCTGTCGTTATCGTTGATGTGCATCTCGCGCTCCTCGGTGCCCTTGAACACGTTCACGTCGAGCAGCACCTCGGCATCCACCACCGTAAGGTGGCTGACTGCCACTGTTATGCTGCCCTCGGTGATATCTTCGGTCAGCTCGAGTTCGACAATCCCATTTTCGTTGCCCTCTAAGGTCATCATGTCGCTGGTGTTGTCTGAATCTGAGAATAGAACTCCTGAGCCCCTGATTTCCAACACCAGGTCAACTGTGGTGTTGCCGCGGTTGTACACGGCCACACTGGCACGGTCATCATCACCCTGATGCTCCCAGTCGCAGCGCAGCTCGCCGGGATAGAGAAACACGTCGTCCTGATCCGAGAGAATCTCCGGCCAGACCCAGTCGCCCTCTCTTGGAGAGCAGGTGTTGAACAGCAGATCGACCTCCCAAGTAAACCGCCCGTTGATGACTGGTGCCTCGACGGGCGGCCCGAAGGAATCTTCGAGGTCGGCGCTGAAGTTCCAGGCCGCCCAGCCAACCCATATTGCCGATAGAAGCAGCACCAATGCGGTGCCAAGTGAGAGCATCAAGGTGGCTCTGGGTACTGTCATCTCGTTGATGCCTAATGGGACGGGCGGGTGCTCGACCTCGTCGGGCGTGTCCGATATCCAAGACCTTGTCACGATTACTTGTCGCTACCGTGTGTCATCAACGTTGGCCCGCTCGGTATTGTCGAAGTATTCATTTCGAAGGCTGACAACTGCCTCGCAGTACCACGTTGCGATTTCAGTCCTTGACCATCTGTGCCTCGTTACGCAGACCTAGCCAGGACACCACTCCTAACTCTGCGGCCACCACCATCAACGCAATCAGCATCGTCGTCGGCCCGAATATGTCGGGCACGAATATCAGTGCGCTCAGAATCGCCATCACTAAATCGACCAGTCCCCATACTCTCAGGGTCCGCCGCAATTGCAGTATTCCTACCACCCATACTGTGGTCGAAAGCGCAATCAGCAGCACAGGAAGCAGTACCGAGGTAGCGTGATGGGCAATGGCGACGATGATGAGCAGCAGGTGCGAGTCGACGGCCAGCATCATGGACCAATTTTCTCCCTTCAGAGGAACGGTCAGTGCCAACAGTGCAAGCAACAGCAGTCCGGCCCCCATCGTGGTTTCTGGAAACACATCGAGGGCTGGCTCGTACCAATTCCCTATGGCGAAAAGCGCCATCAGGCCGGCTGGGATCGCCAGACCGATGGCCCAAGGCTGGCGGTATCTCCAACCCTGTTCAACGGCGCTCATCACAGCCAGTATGCCGGCCGGGCCGAACGATAACATCACCACGAACAGGCTGCGAGAACCGCGCCCGGAGGAACCTTTCCAGTCATCCCTGCCTAGCTCCCCCCTCTTTCTGTCCACCCATACATCCACCAGAACGACGAGTACCAACACCGACTCAAGCACCATCCAGGGAATCCCCCACTCAAGCATATCTCCCCCGAACGGGTCGATCGACAGAGGGTAGGGGAGTGCCTCGACCATCACAGCCCCCAGAATCCTCCCAGCCAGCAGGGGCATGACAATCCAGTCGAGCGCGATTGGTATCCTGTCTAGCAACCTGTCCTGGCCAATCAGTGATATCGCCACCAATTCTACCAACAGGACAACCAGCACGGCCATGTCGAGCAGGTCCTTGTTACTGCTACCCGGGCCGATGTGGGAAATGACATGAATCGCAACCAATCCTGCGATTGCCATTGCGATTGGCATCTCCAATCCCATGATGTGGGGAAGTTCCAGTTCGAGACTTTTGGTACGTGATCTAGCAAGGGCAATCAGAGCGGTCGCAAAGATGCCTATAGCCACCAGCATGAGCGGATTTGTCCCGTTGAGCAGACCCAGGATGATTCCCGCACCAAGTATCAGTGAGAGCACTGCTAGTACGACCATCGGCTTGTGACTCACATCGGTTGTGTAGAGCTCCTCACGATCGTCAGTGCCAGACTTCTCCCTACGCTTGCTACGCTCGGCCTCCAGTTCGGCCAGACGCGGGTCGTAGGTCTCAATACCACCCTCAGAACCTCTCTCAGGCCCACTTGCTTCTGCAGCCATCTCAATGCGCGCATCGCGCTTGGACACCGACTTCAGCTCAGCTCGCAGTTCACCCCTGGCGACCAGCCAGAGGGAGCTGACCACGAACATCACTAGAGAGACAATCTCCGCTGTCTTGTTCTCCAACTCGAAGGAGAGGGCGATGGTGATTACCAGCAACCACAGGGCCGCCAACGCGGGGTTGAGCAACTTCTCTATGCTTCCCGCGCGAGGCAGATAGGTTGCGAGCACTGCAGCCGAGCACATCACCGCAGCGATGCCGACATCGATTTCGAGTAGTGAGTCCGTCGATTCAAGCAGCTTAACTGGCTCCCTTCCCGATAGGGCCAACAGCAATGGTAGGCTCATCAGTCCCAATCCACTGGTGTACAGTTTCTCATTGCTAGGAGCTCTGGTCAGCATCAGAGAAACCAAGGATAGGCAGAGCAGCGCTGTCAGAGGCACAAACATCCCGTGCCTCCATTGGATTGCGAGTACGGCGACAGCGAGAATCGCAGTCATGCTACCGGCCTCGCCGATTCTCATTCCAGCAATCTCCGAGCCGACGTGTAGGGCCGTTAGAAGAAACAGTACCAGTAGGAGTGATATGGCAGTGAAACCGCCGAAATGAGACATGAATATCAACGTGAACAATGGCAACCACCAACCCAATGACCAGAGCTGCAAAGCCCCTGAGTCACGGATCGAAGCAGAGATCTCAGATACACCGAGGAAGCGGGCGGCGAGGTTAACACCAGATTCTCCCAATCTGATGTTGACTATGACCATTAGAACGCAGGACAGAGCGAGATATGCTCCTAGAGGCACTGGCTCGAGATCAATCATACTACCGGGATCAAGCACGTCATTTGCAATCAGTAGTGTCCTGACAGTCTCCTCCGTCACCTCCTCGATGAGCACCCAACTCCATGGCAGCAGAACTGTTACCCCGGCAAGCGAAGGCGACTCCCGTCGCACCGCGAGCACGGCGGTCCCGACGTGTAACGAACCCAGTAGACCAAGCAGTAGCATCCCTCCATCGCCACCCATAGCGTTGGAATCGACCGGGACCAGTATGACGAGCAGAGTGAGTACGGCGACGGCGCCTAGCCATAACACCCTGTCAGTCACCCGATCCTGATCGCGCAGCAGTACGAAACCGGTGACGATGGTGGCGAGGACCGTGAAGAGTTCGTAAGCATCGAGAGTGCCGATTAAGTCACCTGAGTCATTCCCTACAATCAGCATGCCTACCAGAGGGAAGGCAAACGTCCCGAGAGGAACCACCACCCGTTTCGTATCGACTCCTCTGACTGAGAGGTACGAGCCACCGAAGGCCGCGCCGAGGAAAGCCACCATCCCTAGCGCATACCCAGTGTCCTCGCGGCTGCTAGCGACGGCTAGAAGTGCTCCAACCATCCCCATGGAGACCGAGACACCCCAGAGTCCTGGCTTGCCTAGACCGAGTGCCTTGAAAGCCTGCGAGAACCAGTTCTCACCATGTGCGAAGCGCGCTGCCATGGTCGAATTGATGCCTGTGACAGTCATCAGGAGAAGGAACAGAAGCAAAGGGTCATCGAGAGCGAGTATCCTCAACGAGCCGATCTCGAATCCACCGGTTATCGCGTGCATCCCAATCCACAGGTTGGACGCCGCCACGCCAAGAGCAGCGAGGTTACCCGACTGCCGGTGCAGCGCAAGCCCATGCACCAACAAGGTCGCGAGCAGGATCATCCCCGCGACACCGCTCTCTCCCAGAACCGACCCAGCCGTCGAGGCGATGGCCAATAGTACGAGAGTCGACTGAGCGGCAATGGCATCATGGTCGTGCCTGTAAGCGACTAGTACGTTCACTCCGACGAGTAGTAGAAGCAGAACACCAAGAGCCTCCATTCCGATGTAGTCCCAGTGGTTCAACTCAATTGCGAGACCATACATGACTTTCATCGAGATGATTACCCAGGTGACTCCGAGAAGTTTCATCGCTGGGTCTGGGACCCAGCGCTCTCCGAGCGCGAAACCGACCCCTGAGAGCAGCATTAGGACAACAATTGCCAGAAGCGGCGACAGTGCTAGGCCGGCTTGCACACCGATGGCACTGTAGACGACAATCATCGAGATCATCAGGACCCAGTTGACGCCCCTTTCACCCTCGACTGAAATCTCTGTCACGATGTCGCGCTCGGGAGCGAGCGGGACACTGCCGTCCTGCTGCACCGCCCCCGGTTCGTCGCCACTGGGCTGTTCAAACGGATCGTAAAACTCCCCAAGAGCCTCGTCCACGGCCTTAGCGAGCTCCTCGCGTCGCCCCTCTTCGTCACTGTTCTTAGGAGGGATATCGATGTCACTGAGATCGATGTTGATGCCTCTGCGAAACTCGCTCTCCCGGATGATTCTATCATCCCGGTCACCGTCAGCCATCACCCTCCGACCGCAGCCGCTCCCGCATAATCGCATCCCCGCCCGAGACGGCAGGAATACTCGCTTTCGCCTTGTTCTGGTAGAAATGGGCCAGCCGCAATGCTTGAAGGGTAAATCTCAGCGTCGTGCGTCATGGAGCCTTCCTCTATGTCTGGTGACTCCCGCAACTTCGCTACGCCTCTGGCCTCACACGGCCTCGACCCCAAGGGCGCAGTGCACTGGAATCTTGATTGGGAGAGTCTGCACGAGACCGCTATCGAGCGAGGCGAGGCGAAACTTACTGCTCACGGCGTGCTTCTGGCTACTACCGGAGAGCGCACTGGCAGATCACCTAACGACCGATTCATCGTCGACGAACCTGGACTGGCCGACGACGTGTGGTGGGGCGACCACAACAGACCAACCACTCCAGAGGTCTTTGAGGGCCTACTGGAGAAGACGATAACCCATCTGAACGACTCCGAGAAACTGTTCGTTAAGGACGCATTCTGCGGAGCCGACCCGGATTACAGAATGCCAGTTAGAATCGTCACCGAGAAGGCGTGGCATGCCGCCTTCATGCACAACATGTTCGTGCGTGCGTCGAAGGACGAACTAATTTCTCACATCCCGAAGTACACCATCCTGCATGCCCCGGACCTGCTTTCCAGCCCTACATCTGACGGTGTCAATTCCGACGCCTTCGTCATCATCGCTCTCGATAGAGGGCTGGTGATAATCGGAGGCACCCACTACGCGGGCGAGATAAAGAAGGCCATCTTCACCATCATGAATCACATCCTTCCGGCCAAGGGACTCCTGCCTATGCATTGCTCAGCGAATACCGACGGAGAGAAATCAGCTCTGTTCTTCGGACTCTCGGGCACCGGCAAAACCACTCTCTCTGCAGATCCCAACAGGGCTCTGGTTGGAGACGACGAGCACGGATGGTCTGACAATGGTGTGTTCAACTTCGAGGGGGGCTGCTACGCCAAGCTCATTAGACTCTCAAAGGAGGACGAACCGGCGATTTACGCTACTACGCGGATGCCCGGATCGATACTCGAGAATGTTATACTCAACGCCGATGGTACTCCCGACTTTGACAACTCTTCTCTAACTCAGAACACCCGCGGATCGTACCCCATTGAGTCGATAGAGAACCGTACCCCGGACTCGATGGCCGGGAATCCAAAGAATGTCGTCTTCCTGACTTGCGATGCGTTCGGAGTTCTGCCCCCACTTTCCAAACTTAGTCCCGAGCAGGCCGCCTACCACTTCATCTCGGGCTATACCGCTAAAGTCGCAGGGACAGAGGTCGGTGTCAAGGAGCCCCAACCAGCGTTCTCCGCCTGCTTCGGTGCTCCGTTCATGCCCCGCCATCCCAGTGTCTACGCCGACCTGCTTTCGAAGAAGATTCGAGACAACGATTCCAAGTGCTGGTTGATCAACACTGGTTGGGTGGCCGGTGGAGCTGACGCCAGCAGCCGTATCAAAATCCGTTGGACCCGCGCTCTGCTAAACGCGGCCCTAGACGGTGATCTAGACGACGTACTGTTCGTAGAGGACGAGCGCTTTGGTTTCCTAGTTCCTACCACCTGCCAAGGAGTTCCCGACAACATTCTACAGCCCAGAGACACTTGGCATGACAAGAAGAGGTACGACAATGTCGCTGACCTGCTGGCCCAGATGTTCGAGGACAATTTCAATCAGTTCAGAGGCGGCTGCAGCAAGGAAGTCCTCGCATCAGCCCCTAAGGTTCTCGGTTGAATCATAGGGTACCCTATCTATCGTCCGTGATAGGTAGGGGTACCCCCTAACCCCATTCAACCAGTGATGATTGGTTGGCAAGAACAAAGAACCACCTCACCTAAGCACCTTCATGCGTAAGATTGCAATTTTGATTACCCTAACAATGCTGCTCGCATCCCTTGCTGGGTGTGCGGGTGATGAGGATGATGATGACAGCTCTCCTGTAGGAGAATGGTATTCTGCCGAAGCTATGCTTATTGATATGAATGAAGACGGGACCCTAATTGATGGCGAAGGAAACTCAGGAACTTGGAGTACCGATGGGGACATCCTTACCATGGCAATCGATGAATCAAACACCTACAACTATGCAGTTGAAGATGGTTGGCTGTGGATTAAAATGGTAGATGATGATGATTGCTATCCGCTGCAATCAGAATCCATGACTGATGAGGAAAGGGAAGCCAGCCTCAGTGAGCAGACTCCTCCTTCATTCTGCTAACGTCCAAACCCAACTAACCACCAGTGGTCGTGTGGGTTCCTAGGTGAACCCTGTCCACTGGTTGCTAGTTTCATGGGTGCCACGGTAAGCCCATCCAACCAATTCTGCTGCATTCCCACCGAGTGACTGCTCGGTAGTGGATTCCCTAGCCTCTGAAAGGGCCCACTGATAACCCATTAATTCAGCAATTGCTAACTCATGGGTCTAAGCAATAACCCATTGATATGTCTGTAAAACACTTAATTCGTACTTAGATTCATAATGCTCTATATCAGCAGATAATGTATGCGTATCGTAGCACCAATGATGATTTTGATATTGATGACCTCTACTCTAGCCGGTTGTGTCGATTCAGTCGAAAATGACATTCTTGATGAAAGTCAAAAAATCACCTCATGGGAAGAGAATATAGAATTCCTGTCTCCGTCAGAAGGAGATTGGGTCGAGGGTGAGTTCGAGGTCACCGTAACAACGATTGACGCCCTTGAGGCGGAATACCTTGAACTGTGGGTAAATGGCCAATTGGGGGGCAATGAGTCAATGGATGACTCAGTTATTTTTTCAATCGACACATCGAATCACTCCGATGGAACTGGGGCACCAGTCAGGCTAGAACTCGAAATACGAGTAGAAACACATGGCGTCGGCGTGATGAACCTCACTGCAATCTTCCCTCAGAGACTTACTGACAGCCTTGCTGAGGACATCCAACCAGAGTGGAATACCGAGGGTGACACTCTGTTGTTCAAGTCCTCTAGAGGCCTAGAGGAAGGTCTCTACGAGATATACAAGCTGACTCCCGATGGAAGCGAGCCTTCGCGGGTGAACACCGAGCAGAGTTACCACGGTTATCCGGGCTGGTCCCCTGATGGCACCCACGTAGTGTTCAACTCCTGGGTGTACGGTAACGAATCGGGCAATCGCCAGATGGAGATCTTCACTGCGAACATCTCGACGGGTGAGACTCACAGAGTAACCGACAACTCGGCGTTTGATGACTCGGGCCGGTGGTCACCGGACGGTTCCGAGATAATCTTCTACTCGAACAGGGATGGCACGATGGACCTCTGGAAGGTTCCTGTGAGCGAGACCGGGGAGCCAACAGGTCCTCCAGTGAAACTCGTGGGCACGGATGCGAGGGAGCACTGTGGACGCTGGTCGTCGGACGGCGAGTGGATAGTCTACGAGTCGGACCAAAGCGGGAACAACGACATCTGGGTGGTGCCCTCGGACGGAGAGGAGTCGACTCAAGTCACCTTCGACGACTATGAGGACGGTTACCCGGCATGGTCTCCCGATGGCACAAATATCGTCTACAACTCCCTACGTGGTATCAACGGAGACCTACACATTATGTCGTTAGCTGATGGTGTACTGCACCGCCTAACATCCGACCCGGCGATTGACGCGCATCCGACCTGGTCTGCCGACGGCCGCCACATTGCCTTCCACTCAGACCGCTCTGGGAACTTCGACATCTGGGTGGTAGAGATTCCTCTAATCAACTCAAATGAGTCCTCGTGAGTTCGGACTCACGAAGGTCCAGACCGAATCATAGGGTAGGGCCGATTCATTCAGAGTCGCTGCCTAGCGTGCCTCTGGGCATCGACAGCGCAGATTGCCGCCATGTGGACCACATCGCGCACACTGTCGCCACGCTGCAGCACGTGCGCGGGCTTGGAAAGCCCCTCTAGGATGGGCCCCGTCATCTCGGCTCCTGCTATCCTCTGCAGCAGCTTGTAGGCGATGTTGGCCGATGCGAGGTTGGGACAGATCAGGACATTGGCCGGACCATCGAAGGCCATGAATGGATAGTCCTCTTGAATGGCCGGGACCAGAGCGGTATCGGCCTGCATGGGCCCGTCGATGGTAAGGTCAGGGTCAATCTCTCTAGCAATCGAGACGGCTTCCTCGATTCTGTCCGTTCGCAATTCCCCCGAAGTTCCAAAGTTGGAGAATGAGAGCATAGCTACCTTCGGTTTGACTCCGAAGCGGCGAGCCACCTTGGCGGTTTGCACCGCTATCTCTGCCAGAGTCCTCGAGTCAGGGTAGATGTTGATGGTAGCATCACCAATGAACATCAGTTGCCCGTTGACTGTCATCATGTAAGTCCCGACGATTCTGTGCGAGTCGGGATCCGGCCCTATTGTGTGCAGACAAGGTCTGACGATGTCTGGGTAGTGGTGCGAAACTCCACCGAGATAACCATCGGCATCACCCATTCTTACCATCATAGGCGCGAAGTAGGTGGTAGACTTGAGCAAACGGACCGCATCTTCCTGGGTCAGGCCCTTGCGGCCTCGAAGCTTGTGCAGTTCGTCAGCGTACGCCGTCCGCCTGCGAGGATCGTACCTCACATCGATGGTCTCGCATTCGAAACTCAGCCCCAACTCTTCCTTGACCGCGTCTATACGCTCGAGTTGTCCGAGCAGTATCGGCTCACAGATACCTTCTGCGATGCACTGCGAGGCCGCCTTGATGATAGTAGGGTCCTCGCCCTCAGAGAATACGATCTTCTTACTCTCCTTCCTTGCGATGTTAATCACTCGGCGCATGATGGAACGGGTCAGACCAAGCCGAGCCTCGAGTTCTTCTCGATATCTCTCAGCATCGAAATCCTCTACAGAAATTCGCGCGACGCCCTCGTTCACTGCGGCTTCAGCGACCGCGCTGGCCTCCCAGATGAGGACGCGTGCGTCGAAAGGCTTGGGAATCAGGTACTCTGGTCCAAACTGCATCTGCTCGCCCCCATAGGCTGCAGCGACATCGTCAGGAACTGGCTGCTTTGTGAGCTCAGCGATGGCGTGCGTGGCTGCCATCTTCATACCCTCTGTAATCTCCTTGGCTCTGACGTCTAGGGCGCCTCGGAAAATGTAAGGGAAACCGAGCACGTTGTTGATCTGATTAGGATAGTCTGAGCGGCCGGTGGCGACGATTGCATCCTCACGCACCGCGTAGACCTCGTCGGGGG
>ENA-ORXI01002230-ORXI01002230.1-sediment-metagenome-genome-assembly--contig:-NODE-2230-length-14117-cov-4.029345_pt1 | contig 14117 bp, 14 predicted proteins | sample MGYA00237861_ERZ511468 | MGnify/ENA primary metagenome ERZ511468 (study PRJEB26299, sample SAMN06266213) | sediment metagenome | isolation source: Hudson Canyon methane seep mesocosm | place... | reverse complement strand
AGGTTTTGGCGATACAAAAAATAAAGCGGCATCTTTTACCGATAATGATTGGATTTTGTCTTTGGATGCTGATGAAGTTGTGTCTCCAGAACTTGCTGAAGTATTACAAGCACTAGCGCTAGATAATAATGCTGTTTATAGTCTGACTAGGTTTAATTTTTACAAAGATAAGCATATAAAACATTGCTGGGGCAATGATACTCTTATTAGACTTTACAATAAATCGTTGACATCATTTACACGAAAGAAGGTGCATGAAACGATTATTTCTGATGGACTTGAGATAGTAAAAATTAGAGGGGTATTGAATCATTTCTCATATAGTTCAATATCTGATTTCATTGTCAAATTAGATAAGTATTCATCTCTTTATGCTGTAGATAATCAAGGTAAAAAAACATCATCGCCTTTAAAAGCGATAGTGAGTGGCATCTTCTCATTTATCAAAACCTATTTTTTCAAACGAGGTTTTTTAGATGGTACTCCAGGGTTAATTATTGCCTTTTCCCATATGGCGACAAATTTTTATAAATATATTAAGTTATATGAAATAAATACTGAGTCGAAGAAGTGAATTTATTAATTACACGTCATGACAAGATTGGTGATTTCATTACCATCTTGCCAATGCTTAAAATAATAAAATTGCAGAGCAATCACCATATTACTGTACTTGTATCTAAGGTGAATTATGAGCTGGCACAGTCTATAGATACTATTGATGATGTAATTTTATATACAAAAGAGACAGGAACACTGGCTAGGCAGATCAAGGCTAGAGATATTGATGCCAGTATCTCCTGTTTTATCGATACGCACTTAGCATGGGTGTTGTTTTTAGCTCGCATAAAAACACGGATTTCACCTGCCACAAAGTTTGCTCAAGTTTTTTTTAATCGTACTGTAAGACAAGCTCGTAGCCAATCCATTAAAACGGAATGGCAATATAATATTGATTTATTGGCTCTTATAGATTTAAACATAAGTTATGACTTTGAAAGGCCGCTACTTCATTTTTTAAAGGAGCTAACATCAACTAATATCAAAACGGTTGCATTTCATTCTGGTTCAGGCGGAAGTAGTGATGGCAATCTGCGTTTAGATGATTATTTGAATCTAGCTCGATCATTGAGTGCAAGCGATAAGGTTCGGGTTTTATTTACATTTGGGCCAGATGACGATCTAAACAAGCAGTATATTGAAAAGCATTTAGACTTTGATGCAGAAGTGATTAATTCAAACAACTCATTATTGTCATTTTGTCAGTTACTTAATAATGTTGATGTGCTTGTCAGTACATCAACTGGACCGATGCATTTGGCTGGAGCATTAAATATTCATACGCTGTCTTTTTTCGGGTCAAGTCAGTTTGCTGGACCAAAACGCTGGGCAACGGTCAGTGATTCATCAAAGCAAAACAATGTTCAAGTTCCAGAGCAATATAGTCAGACCCTTTATCAAGAAATAGAGGGTAAATTAGCTGATATTCTCAAGAATAGACTTTAACTGAAGATAGTTTTTGTCTTTACCAAATAGTTGGTCGGTTTTCTTCTGGCCCGCGAGAGAAAGTTGTTTTGATTTCGCCGGGTTATCAATAAGCCACTGAAGTTGTTTGGCAAGATCATCTGAGTTCTTAGATTTAAACAATAGTCCTGTTTCTTTATCATTAATAATCTCTAAGACACCTCCACAGTTTGAACCGATGGTTAATATACCTGCTCGCATGGCTTCAATTAGTACGAGGCCAAAAGTTTCACAATGTGTCGTGAGGACTAATGCATCAAAATGAGATAAATAACGTGAAGGCTTATCAAGGAATCCGTGGAAAGTGACATTTTCAGTGATACCAAGTTGTTGGGCTAGTGCCGCTAGTTCATCTAAGTAGCTTTCATCCATTGCATGACCGACAAAGTGGCAATGAATCTCTTTGTTCTCCAGTGCTGCCAATGCCTGTAACATAAGGTATTGGCCTTTATTGGGTTCTAGTCGGCCAAGGACAATAATATTTAGTTTATTTTCATGAATTAGAAAGGGGGGATTTACCGATTGTTGTGCTGCGACAACACCTGGGTACACGTGATGAAGCTGTTTTATTGGAATGGGTAAGCGTCGTTTTGCTTGGTTGTGAACAAAATTACAGACGCTAATGTAGGCATCAACAGATGTATATAACCAGCGGTGATAGACGTCCTTTTTTTCTCGAGAAAGCGACATGTGCCGACTGACAACAAGTTCAATTTTATAGTGCTTTCTAGCAAGTATTTTTTTTATAAGAACAGCAAGCAGTAGATCTTTAGTCCAATGGATATGTAACAAGTTAATGTTATTATCCATTATCCATTTAGATATTTTAATGGCAAGGAACAAAGGCAGTTTTGAAGGTTTATTTTGGTGGCAGAGGCTTGTTTTGTTGAGCTTTAGCTCTTCTGCAATCCAACTGTTTTCCAGGACAATAGCAAAAGAAAAATGCTCTATATTTTTAACTGTATCTACAGCAAGCATTTCTAGACCACCTTTTGCAGGTGACATGCAAAGCATCGCCCAGTTTTGTGTGCGTGTCATAATACTCATTGGTTACCTAAATACGTTAGAGTAATAAGTTTAATAATAAGCATATGTAAAAAGAACCAAAGTATAGTAGCCGAAAAGGGCAGTTTAAAATAAATTGTATCTAACTACAATTTAACAAGAGTAAAATATATTTTAATGCTAAGAATTTAAAGAACATAAATAATGAAGCCACCTTTTCACTGGGATAGCTATTCAGATCAGCCCCATATAATTAGAGATAAAGCATATAAGCGCAAGCAAAAGAAGAAGCATCTTTTTTCATATCTAAGTATGTTTTTACTATTCTTGGCACTATTGCCTATTATTCTCATTGCTCATTTTTTTGTACGGACAAAGAAAAGAAACTGTGAAATTGGTTTAGGAGTTAACTTAGATAAAGGTCCAGAGCAATACCATCTTGTTGATGAATTAGGAGTGAGCTCTTTAATTATCCGAATTCCACTTTGGGAAATGGGTAAACTTGATAAATACGTCGAGTTTATTAAAGGATTTGATAATAAAGAGATTGTGATCAATGTTTTGCAGGATCGCGAGCATATCGAAGATCATGCTCTGTTAAAGAAAGATATAACGCTCATTTTTCACGCATTAAAAGATGTCGCGAGTGAATTTCAAATAGGCAATGCAGTTAATCGTGCTAAATGGGGTTTCTTTTCCATGAGTGAGTACCTCGACTTTTATCAATGTGTCCAGGGTGTCCGAGATACTGATTTTTCTGAGTTAAAATTAATTGGCCCGAGTGTGATTGATTTTGAATATTATCACACAGCAAGTGCACTTTTTAATTTCAAAAACCTGAGGTTTGATACCTTATCTGCTCTGCTTTATGTTGATCGAAGAGGTTCGCCATATAATCCACAATATTGGATCTTTGATACGCAGTTTAAAATTACGGTATTGAGAAATTTAATGACCCTATCTCGTAAAGTCGGAGATAAATTATATTTAACGGAAGTGAATTGGCCTTTATCTGGAACCGCTCCTTATGCTCCTACGAGTGAAACTGAGTGTATTGATGAGGAGACCTATGCTGAGTATATGCGAGAGTATTTAACAATTGTGCTGCAAGCTGGAACGGTTGATAAAGTCTATTGGCATCAATTGATTGCGCCGGGTTATGGTTTGGTTGATAACAGAAATGGGAAAATAAGAAAGATGCCTGCATTTGAGGTCTTTAAAGAAATCATTGCTAAAAATAGTCGATAAGACTAATAAGGTATTAGATTTTCTTTGTTTGCTTGATAACAATGTCACTCGTCAAGTCGAGCATACATTTGTGATGACCTTCGGGACAGGTCTTTTGGAAACAGGGGCCGCACTCTACATCCAATTGCACAATATGAGAGTTACTTGCTAATGGAGGAGTAAAATTCGGTGATGTTGGACCATAAATGGCTGTTAAGTTCTTCTGTAATGCGGCGCTAACATGCATTAAGCCTGAATCATTAGAGACGATTAAATCAGCAGTACCTAGTAAATCGATGGCATCACTAAGCTTTGTTTTGCCACATAAATTAAAGATAGCGGTTTGGTATTTCGAAGGAATAGCTTTGATAATCTCTTCTGAGATATTTTTGTCTGCTTCTGAACCCAGAATAAGTAATTGCCATCCCTGTTCTAAATACGTGCTTGCTAGATCAGCAAAGTGAGTAGAAGGCCATTGTTTTGCTGGGCCAAATTCTGCTCCAGGGCAAAAAATGAGACGTGATTGTTCTTCATCTTGTTCAATCTGGAACTCAGGAGAAACAACTTCTCCCACCATTAAGGGTATTGGATAAGGTGGTGCGATATGAGCCTGAGACTTGGGATAGGCTAAGGAGACATAACGTTGAACCATCATGGGAACCGCTTCTTTATCTAGGGTTCGAATATCATTGAGTAGCCCATAACGCATTTCGCCACGCCAACCGGTCCTAATCGGAATATTAGCAAACCAAGGGATTAAAGCTGATTTCCATGAGTTTGGTAGAACAATGGCTTGATCATAATGTTCTTTACGTAATCCATGGCCTATCTGTTTTCGCATATTCCAGCCAAATACACCATGGCTAATGGGCATAGGGATGGCTTTATTTACTTCGGGCATACGTTCTAGCAAGGGCTTAGTCCAAGCTAAAGCTAAAACATCAATAGAGACATTCGGATTTTTTTCTTTTAGGGCTTTAAATAATGATTGTGCCATCACCATATCGCCAATCCATGACGGGCCAATAATTAGGATTTTAGTGATAGTCTGCGGCATAGATATTTAATGCAATGTACTGTGAGCAATATAGATAAAAAGTGTACCTGCAGCAATTAATGAGACTTGCTGTAGCGTTTCTAATGGCCTCACTTTTTGATGTAGACCGGGAATCAGATCTGCAACAGCAATATAGATAAAGCTAGAGGCTGCAATTACTAAAATATAAGGTAATAAGTGTTGCATATCGGCTAATAGGAAGTAAGCAATAACAGCACCGACAACAGTACCTAGGCTGGACAGAATGTTAAAGAAAAGTGCTTTTTTGCGACTATAGCCACTGTGCAATAGAATGACAAAATCCCCCAGTTCCTGTGGGATTTCATGTGCTGCTATAGCAAGAGCGGTAACAATACCCAGATGAGTGTCGGTTAAAAATGCAGCGGCAATTAAAATACCATCAACAAAGTTATGGATGCCATCACCGATAAGGATTAAAGTGCCAGCTGCTTTTTCTTTATTATCGTGATGGTGGCCTGATGATTCTGGGTCATGGGCATCACAATGATCATGGTGGCAGTGTCGCCAAAGGACGAGTTTTTCAAGAATGAAGAAGCTGAGTAGTCCAAGTAATAAGGTTAGGCCTATATTATGGGGATCTACGCCAAACTCTGGGTCTAGTGCATGAGGAATTAAGCCTAATAATGAAGCACCAAGCAAGGCACCAATAGCAAAGCTGACTAGGTGTGGAACCGCTATATTACGGGACTTTTCAGAGAGTAATAAGAATGACGATGCGAACACAACACTCAATAAACCACCAATGAGGCTAAAGCTAATAATCCAAACTAATAATTCCATCGTGATCCAGGTAATCTTGGGTAATTAGTGGATCATACCTTATTTATCTGTAATCCAGATCATTGATGCCATTCTTCCTGTGATTCCATCGCGGCGATAGGAGTAAAAATTATTAGGATCTGAAACGGTACATAAATCACCACCAAAAATAGCGTGTGTACCGCGCGCGTTTAGTCTTTGTTTAGCAAGTAAGACAATATCCGCTAGGTAATGTGTTGAATCAGTTTGTGTGAAGGCTTTTTTAGCATCGTCTGAATGTTGGTCAAATTCTTGATAAACATCATGTCCGACTTCAAAATGTTGCGGCCCAATCGCTGGACCCAGCCAAGCCATGATTTCATGAGGTGGGCAGTTAAATGCAGTCAATGTTTTTTCAATAATTCCCGCGGCTAAACTCCGCCATCCTGCATGAATAGCTGCAACCTGTGTTCCCTGAGTATTGCATAGCAGTATCGGCAGGCAATCTGCAGTCATAATTGTGCATACTTGGTTCTGTGTATTGCTATAAATAGCATCTGCCGCCGCATTTTCTTTCCAGTTAGATGCGGATAATACTGTGGTTTCATGTACTTGGTTTAGCCAGCGTGGTGATTCTGGTAGCTGTGCCAACGCAACGGTAGCATCACGATTTTTGCGTACATGATGAATGTTATCGCCAACATGAGAACCTAAATTAAGCCCATCGTAGGGAGCTAAGCTAAAGCCGCCGTGTCGAGTGGTAGATAGAGCGCTTACCTGTTTAGGGGCCGGCCAGTCTGGATAAATAAGCGACATCATTATTGAGTGCGTACATTAAGGTAATTACACCACTGTTTGAATACGTCGCCATCTAATGCAGCAAGTGTTGATTGTGGCGTTAGCTTGTCTATTGAAAGTGGCTCACCCTCAAGAGTACAAGCATAAGCACCTGCCTCGCTTAATATAAGTTTCGCTGCGGCATAGTCCCATAATTGTTGTTTTGCATGCAGGTAAATATGCCCGCGCCCTGCCGCTATCCAACATAATTCAAGGGCGATTGAGCCAAGACTGCGCTGTGAAGCATAAGGTCTATTGGTGATTAAGCGTGTGGCTAATTCGGGAGTAAGTCGTTTGAAATCTATGAGCGCAATGCACTGATTGAGAGATAGGTCTAGTGCTTTAGTTGTTAAAGGGTGACCATTTAAAACTGCCCCTTGGCCTTGCTGGGCCGCAAAACATTCTTCACGGATAGGATCATAAACTAAACCTAAAACAACTTCGCCATTTTCAATGAGTGCCAGCGAAACTGAAAAATAAGGTACACCTGCAGCAAAGTTACTGGTGCCATCGATGGGGTCTAAACACCAAAGTGGTTTTCCCGTGGATAATAAGGCTTGTTGCTGTGAAGATGTCATCTCTTCACCTAGCAAATCAATATCGGGATAAACTTGTTTTAACTCGGACTCAATACGTGACTGCATGAGTAAATCAGCTTCAGTAACCACGCTACCATCTGACTTGTAGGAGCGTTCAATAGCATTAAATTTAGGTAAGATAATGTCTTTGCTGGCTGAAGTAATAATGTCTTTTAATTGCTTAATATTGATATTCATTTTGTGAGTATATACCCGTAACCATTCAAATTTCAGGTAATTATGAAGTCCGTCATTCCCATGAAAATGGGAATCCAACGATAGTGGCTATTTCTACTGCCCATGGATCCCCGCGTTCGCGAGGATGACAAAATCAAATCTGCATTTTCAATGGCTATGGGTATATACCGGCGATCATTCAATGTGCGGAGTTTTAGAACTGAAAACTGCAGGTGGATAATTATGGGAACAACAATTACATACTGTTGTTCTTCAAACATGTGGCAACACCATGTAAACTTAACGTTGATTATTTAAGGTGTATTTAAACTATAACGATGCGTATTTCTCGCTTTTACTGCCCTGAACTTCAAACTGATGCCGAGTCTTTTAGTCTGCCAGCTGCTGCACACCGTCATGCTGTTCAAGTGTTGAGATTAAAGCAGGGTGATCGTTTGCGTTTGTTTAATGGACTCGGTCTAGAATATGATGCGGAGTTAATTGATGTCACAAAACGTGAGTCCCGAGTCTCATTAGGTGCACCATTATCAATAGAGAATGAATCCCCTTTAAATATTACGTTATTACAAGGCATCTCTCGTGGTGAACGGATGGATTATGCTTTGCAAAAAGCCGTCGAGTTAGGCGTGGATCGTGTTATCCCTGTCATGACAGAGCGTTGTAACGTTCAGCTTTCTGCTGGTCGTTCAGATAAACGATTAGCTCATTGGCAAGGCGTTATGGTGAGCGCATGTGAACAAAGTGGTCGAAGTATCTTGCCAGAACTTACATCAATCCAAACACTGGAAGAAGCGTTGCTTGATAGTCCAGCGTCTTGTAAGTTGGTTTTAGACCCGCTTGCCAATATTGGTTTTACGGCAATAGAAAAAACTGAAGATATTACCTTGCTCATTGGTCCTGAAGGTGGTTTAAGTGAGCAGGAAATAATCCAAGCCAATAACTCGGGTTTTCAATCTGTTCGGTTTGGACCTCGAATATTAAGAACAGAAACAGCAACAGTGGCGGCACTGAGTGTCGTACAAACCCTATGGGGAGATTTAGGGTGATTGATAATGGTTTAACTATTTTATTATTATGTGGATTAGCGTGGTTTTGGTGGGACAGCCGAGGTGCTGCAGAACGTGCTATTCAAGCTGCTCGAATGCGGTGTGACCGGGTAGGGGTGACATTTTTAAATGATACCGTGGGCTGGAAGAAGTTACGATTAAAGCGAAATAAACGCGGACGAATGCAGTTACAACGAACTTACTTTTTTGAGTTTTCGAGTGATATTGAACAACGTTACCAAGGTGAAATTGTTATGCTTGGAAAGTATGTTAACAGTGTTAACCTGGATGTGTATCGTGTGCCAGAGTGAGTTTGATTACGTAAAAATAAAACTGTTTTTAAGGTGAAAAATATGCAGAAAATAGCAATGGTAGTAGATGACTCTCGTGTTGCACGCATGACATTAAAAAAATTATTACTTGCAGCAGAGTTTGAGGTTGTTGAATTTGGAAGTGGTGAAGGCGCAATAGAGCATTTGACTTCATCTGCGACAAAGCCGGACATCATTTTTATGGATGTCATGATGGATGGGATGGACGGTTTAACTGCGACTCGGCAAATCAAATCAAATCCTCAATTGACAGCGATTCCTATTGTTATTTGTACCGGTAATGATACGCCAGCAGATCATGCTAATGCGTTAGATGCAGGTGCGATAACTGCATTAAGCAAGCCTCCGATGGCTGATGCTTTGTCAGCAATCCTTAGAGATATAAATAGTGTGCCAGTAGCGGTAGCTGAGCATCCTCAAGAAGAGAGTCATTTTGATGAGGATAAAGTTGTTGCTAAAGTTCTCGCACAAATAGAACAGGAAATACTGTCTAAAGTACCAGCAGCACTTAGTTCAAGTGATATTGAAACAGTATGTCGTCAAATTGTTACTGCGGAAACTGAGCAGCTTGTTGCAAATAAAATTCATGCTGAATTGACGAAAACAGTGACAAACCTAAGCGAACAATTAACATCTAAGACACAAGAGATTTCCGAGAAGGTGTCTAAAGCTATCGACCATGACGCAGTATTAAATGCTGCAACTCAAGCGGTACAGCTTGTGATTGATGAAGCTGACATTACCGGTCAAGTATCATTATTTTTGGCAGATAAAGGTGAAGACTGGCTGACTAATCAGGAAGAAGAGCTAGGTTCACAATTAAACTTACAATTAGAGCGTCTCATTCCTACCATGGTGAATCAAACATTAGATGACACACTTGAGTCTGCCATCAGTAAAATTGTGACTAAACGCTTAGACTCTGAACGTGCGAACCATGTTCCAGATATTACCAATGAAACGATTGAAACAATGATTGAAGTCGCATTGGAACAGAATACACATTCAGTCGTGAAGCCGATCATTGACACCACGATCAGTGAACAGAAGTTAGTAGAAAGTGGTGATGTGGAAAAACTAAATGGGAAGATTTCTACATTAAGAGGTATGACGGTTATTTTGGGCCTTGCAGTGGTTGGCCTTGCCGTTAAATTGTTCATGTAGTTGGTAGAACGTAGCACTATTGAAAAATGAATATTGAAGAAGCGCTACAGTATGGTCGAGCTACATTGCTGGACTCCGAAAGCCCAGAGATAGATAGCCAAGTTTTACTTTGTCATGTGTTGTTATGTTCAAGCGTTTATTTGCATACTTGGTCTGATAAAACATTAAGCGGATCGCAACAAACTCAATATGAACAATTAATTCTTCAGCGCCAGCAAGGAAAGCCTGTTGCTTATTTGACTGGACAGCGAGGTTTCTGGTCTTTAGATTTAAAGGTCACAGAAGATACATTGATTCCTCGTCCAGACACGGAGTTATTAGTCTCACTAGCTATGGCTGAAATACAGCTTAATATGCGAGTGGCAGACTTGGGAACAGGATCGGGAGCAATTGCTTTATCTTTAGCCACAGAAAATCCAACAATCACTGTTTTAGCGATGGATTATTCTGCTCCGGCTCTTAGAGTGGCAAAACAAAACGCACGAGACAATAAAGTGAATAATGTACTGTTTTGGCAGGGGAGTTGGTTGTCAGCCATTAGAGATAATAGCTTAGATATGGTGGTGAGTAATCCACCTTATATTGAAGAAAATGATCCGCATTTGAGTCAAGGTGATGTGCGATTTGAACCCGTTAGTGCGTTGACCTCTGGTGCAGATGGATTGGATGATATTCGGCAAATTATTCTACAAGCCAAGCGCTGTTTAAAGCCAAACGGCTGCTTACTTATCGAGCATGGTTATCATCAAGCTAAACAGATACTGCGATTATTTGAATTAGCTGGATTTGTGAATGTACATTCTGAGCAAGATTTTGGTGGTAATGATCGCGTGGTGATGGGGCAACTGCCGTTATAATAGACGCTCTGAATAAAGAATGAACTGAAATAAATAATGAATGATGATCAGTTGTTACGCTATAGCCGCCAGATTTTATTGCCTCAAATAGATATTGCCGGCCAGCAAAAAATCCTAGAAGGTCGTGTGCTTATTATTGGTTTAGGAGGCTTAGGCTCTCCTGTTGCACTTTATTTGGCCGCATCAGGCGTCGGCTGCTTAACGCTGGTGGATGATGATGTTGTTGAAATTTCAAACTTACAACGACAAATCGCTCATAGCGAGCAAGACCTTGGCCGATTAAAAGTGGATTCTGCAGCAGAAAGTGCACACAAAATTAACAGTGATTGTCAGCTGGAATTAATCACCGAGCGTTTAGATAAAAAAGCACTGATAAATGAAGTAGAAAAAGCGGATGTTGTGGTTGATTGTAGTGATAATTTTGCTAGCCGGTTTTTATTAAATGAAGTCACGCAACAGCTAAAAACACCGCTGGTCTCTGGTGCCGCAATTCGTCTTGAAGGGCAAGTGACGGTGTATGATTCTCGAAATACTGGAAGCGCATGTTATCAATGTGTCTATCAGGATGAAGGCGAGCTACAACAGACCTGTTCTGAATCTGGCGTATTGTCACCATTATTAGGTATTATTGGTAGTATGCAAGCCGTTGAAACCTTAAAGTTATTAGCGGGTATCGGTGAAACCTTATCGGGAAGGTTAATGATTTTTGATGCCTTATCTATGGCATGGCAAGAAATAAAATTACGACAAGATCCTAAGTGTCCAATATGTGAAAAGGCAATAAATGAACATGAATAATGCACCACTCGAACAAGCTGCTGAAATCGCTTTGCAGCAAGCAAAACAACAAGGTGCCAGTGCAGCAGAAGTCGGTGTCAGCCATAGCAGTGGATTATCCGTCACTGTGCGCCAAGGCGATGTTGAAACCTTGGAGCATAATAATGATAAAGGCTTGGGCATTACCGTTTATTTTGGGCAAACAAAAGCCTCTGCTAGCACCTCAGACTTTCGACCTGAAGCCATAGCTGAAACGGTGAAAGCCGCGTGTGGAATTGCCCAACACACTCAAGCTGATGAGTTTGCAGGATTGGCTGATGGAAGCTTAATGGCCAGTGAATTTCCTGACTTGTCGAGGTATCACGCATGGGATGTTACAGCAGATCAAGCAATTGAAATTGCAACCGAATGTGAACAGGCAGGTTTTGATGTTGATGACCAAATAAACAATTCAGAAGGTGCGAGTGTTTCTAGTCATCAAGGTGGGCGCGTGTATGCCAATAGTCATGGTTTTGTTGGTAGCACCATGGGGACACGACATAGCATCTCATGCACTTTAATTGCTGACGATGAAAAGGGAATGCAACGGGATTATTGGTATGATGTTGCTCGTGATGCCGCCGACTTAGATTCGGCAATAAGTATCGGTCAACGTGCCGCAAAAAACACATTACAACGATTGAATGCCAGAACTGTCCCGACAGGTTCTTATCCCGTTATTTTTGCAGCTGAAGTTGCTCCCTCCTTATTCGGACAACTCATTAGCGCTATCCGAGGCGGTGCTTTATATCGGAAATCAAGCTTCTTACTTGACCATTTAGGCAAGCAAATCTTTCCTGAGTTTATTCATATACATGAACAGCCTTACCTATTAAAAGCGTTAGGTAGTGCAGCATTTGATGGTGAAGGTGTTGCGACACAAGCGCGAGATATTATTTGTGATGGTGTCTTGCAGGGCTATGTGCTCGACAGTTATTCAGCTAGAAAATTGAATATGACCACCACGGCTAATTCGGGTGGTGTTCACAACTTGACCATTGATAGTGGCGATTTAGACTTTAAAGCCTTACTTAAAGAAATGGGAACCGGTGTACTGGTAACAGAAACTATGGGCATGGGCGTTAATATTGTTACGGGTGACTACTCTCAAGGCGCGGCCGGATTTTGGGTTGAAAATGGTGTGATTCAATACCCAATTGATGAGTTCACTATCGCCAGTAATTTACGTGACATGTTTATGGGAATTCAAGCTGTGGCTTCTGATGTTGAGAAACGTGGAAATACGCGAACAGGCTCTGTTTGGATTGATAAGATGACTATTGCAGGGTGAGGCCCTATTGGTAGCAGGCTTTAATAATATTAGTAATATCTGTTAACTCCCCCATAGCAAATACACTATGAAGTGCTTCTTTTATGCGTTTCACTTTGTGTGGGCTTGATGTTCGAAGGACAGACAGTTGCTGATTAAGATCTTTTTCATTGTCAAAATAATTAGCAGGAACAGATGTTAATGCACAATGAAAGAACCGGTAACTCTGAGCTTTTAATGCGCGGTTAATAAATAAGGCTTTTTGTGCTGGAGATGAAAATGTATGCTCAGTACTTATCTGCCAAGTATCCGCTGTACTTTGGTAACAATATAAACCAAAATTAATGGGCTTGTTAGTCTGTCTGCTTTTATCTTTTACCAGTTCAGATAAAAAAGTTACTTCTGAGTTCAGTGCTTGCCAAAGGTCTTCTAATGATTGTGCTTGATTAGCTACCGATGTGGCTACAGTATTTAATACTCGCTCATTGTTTTCATTCATTCCAATGAAGAAAGGGATGTTAGTCAGTTGTTGATTTAACAGCAAGCTATAGATCCTTGCCTCTTGGCTGCTTAAAATATCATCATTATTTTCTGACAAATCATTTTTGTTGCGTTCAATAATGCCATCGAAAAAATCATTTACTTTCTGAGAGCAAGCAAGCGAATCTCGGGCTAACCCCACTGTTGTTTGTTCAAAACCAGGTTGATTACTTTTTATAATAAAGGGGATCCCTGTCAACTCCACTTGACTGGTTTGGTTTTGCCACCGATCAAAATCGATAGTGACATGCTTGTTTCGCGGTAATGTTAAGTCAGCAGGAACTTGAAAGGATAAGCCTTTAGAGGATGCATCACTTGTTGTGAGTTTAAAACTTTTTCCATTTGCGTGAAGATGAATTGGTGTGCGAATAATAAAACGCTGTTCTGCTCGTTTTATATAGTGTGTTAATGCTTTTGCTATGGGCTGTTGTTTAATATCCTGTTCTATTACGGTGAAGCTTTGTACTTCTTCATCACTAATAGATATAGCAGGGTCAAGGTTGAAGCAGCTATTGGAAATATCAGTGATAACAATATTTTTAGTTATGCTTTCTAGCTGGTTTACGAGCTTCAAAGAGGCCTTTTCATCTTTGGCTGAAATTGGCGCGATCATCTCATCGAAGTCATTAATATCAATAGATTTCTGATGAAGTTGCAGTAATAAGGTGGAAGATTTTTCATGTTGCTATTGCCATTTAATTGCTTTAGTAACTAAATTAGCATCATTGCATGGAACCGTAATACAGTGTGTTTCCCCTTTAATCTGAATGCTTATTAGAAGATGATTAACGCCTGTTTCCATTATGGATTTGATAGGCAGTAAAGCCAAGTTAAGTTTTGAATGTTCAATTCTTAACGGTTCTAATACATATTGATTATTAGCTGAAAGGTGAAATGCCTGAATGGG
>ENA-ORXI01002229-ORXI01002229.1-sediment-metagenome-genome-assembly--contig:-NODE-2229-length-14117-cov-12.363960_pt1 | contig 14117 bp, 10 predicted proteins | sample MGYA00237861_ERZ511468 | MGnify/ENA primary metagenome ERZ511468 (study PRJEB26299, sample SAMN06266213) | sediment metagenome | isolation source: Hudson Canyon methane seep mesocosm | place... | reverse complement strand
GCACTAACACCAAGCCCCAGATGTAAATGATGGTTTGGATTATCAAACACTTTAAACAATGCCATCATTAAAGTATCACCAAGCCCTTCCGATAAATGAGCACCTTCATGCGCCTCATCAGGATTAGCGTTTGGTAACACCTCCATATCCATTTCCATAGCAATAATCTGTGGCATCAACATCAGGTTCAACCAATCAGTTGGCGCATACATAAAATTAAACATATGCATATGCATAGTCATTTCTCTGGCTTTGGAGCTACACAGCTTACTAGCACAGGCATTATTGACAATCGCCTGATCACTGGCATTGTGCATCCCTTTTACCGTATCACCTGCCCGATCAACATACATATACTGATAGCCAACCATCATATCGCCTGCCTTACCTAACATATGCCCAGCCATAACACCAGCAGGCGGATGGCTACCATGATGGGCATGCATATCATGTCCTTTATGCGAACCCAAAGACCGTCCTAAATTAGACAAATTTACATTTAATGATGCACTTAAAAGATAAGAGGTAATATCAGCATAATCACCGACACCATCGCCTCCCATTTTTAAAGCCCCCTTATGGATGTAGTATTCAAATCCCGCATCCAACCTTACTCCTTTAGAAAATTGCTTACTAACAGATAAACCACTACTTAGCTTGCCATAGCCAGATAAACGATAATCACTTGAATAATGACCATCAGCTCGTGGAGCCAGAAAGTAGGGTGCAAAAAACTCTGCACTGGACTGAGAATAATAACGCACACTAGGTGTTACTGTCATTCCAAAGGGTAAGGACTGATACCAATCAAGCTCAAAAGTATGCGATCTAATCTTCCAGCTGTCTTTATAATAACGATAATTAAAATGTACCGAAGCATCCAGAGCCGGAATATGTTGATTTAATTGCGTTGCAAAAAACCATTGATCGCGATCACGAGGCCTAACCTCTCTGAAAATATCAACTCCAACTACTTCCAGGTCAGTATATTTTGCCCAATCTCCATCAGCCAACTGAGTATCTATAAGCAAATCATAATATTCCTCAGGAGTCACCTCACCCCGCACATAAACAAATTTATAGGGGTTAGTTAAATACCCTCGCTGAGCAGTAAAACCCGTATTAACCTGCAACAAGGTATTTTTTGACAATATTTGAGACACCCCCCAATGAAATTTATTAAAGGTGCTTTTTTCATCTAGTATTTCAGTAAAACCACTATGATGCCCTGTGCCATGTCCACCACTGCGTGTAATATCATTGCCTGTCAACGAATAACCTGCTGACAAAGTAGTAAGTTTATTATTAAGCTCCCAGCTAACATTAGTCGAGCCAAAAGTAGACTTAAAATCAGGTTCATTAGAAAAACCACCTGAAAAACCCAAGGTTACTGGGCCTAAATACAAGCTTGTTCCGAGTATGGGCATAGTCCGGCTTTCCCTCGGTTGCTCAGCCATTACCTGATTTGTTGCAACTGACACAGCTACTGGAAAGTTTATAAATTCTTCAATCGTTTTTACTTTTGCTTCCTTTTTAAACTCCGGTTTAATATTGAAATTACCACCAAAAGGATCTACAAAATAATTAAATAACTCCCTGCCCAGAATTTCTAGGCCAATTCTATTTTCAATTGCCGCACTTTCATCAGAAAATAACAAAGGAGAAGCCATATGCCATGCTGCTTCAAATTCGGCCGATGCTGCTGATACAATATCGGGTACAGAATCAGGAGTACTATATAATGGAGTAGCACCAACATAAGTATCAAGATCCGCACTAAAAGTAAATTCCACACGTTCAGCAAACGGTACCACAAAATCAGTATGAAAAATCTGCGACTGCATACGCTCACCCTGCTCTTGATAAAAACCATATTGCACATTACTCTCAGCCCCAGCGACTGGAACAGCAGCACTAACCTGTATTCCAGGTAAGCCCATTGCTGCACAGGACAAAGCGGCTAATGTTTTTTTTCCTTTTTTAATTACAGCCACAACCCCCTCCTGCTGAGCCCATCCCACCTTGAGATGACTCTTTACTATCAAAAACATGTTGCCGTAAAGCAGTACGATTTGGGTTAGGTACAATTAACATCTGTTTTTTAGCCAAATTACCCCGCTCCCATGGAGCAACAGAACATCCCTCTAACATAAGCACACTGAATACTATTAACAAAACCAAACTGGCTCTGCTATATTGAATATTCCAAAACATTTAACGACTCTCCTGCAATAACTCCAAAACTCGAGTTCGAATTTCTGTTTCATCTGCATGGCGAAAACCTAAGTGGACATAGCGTAGCTTGCCTTGCCTGTCTATAAAATAAGAAGATGGCATAGCCTTTACATCATATTTTGCTGGGCAATCACCTCGTTCATCATATGCAACTTGATAATCAACGGGGTACTTCTCAAGAAAGCTCTGTGCATCCTGACTATCTTCATCAACATTAATTGCAATTATTTCAAATCCCTTATCCAGAAATTCATTGCGCAGGGCATTTAAAAAAGGCATGGATTGTTTGCACGGCGGACACCAAGTAGCCCAAAAATCAATTAGCAATACCTGGTTTTTATAATTAGTTAAATCCAAATTCTGACCTGAGTTCATCATTTTCGCCTCACATAAAGGTATGGAATCACCGGACTGCACTGCATTTACACTAGAGCAAAACATGAGCAAATATATACAAAAAAAGAATTTATTCATTATTTCTTTAAAACACAAACAAAAAATTATGATAAGCAATTTCCAAACCATATTTACACTAAAATCATAGTTTTATTATGTAATCATATTCAGTCAGCATAAAATCACCCCATAATTTACCCTTACATCATTAGTTTAATAGTGTGACACTATTAATGAAATACTTGATGATATTCAGCCGCTGTCAGCCCAGGACGGAGTAAAGTCCGCGGTAGGTTAAAGGGCAATTTGCCAATGTTCTCGATAGCAAACGGGGCTAAAATTGTTTCTCAAAGAGCCGTAAAGCCATTTGTGGGGACCTTAACTATGCAGGATTGTGGACATAGTTAAGGTGGACTCAGGACGGCCGAGGCCTAAGGATTCGCCTAGTGGCGAATCGATTTTTGTGACATGGAGTCCCAAAATCTACCATGAGGCGCTAGCTGACGCTCCTAAGAACAGTGCAAAAAAGGTTGAATCTCAGAATACAGAGGGCATAGCACTTGAATAAGTAAAAGATACTTGTTTATACCATCACCCTATCCATTGATATTGGATCACAGCACAAACCAGTCTACAACAAACTGGTATTTACCCAAAGGGGTTACACAGAAAGGTGCAACATGGCTCTCTACCAAAATGAGGTATTAATTAAGTATAAAACACGTCCCAGCATTTTTTTATCCGTCAGCAACAATAATAGGGGATATGCCTCACAAGCAACGTCATTTAACATAGTTTAATTAATTCGCACGCATTACAGCCAGTTCGAAAAACACCACCAGCGCTCGCCCTACAAGCTAAGAACTGATCTGAAGTTTTTAGTTTCCTCACACACCCCACTTACAATCCAAACAAGCGACACAAGAAACATTCGACATCAAGCGCCCACAGCCAGACCCTACAAACAACTGGCATCAAAATTGCGAGACAGAAACCGTCACAGCAAATACCCCCTTCGTATTAATATTGAAAACAATTAAGAAAGACCGTAAATACCGACAGGATATAACCATGAATAAAAATTTTATCTCTGCAGCCATTCTTATTGCTGCAAGTACTTTTACAGCCCAAGCCATAGCAACGACAACCATTGACTTACAAGATTACTCTGGCACATTGATTGATAACAAATGGCAAGATTTTTCACCTATTTTCGGCCCTGGATTCGAGAAAGTTCATTCAAGCACCCCATACACCATAAACACCAGTGATAACAAAGGAACACTCACTCTATCCCCAATCGTTAACTTCGGCGATAATTCACACATTCACGTTAATGGTGGTGATGGCAACCCCTCCACCCCGACAACACCTTTTATTCATGGTGATGTTGACGGTGTTTTCATTGATGGCTCAGGCTCTCACGAAAGATTTTCTTTGCAATCAATGGATGTTCTTAATGCTGTTTTACAAAGTGATGGAGTGAGCCATCCAAATGCAACAGTTACAGTTCGAGGCTTCCTTGGTGGTATAAACAACATGATGACCGGCACTACGGAAGCTGATGGCGTAACCATGCTATATGCTGGTGGTAACAAAGTAGCCGAAACCACTATTGCCAATGACTTTACTGGCCCAGTGAACTTTCTTGCTTTAGACGCTAATTTTAGCGAAGTGGACTACGTTGAGTTTTTCTTTACTGACTTTTACCGCATAAAAGCGGCTCCTCTAGGAGATACAGTGTTAGAATTTGACTTTGACAATATTGTAGTGGGAGACGTCATATCAACACCTCCTCCAGCAACTGTTCCCGTCCCTGCCGCTGTATGGCTGTTTGGCACAGGACTTATAGGCTTAACATCTCTTAACAATAGAAAAAAACAGGTATAAGCTAACAAAACATTGTCAAAGCCATCCTAAATGGCTTTGACAACAACTCTTTGCCCCCTCGCCTTCACCCCACCCAATATCAAGCTCTTCAAAATACCAGAAGATACACAAACAAACCAGAACGGCAAAAAACCAGCCCAGAAATAGATACAAAACGACTTGCCCCCCCTCTAGATAGCAGGCTTTTACAGACCTTAAAATCATTTTCACCACCTCCTTCTTTGCTAAAGAACCAAATAAAAACGTAACTACTCAGTGAAATTTAAAAATATAGTAATATTCCCTTAATATTATATTAACGGGGCTTGCTTTTAAGCCCTCCCTTCCTGGGGCATAGGTATCTACACAAGTCTTTACGCAAGGTAAATGTAAACAATTTGCTGTTGCTCAGCTCGGAGGGGGCTTGGGTCAATGCCATTAAGTTAACGAATTAGTTCGTTGGGGCGCAGTGCTTTAGCCTGCTATTTTCGGCTATAAAAGCAGGCTAAAGCACTGCGCCCCATTCTGTATTCCTCTTAACTTAATGGCAGTAAGGGTTTGGGTGAGGAGGAAATTAAACAATTCTCTTTTGCAAAATTCTTTTTTCTATTTCTAAAGACTAAAGAAATAAAGAAATAAAGAATTTATTTTAAGCACTCCTCACCCACCCCTCTCCAGCAGGAGAGGGCTTCAGAGCTACATACCTCAGGTTACGCTGAGTAATTACTAAAAAACAATACCTTCACAACCCATGAAAAATTCGCGCGAGCACTCTCGATTTAGCCCTGCAATCTTTAAACACAAACTAAAGAACCGCACAACATTAAAACCCTTAACACTCATCCCTTATTCCCCCGTTGAAATACAAAATCCCACAACACACAAACCAAGAACTATCCCAACACCAAGGAACCACCCACCCTTGTAGCAGATAAAATAATAAAAACAAGTCATATCCCCTATTTTTATTATGCTTACTAGTCTCTATTTTATCCCTCAAACAAACAACAAATAAAAAACATTTAATATCAACCACCTACAAAAACGGCTTGTTAATTGCTTAAATAAAAAACAAATTAATTGGGATGACACCCAACCCATACATATCAGGAGACAAGTCATGCGACTAAAGATATTGGTAGCAGTATGTTCCACTCTGCTACTGCAACAACTGGCATACGCTCACGGCCCCAAACCAACCAGCCTAAAAAATGCACCATTACCTGAATTACCTGCTGGCCTAATAGATGGGACAAGTCCTATTATCGTAAATCAGCAAAAAGCAATTATTCTTGGCAAAGCTTTATTCTGGGATATAGCTGTAGGTAGTGACGGTATAGCTTGTGCGTCTTGCCATTTCCATGCGGGTGCCGATAGTCGCATAACAAACCAATTAAACCCAGGCCATAAAAACCCTGCAGCTAGCGGCGAGACATTTGAAGCCACTGCATCAGGATCAACGGGCGGTCCCAATTACACATTAACGCACAACGACTTCCCTTTTCATCAAAAAGATGATCCTTTCAACAACGCCAGTCCAGTTATCTGGAATACTGATGATACAGCCGCCTCATCAGGCACTTTTAGTGGTGATTACAACAGCGCTCCACGCACTGGTGATATAAACGATGAATGCACACGCGATCCAGACGCTGTTTTTCACGTTAACAGTGTAGGTACCCGACGCGTAGAACCACGCAACACACCAACCGTAATTAATGCCGTTTTTAACCATAGAAATTTTTGGGATGGCCGAGCAAACAATACTTTTAATGGCAGTAGCATCTGGGGAGATCGCGATACTCAAGCCAAGATATGGGTTAAAGTAAATAGCCGTAAAGTTAAACACCAAAAACTGGCGCTTATCAACTCATCCCTTGCCTCACAAGCCTTAGCCCCACCATTAAGTGATGCTGAAATGGGCTGTCGCCAACGCACCTTTGAGGAGCTAGGCAGAAAACTTTTATACCGTCGCCCTCTTGATCAACAAAAAGTGCATCATCAAGATAGCGTATTAGGAGGCTTAAGCAATAGCAGTGAAGGCAACTCACAGCCAGGCATCAATACAACATACCAAACCCTGATAAAACAAGCCTTTAATAAAAAATATTGGTCTTATAGACGTATAGGCCCATTCGGCGGTAAGGATGGCGAATTACCCTACTCCCAAATGGAAGCCAACTTCGCCATGTTTTTTGGTCTAGCATTACAAATGTATGAATCCACTTTAATCTCGGACGATGCACCTTTTGACAATGCAATATTTGACGACAAAACATTACCAACAAACCTAGGAGAATCAGTACGTAGAGGCGCCCTCGCATTTGAAGAACTACATTGCAACGCTTGTCATTCAGGCCCCGTATTAACATCAAATGCCATCAGCACTAACGCCCAAATCCTTGAAGCAAACTCCCAGGCTTTTGGTCTCAATGTCGACCAAAGCGGGGTCGATGGCGTTGCCATTAATCGCAATATAGTCAACTATGACCTTAGCACTGGCTCCAGGTTTTTTGATACAGGCTTTGCTAACACAGGCGTACAAGCTGCAAACACCGACGCAGGCGTAGCTGGAACAGATGATTTTGGCAATCCACTATCGTTTAGCGCCCAATATGCAGAATACCTTGCCAATCCAAGCTATCAAATCATTGATAGTTTAGCCGGCATTGAAAAAATAAAATCCTGTAATTTTCAATCATTATTTGCCAGCAATGGATTTCTTCCACCTTCTCTAACAATAACCAATTACTTCAGACCAGAAGATGGCATTATTCCTGACCCAAATGGCAACAGCAACTGTTATAACAGCAGCTCTGCATCATTTATACCAAACCAAACGGTTGCAGCCATAGAATTAGCAAACCCTGACAGTAAAAAAATGTCATTTGCTACTCAAGCAGCATTTAAGGTCCCCAGCCTGCGTAATATAGAGCTAACAGGCCCCTATATGCACAACGGTAGCATGGCTACACTGGAAGAAGTCATTGAATTTTATGCAAGAGGAGGCAATTTCAATAATGAATTTGAGCATAATTTTATCGCCCAGAACGGCGCAATTGCCTCCAACACAGCTAGCGCCATTCAAAAAAGAGCTGATCTTGTAGCTTTTTTGAAGTCATTAACTGACGAAAGAGTTCGCTACGAAAGAGCCCCTTTCGACCACCCTCAACTGACTATCCCTCATGGCCACCTAGGAAATCAGACTGAAGTGACTAACGGCAACCCACTAGACTCTAGCCTAGCAATTGATAATACACTCGTTTTAGATGCTGTAGGAGCAAATGGACGAGAAACACCTATTGCAACTTTTGAACAGCTTTTAACCCCGTAATCCACAGCATCATGCGAATGAGTATTTTCATATTCGCATGATGCTATCTACTACAAACCAAGACCAAAAGGCTTTAACAAGCTTGAAAGTAAAGAATTTTATGAATAAATTACACAAATTTTTGTTTTTAACCGCTATCAGCAGCTTATATGGAATACAAACCGCACAAGCAACAAGCACATTCCAGTCTCAATCAAGCGTTAGCATAAGCATAGACAACATCACTAACAACACAAATACTGGCGATTATTCAAGCCTGGATATTTACGGCTTATTTGAACCCTCATATCCTATAAAGATCATCACAGGGGATGCTGATTCAAATAAATCTTATACAAGCAGTGAAATTGACTCCGATATTGCCGCAGTCAGTGCTGGAGATAGCTTTAATCAAATATTTAATTCATCTGGAAATGCAAACAATGGCGGCAATGTTGAGGCTTTCTATGAAGCGCTTGGTAGCCTCGAATTTATAAACAACTCCTCAGACAGTTTTACCATTGAATATAGCTTAAACTATATTCTAAATGCTCAAGTAACGGGGGATCACGCCACAAATACAATCGCCATTGGGTATGGCAATATATTAACAGATATTAATTGGGACGAATGGGAAAGAGGAGATGTTTATTTGGATGCCTCCGCTTCGACTGAAATCCCTTTTCTCAACGATGGCATCTCTGCAACACCTTCTTTCAGCTTAACACTGGGAGCCTTTGAATCAAATCTATTCTACGCTGATGTCTCTATAACTAGCTATGCAGAAGCACTAGCAGTAGCTCCTGTTCCTGCACCAGCAGCAGGATGGTTAATGCTTAGTAGCCTCGTCTTTCTTCGCAACTATCGAAAAGCAGGATAATTATTTTTAAGCAGCACAACTGTATTAGCAATTACCCCCTCTCCCTCCTCAACCTTATCCATTTGAAGAAAACTGAGGAGGGGAGCTCTAGCTTTATTGATAACCAAACAGGTCATATGACACACTTTATGCGTGAAACAGCCTGTTTCTGCAACAGAATGTTGCAGCAGAGCTTACCTGGACGCCCCCCCTCCCTTGTAAATTAACACCCTCCACCTCCACACAAAACTAATAATAAATGGCACCTATATTGCTTGCTAGATAATAAATTACAAAATAAATTTACCCAGCCACACTCGCCGAAAGACGAGGTCGGAAAGCCACGGACCTAAAGACTTACACAGGTAGCCGAGCCACCTCCTTGAAGCAACAGGAGAGCAGTAAGAGAACTATCTTCTGCAACAGAGCTTCAGCAAAAAAGAAAACCTAAGCTTATGCGCTTTCAAATCCCTGAATGACATAAGAATATGTATTCTTAAATTAAACGTAACCTTTTAGTCCTTAAACAATTAGTCCTAACGACGTTAAAAATGGAGTAATAACAAAATGAATAAATCTTTATCTTCTGTTATCAAACTAACACTAGTCACCAGCACTTTAATGACCGCTTCAACTGGAGCCTACGCTTTAGGGGTTACGGTAAATGGTGCAACTACCTGGGATGGAGGGACAAATATAGTTGGAATGATGGGAGCGAGCAGCATTACCAAAACAGCTGCTAATGCTGATATTAAATCCTATACCAACAACCCGTCTCTTGCCAATGCTTCCTGGGGACATTTTGGTGCCTGGTATACATTTCATACACACATGGCCTCTGATATCGTTGTTTCAGCAGATGCAAATGGAGCTATTGCCCCAGGTTTCACTGTATGGCGTACAGATGGTGAATTCGATGGAGGTAACGAATCAGGAGGACCTGTTAAAGAAGAATCCACGAATTCGTGGAACACGCCTCATTCTTTTAACCAAGTGGGAAGCCCTGGCGATTGGGGGACTTATTGGATGACAGATGACAGCCTCACAACATCATCAGGGGACAATGGATACACTGCTCACGGCATATTAGAAACAATAGGCTATGCTAATGATGGCGCTACAGCCTTAGGCAATGCATGGGGCGCAGCTGTTGGTAACGGTAGCGACACCACCCCTGGTGATGGCCACGCAGAAATCACTTTAAGCTCTGTAGCTATGGGCTGGTATGTTGTATTTGTTGGCGGTGCGGACGGAAGCTTAGGCACTGGCTCAATTGACTTAACTGTCAGTGAAGTCAGCGCCGTTCCAGTTCCGGCAGCCGTTTATTTATTCGGTAGCGCCATAATTGGATTAGGGGCTAGCTCACGCAGAAAAATTGCTAATGCATAATAAGTACTGACAAGACACAACCTATACTTGCTATTAGTGGGTACTTAATTTTTCTACATCTTTTTTATATTTAGCTTCCATCCTCTTCTACCTTTATATAGGTAGACATTGAGCATACAGCCAACAACCGGTGCAGAGCTTAACGCCTGTATCGGTTTTGTTTTTTAAACCACCCCATTATTTACATTTGCTTTCTGGAGTTCTATATGCCGGCCTTATTCATCAAAAATAAAGCACCTTTAATAGTCTTTTTACTTGCTTATTGCATGGTTAGCAATAACTCCTATGCCAGTGGATTTGGCCCGCTACCCATGAGCCTGTCTGATATGGAAATTCCTCCCACTCCAGGACTACTTGACGGGGCATCTCCTATAGTGATTAATAAAAACAAAGCTATTATATTAGGCAAAGCATTATTTTGGGATAGCAATGTAGGTAGCGACCAAATGGCCTGCGCATCTTGTCACTTTCATGCTGGCGCAGATTCCCGGACCAAAAACCAGCTTTCTCCAGGTGGTAAATCTACCGACATCAGCAAGCAAATATTTGATGATTCCATTTCAGGTCAATCCTTAGGTGCCAATCACACCCTTACCCGGAATGACTTCCCCTTTCACCAAAGACTCATCCCTTCCGATCATACCTCGCCCATCATACATAACACTGACGATGTCAGCTCTTCATCAGGTACTTTCAGCGGAAAATACCAGTCCAGCTCACGCACAAACACGATTGAAGACACATGTGAACGCTCAGCCGACCCGATATTTCATTCAGGTCTTTTAGGTACTCGTCGAGTTGAACCCAGAAATACACCTTCTGTAATCAATGCCATATTCAATCATCGCAGTTTTTGGGATGGCAGGGCCAACAATATCTTTAATGGTAGTAGTCTCTGGGGTGAAAGAGACACAAACAAAGAGACAGGAGTATGGATTAAAATCAATTCACGCAGGGTAAAAAAAGAACGCTTGCACTTAATTAACTCATCCTTAGCATCTCTGGCATTAGCTCCTCCACTCAGCACTACAGAAATGGGTTGTTCAGGAAGGTCATTTCCTGCTATTGGACGAAAATTAATTTATCGAAAACCACTTGAACACCAGAAAGTTCATCATCTGGATAGCGTATTAGGCTCACTAAGTAACAGTAATCCAGACGATCAATTACCAGGGCTCAATACCTCTTACGCCACTCTAATTAAACAATCTTTCGACAAAAAATACTGGTCATACCGTCGTCGTGGCCCATTTGGCACACCTGATGGAGAATTACCTTATACACAAATGGAAGCAAATTTCGGAATGTTTTTTGCCTTAGCCATTCAACTATATCAATCAACTCTTATCTCCGACCAATCAGCTTTTGATCTCAGCGCACGTAACGAAGATGGAATACCTGTTGATCTTAGCCCTTCAGAAATCAATGGCCTTGATATTTTTCGCAGCTCTCTATGTGCACATTGTCACACCGGCCCCAACTTTACCACAGCGTCTATTGCAGCCAATGTAAAATTTGCTGAAATTCATCCGCAAGCATTTGGAAATAGCAAATCAACCGTCAGTACCACCACCAACGTAGTTAACCGAGTTACTCTGTCAGATGGCATTGCTTTTTTTGACACAGGCTATGCCTCAACAGGTGTTACCGAATTAACCTCCGACATAGGAAATGGAGGTGTGGATGACTTTGGGAACCCTCTTTCTTATAGCAAGCAATATCTTCAGTTTCTTGCTGGAAATCATTCAAAAGTTGTTGACCCCGATATTTCCAACGTAAGACCCTGTGACTTCGAGCATTTATTTTCGATAAACATGATATACCCAATTCCGCAAAATAATTTTTTCACCTTAGAAGATGATATAAAACCTCAAGAGCAATCGACTCAAAATTGCTACCGTATAATAAATGCCACTTTACCAACTGAAGCAGTTGCGGCTGCAGAATTACAAAGCCCTACAAACCATAAAATGCTTCATGCCGTAAACGGTGCCTTCAAAATCCCTTCCCTAAGAAACATTGAATTAACTGGCCCCTATATGCATAACGGAGGCATGGCAACACTTGATCAAGTTCTTGAGTTTTATTCGCGCGGCGGCAACTTTGATACGCAAGCTAAACATACCACCAGTATTTTTTCGCCGGAGTTATTGAGGTCTGAGCAAAATCGTGCAGATTTAATCGCCTTCCTTAAAACATTAACTGATGATCGCGTGCGATATGAAAAAGCACCTTTTGACCATCCCGAAATTAAAATCCCTCATGGTCACAATTTATCTGCCCACACTAGCAACCCACTCTCTACTGAGCTTGCACAAGATGAATTTCTAATTATTGAAGCTGTTGGTGCTGAAGGCCGCATAGACCCATTACTTCCTTTTGAAGAATATTTAGCCGATTAGTTTTCACTGATTGCATTAATCTTCATCGAACTAACAACAGTTATATTTCTATAGAGACGTTACATGCAACGTCTCTATTTCATCATCTTCACTGCCTTGCCAGAAATGATTCGAACAGCCGGTTCATTTTCTAAAGTTGTTTTCATTCTGTTTTTCAAGGCTTTTGAGCTACCTCTAAGGCTACATAAATGTATTTACGCCGCACCTTGAAGGACAGAATAGACGCTATCAAGGGGATTTTCTCATAGCCATTTAAAAAAACAACGCCTTATTCTTTCATCATTTGTAACCAGCAAAAGACTGACAACATTTAACCAGAGTCATCTCACACCCAATCTTCGTGCGAACAGTTTTGTTATTTATGATCACTAATTACTCAATACTTCCCCCCACCTTCCCTTTCTCATCCATCCACAAACATGACACCCCCAACTCTTTCAACCAGCTCTTAGCCTTTTTTTCTTTTAACATGGCAATAGTTGATATACTGCCAGCAATAACACACTGCTCTGCAATAACGGTTATTGAAGAAAAACCCCTAACTGGCCAGCCTGTTTTAGGATTAAGAATATGACTATACCTTTTACCATTTAGAATAATACAGCGCTCATAATCACCACTACTGGCAACCCCTCCCCGAAAGACATTAATACTGGACATTAATTGCCCTTGCTTTCTTGGGTGCCTTATACCAACCGACCATGGCCGACCATCGGCATGAGGCCCGATAATTTTTATATCCCCCCCCAAATCCACCAAACCATGCTGTATACCCTGTTGCATACAAATAGTGGCCGCCCTATCTACCGCATACTCTTTCCCTATGCCACCAAAATCCAGTTGCATTCCTTTTTCTGCAAAACTCAGACTATCGCCAGCCAAAATTACCTTATCCCAGCCAATACGTGCTAATACAGCCGTAATCTGCTTTTGCCTTGGAATAACTTGTGATTTAAAATCCCATACCTCTCTAAGCACACCAGAGCTTATATCAAACAAGCCTTCACTCTGTTGAAAACAGGTATCCGCATAATTCAACAAAGCAACAGTTTCTTCATCAACCTGAATAGAACTGCCCTGCTCCGCAACCCGATTAATTGCTGTTAAAACACTATCTTCTCGATAGCGTGAATATTTGTGCTCAATGCGTAGAACATCTGCAATAACAAGATTTGCAATATGCTGAGCCTGAGTTTTAGTGCTTGAATATAGCTGAATATCACAAGCTGAACCAAGCGCTTTAAATGGAAAATGAAAAAGTGAACTTTGCATGCCTTTGTAAAAAGATGACCATAGATTTATTGTAAGCTTTCAATCATAGCGTAAATAAAGCCCCTCAGGCCTACTTTAAAATATATAAACTCAATCATTCCAATACTGTTCGTTACTACCCAACAATACCCTCTCTAGAAATTAGCCAAAGCTTGTGGCTAACCAGGAAACCATAAATAAAAACAGGTCATTTCACACACTAGCGTGTCATTTCACTTGCTATTTAACCAAAAAAAACTATAAATAAATATAATACCCTTAAAAATCATACCATTAAAAATTGGCACAGTTAGTGCTTTTAATATATTAACTACAAAAGAGATGGAATTCCCTAAGAAGGATTTTTTTGTAGCCTATTTTGCCACCCTCGTCGCAAGGCGGG
>ENA-ORXI01002228-ORXI01002228.1-sediment-metagenome-genome-assembly--contig:-NODE-2228-length-14119-cov-8.141006_pt1 | contig 14119 bp, 13 predicted proteins | sample MGYA00237861_ERZ511468 | MGnify/ENA primary metagenome ERZ511468 (study PRJEB26299, sample SAMN06266213) | sediment metagenome | isolation source: Hudson Canyon methane seep mesocosm | place... | reverse complement strand
CTCATAGTCGGTTTAGGCAATCCAGGTTCTGAATACGAAGCGACTCGCCATAATGCTGGTGCTTGGTTTATCTCAGAGATTGCCCGCGCATATAATATTCAGCTAAAAGCCGATAAAAAGTTCTTTGGACTCAGTGGCCAAGGCCGCATTGATGGCCAAGACGTTTGGTTATTATTTCCAACGACTTTTATGAATAAAAGTGGTCAAGCCGTACAGGCGCTAGCGAACTTTTACAAAATTAATGCCGACGAAATTTTAGTCGCCCATGATGAGTTAGATTTACCATCAGGGGTCGCCAAGCTAAAAACCGGCGGCGGTCACGGTGGCCAAAATGGCCTACGTGATATCATTGCCTGCTTAGGTAATAATAAAAACTTTCATCGTCTGCGCATTGGCATTGGCCATCCAGGGGATAAAAGTCGAGTGACTGGGCACGTATTAGGTCGCCCCAGCGCCGATGAAAAAACACAAATGGACGCGACAATTGATGAAGCCAGTCGCGTATTACCCGATGCCTTAAAAGGCGATTGGGGTAAAGCCATGAACAGACTTCACTCTTTTAAAGCATAGAATTAGCTAATTAATATAGGACATCACGATGGGTTTTAAATGCGGAATCGTTGGTCTACCCAACGTTGGTAAATCGACTCTTTTTAACGCTCTGACCAAAGCCGGCATCGGCGCAGAGAACTTTCCTTTCTGTACCATCGAGCCTAACTCAGGCATGGTGCCAATGCCTGATGCCCGTCTTGACGCATTAGCAGAAATTGTTAAGCCAGAAAAAGTTTTGGCAACAACGATGGAATTCGTAGATATCGCTGGTCTAGTAGAAGGTGCTTCGAAAGGTGAAGGTCTGGGTAACCAGTTCTTAGCCAATATTCGTGAAACCGACGCGATCGCTCACGTTGTACGCTGCTTTGAAGATGAAAACGTAATTCACGTTGCCAATAAAATTTCCCCAGCTGACGATGTTGATATCATCAATACTGAATTGGTTTTAGCGGACTTAGAGTCTTGCGAAAAGCAATTATCTCGCGTAACTCGTGTTGCTAAAGGTGGCGCCAAAGACGCAGTACAGCAAAAAGGGTTATTAGAAACCTTAGTTGCACATTTAAGTGACGGCCTACCAGCACGCACATTAGTAAAAGAAGATGGCGACTACGCGCTTTACGATCAATTTCACCTGATCACGTTAAAGCCTGTAATGTACATTGCTAACGTTAGCGAAGATGGTTTTGAAAACAATCCACACCTAGATGTCGTTAACGAAATCGCCGCTGCAGATAAAGCGGTTGTTGTGGTGGTTTGTAATCAGATCGAAGCTGAAATTTCTGAATTAGACGACGAAGAAAAATCTGAGTTCTTAGAAGATATGGGCATGGAAGAAGCCGGTCTTGACCGTGTAATTCGTGCAGGCTATGAGCTGCTAGGTTTGCAAACTTACTTCACCGCAGGCGTTAAAGAAGTACGCGCTTGGACAGTTCCAGTAGGCGCAACCGCTCCAAATGGCGCAGGTGTAATCCACACAGATTTCGAAAAAGGCTTCATCCGTGCAGAAGTCATTGCTTATGATGATTTCATCGAATACAAAGGTGAATCAGGTGCTAAAGATGCGGGTAAGTGGCGTCTAGAAGGTAAAGATTATTTGATTAAAGATGGTGACGTTATGCATTACCGTTTTAACGTTTAAGCTTAACGTTCAATTAGCATTGAGATTACTTTATCCCGAATAAAGTAATCTCTCTTTTTAATATACTCCCAGCTTTACTCTTTTTCCTTTCTTTATTCTTCTTTACCTCCGTGTTCTCCGTGCCCTCCGTGGTGAATAGCTTTTCTAGGCCATTAATTCACTTAGCCGCCAAAACTAAGAAAAAGCATTTACCACGGAGAACACGGAGCGCTTCGCTTCACGGAGAAAAGATAAAGAAAAATATCTAAGCTCCCATCAATTCTGCCAGCTCAGCATCTTCTCGAGCAACTCGCTCTTCTTCTTCTTTTTCTTCGTGGGTTTTTTCTAGTGATAGCCCCGCTAAAACTGAACTAGCTTCTTCTGCGGCTTGGGCACCTTCGGACTCCGCCAGCTTAATACGTAGGCGTAAATTATTCTCCGAATCGGCATTTTTCAATGCTTCTTCCATGCTGATTTTTCCCGCTTGCTGCAGTTTAAATAACGCCGCATCAAAGGTTTGCATACCTAAGTTTTCCGACTTAGCCATGATTTCTTTAATCGAGTCGGTATCCCCTTTATATATAAGGTCTTGGGTAGTCTTATTGCCTAATAAAACTTCCACAGCGGCAACACGCTTACCATCAATTGTTGGGATCAAGCGCTGGGAAATAATCGCCTGCATATTCAAGCCGATATCTTGCAGGATTTGCGCATGACGCTCTTGAGGAAAGAAATTGATAATACGATCTAACGCTTGGTTGGCGTTATTAGCGTGCAAAGTAGAAATGGCTAAGTGCCCTGTTTCCGCAAACGCTAACGCATGCTCCATGGTTTCCGCATCACGAATTTCACCAATCAAAATTACATCAGGGGCTTGGCGTAAAGTATTCTTCAACGCCGCATGGAACGACTTGGTATCAACCCCAACCTCGCGCTGATTTATGATTGATTTTTTATGGGTATGAACAAACTCAACCGGGTCTTCAATGGTGATGATATGACCTGCCGAAGTCTCATTTCTATGATCAATTAACGACGCGAGCGAGGTTGATTTACCCGAGCCAGTACCACCAACAAATAAAATTAAGCCGCGTTTAGACGTGATAACTTTCTTCAATACTGCCGGTAAGCCTAAATTATCGAACTTAGGGATATCCGTCACAATGTTACGGGCAACCACAGAGACTTCATTACGCTGACGAAACATATTTAAGCGAAAGCGACCACCCGCCGGCAAGCTGATCGCCATATTGAGCTCCATCTCTTTCTCGAACTCTAGCTTCTGATCGGCATCCATAACCTGCTCGATCATTTTTTCAATCTGACCAGGCTTCAAAGCTTCTTTGCTTAACTGCTTTAGTGTTCCTTGGAATTTAGCGCTGGGAGGAGCTCCCGTACTTAGATAGAGATCTGAACCATCATGTTTGGCGAGTACTTCTAGATATTTTCGAATCGGCATAAAATCACTTTATTATTATCGCTACAACGTCAGCAATTATAATAAATGAATCAACAATACGGAATGTGACCTAGTCGCGATCTAGTGATATTTCATTAGAACAAATATTCACTATTTCGAATAGTCGCATTATTTTGGCTTTCGATTATTCTGCAATCGCTCGAGCTCAGCATCTTCTAACGCTCGCTGCTCATCCGCTTGCTTTTCTTCATCGGTTTTCTCTAACGACAAGCCTTCGAAAGCAGAAGGCTCTTTCGCAGATTCAGCTTGCTCTTCTGAACCCGTAGTGTCCGTTGCTCCATCCCCCTCAGCCAACTTAATTCGCAAGCGTAAGTTGTTCGCAGAGTCCGCATTTTTTAAGGCCTCATCCAAGGTGATTTTACCCATTTGCTGTAACTTAAATAAAGCCGCATCAAAGGTCTGCATACCTAAGTTTTCTGATTTGCCCATAATCTCTTTAATCGAGTCGATATCACCTTTATAGATCAAGTCTTGAATGGTTTTAGTACCCAATAAGACTTCAACCGCGGCAACACGCTTATTATCTACCGTCGGTACTAAACGTTGAGAGATAATCGCCTGCATATTCAATCCCACATCCTGCAGGATCTGAGCATGACGCTCTGAAGGGAAGAAGTTGATGATGCGATCCAAAGCTTGGTTAGCATTATTCGCGTGCAATGTTGAAATTGCTAGGTGTCCGGTTTCCGCAAAGGCTAGCGCATGCTCCATAGTCTCAGCATCACGGATCTCACCAATCAAAATCACATCAGGGGCTTGGCGTAAGGTATTCTTCAATGCGGCATGGAATGACTTAGTATCCACCCCTACTTCACGCTGATTAATGATGGATTTTTTATGGTTATGGACAAATTCCACGGGGTCTTCAATGGTAATGATATGCCCTGCGGACGTTGTATTTCGATGATCAATCAGGGAGGCCAAAGAAGTCGACTTACCTGAACCTGTTCCTCCAACAAATAAGATCAGACCACGCTTAGAAGTAATCACCTGCTTAAGGATTTCTGGTAAACCAAGATCATCGAAACGCGGAATATCGGTGACAATATTACGCGCAACCACAGACACTTCATTTCGCTGACGGAACATATTCAAACGAAAGCGTCCGACCCCCGGCAGACTAATCGCCATATTCAGCTCGAGTTCATGCTCAAACTCATGAACCTGGTCCTCGTCCATCACCTCCTTCACCATTTCAGCAATTTGCCCAGGCTTTAGTGGCTCCTTACTGAGTGGCTTTAATACCCCCTGAAATTTGCCACTCGGTGGTGCCCCCGTACTCAGATAGAGATCAGAACCATCGTGTTTTGCTAATACTTCGAGGTATTTTTTGATAGGCATGAGCAGAGTCCACTTTTCTATCTATTATCTTTCGAATGTGGCATCAAAGATGATGCTAATAGAAAAAGTTTAGCAGGCTCTACTCGTTTAGCAGGGCAAATATTGATCGATATTGTTGTTAAATGTAGCTTTCTAAGGCCTCAGTTACACCGGGTTATCAATATCAATAAAACGAACCTCAAGATCAAAGTTATCGGCTAAATGCTGTCCTAGCGCGCGCGCCCCATAGCGTTCTGTCGCATGATGACCCGCGGCAAAAAAATGAGTCCCCGTTTCAATCGCTAAATGATGACTTGGCTCAGAAACCTCACCGGTTAAATAGGCATCAACCCCAGCATCAACTGCATATTGTAAATACCCTTGAGCACCCCCAGTACACCAAGCAATCGTTTCAATGATTTCTTCAGCATCAGGGCCAAGGTGTAATGGCTCACGCTTTAAACACTCCCCTAGCCAAGCGGAAAAAGCTCGTGCAGGCATAGGTCTTGGCAAACGCCCAATCAAGCCAGGCACACTCGGATCTGAAGGATCTAAACCTGATTCAATCTTCAAACCTAATACTTCCGCTAACTGTGCATTATTGCCGAGCTCAGCATGATTATCGAGCGGCAGGTGGTAAGCAATTAAATTGATATCATGGGCGAGTAGCGCTTGGATTCTTTTTTTCTTAATACCGGTAATACACTCATTTTCACCGCGCCAAAAGTAGCCATGATGAACCAAGATTGCATCCGCCCCCTCAGTAATTGCACGATCGACCAAGGCTTGGCTCGCCGTTACTCCGGTAACAATTTTATTAATGGTTTCAGTGCCTTCTACTTGCAAACCATTAGGGCAATAATCTTTGCACTTCCCTGGCTGCAATAATTCATTTAGGTACTGCATTAAATCGTTACGTTTTATACTCATGATCAATCCTAATTCTGCATAACAGCCATAAATCGAGTACACTCATTTTATCTGAAATGAGTGACTATCAACATTGCGGTAAAGAAAAGATGCGACAATCAAATAACTGGTTAACCCTGTATTTAATTCCTATCCTTCTGGGGTTAATTATTGCCTTACTCATTATCTTGATCAAGCCCGATTGGTTCCCCCAATTCAGCCGAGTGGCTCACTCGCCCTCCATTAGCGAAACTCAAAGCCAAACGAATACGTCTTCTCCAGAACACATAGGCCCCGTCAGTTATTCTAAAGCCGTGGGTATCGCGGCGCCGGCCGTCGTCAATATATTTACCCAAAGAGTAGTCAAACAGCAACAGCATCCATTATTAAACAACCCTTTTTTACGCCGCTTTTTTAATAACCAGCCGAATGAACGCATGCAGTCGAGCTTGGGTTCTGGGGTTATTATGAATCAAGCAGGTTATATTCTCACCAATCATCACGTTATCGCAGGGGCTAGCGAAATTCGTGTCGCTCTACACGATGGCCGCGAAGTACCCGCAACACTTATTGGCAGCGATGCTGAAGTTGATTTGGCCGTATTAAAAGTCAACTTGATGAACCTGCCTTTTATTCGAATAGCCGAGCAAGGGCCGCTCAATATTGGTGATGTGGTTCTCGCCATCGGTAATCCCTTTGGGGTTGGCCAAACCGTCACCATGGGCATTGTCAGTGCTCTAGGCCGCAATCAACTGGGGCTCAATACCTATGAAGACTACATTCAAACCGATGCCGCCATTAACCCTGGGAACTCTGGTGGTGCATTAATTAATGCACACGGTGAATTGGTCGGAATTAATTCAGCGATTTATTCTAAATCAGGGGGATCCCAAGGCATCGGCTTTGCCATTCCTGCCAACAGCGCGGCTCAGGTATTAGCCGATATTACTCAGTTTGGACAAACCATACGCGGCTGGATGGGTATCGAAGTACAAGAGGCCACACCGGCATTATTAACCAGCATTGGATTGCCAACGGCTCTAGAAGGATTAATCGTTACCGGACTGTCTTTAAACGGCCCTGCACAACAGTCAGGATTAATGATCGGTGACATTATTACTTCGCTCAATAATAAGGACAGTTTTAATGCAAAGTCAGCAATGAACCAAATAGGCTCATTACGCCCCGGTGAAAATATCAGTATCGAATTCATGCGCTCTGGTCGCTTACAAAGTACCGTTGCCATTGCGGGAAAAAGAGAAAAACCGAGTCAATAAACACTTGCAAATTTCTATTTATTTGAAACTAAAATAAGCGAAATTTATTTAGCCAAAATAATAATAAAAGTTCGCTATAAATTACAATTTTGGCCTAGCCTTTTTCGCAGGGTCGATTAGAATGCTCAACCTTTTTTCGCATCCAAGATTTGAGAAGTATTTTGATCGTTTTTACCCTTACCAATGATGTTACCGACGAAGTGTTTGTTGGCACGACCAAAGACAGCGTAGAAGAGCGCTGGAAGCAATACCAAGACGCTGCAAAGCTTGATCATACCGCAGCGCGTTTATTCAAAGATATCCGCGATTATGGCGCCGACAAGTTTACTATTTCTGAATACGCCGCTGCGTACGACAGAGAAGATTTGAAGGACATGTTTGAAGAAGCCATGGAAGAATTTAATGGCATCAGTCTTGTAGGTGTTAAAACGACCAAACCAAAGCCAATTAAAGTAGCGCCTAAAAAAGCGGCACCGAAGAAAACCGCGGCCAGCAAAGCGCGTAATGCCCATGGCCCTGTTACTACGATATTAGCCAAACCAAAAATCTCTTCTGGCCGAACAAATTCAGCGGCGAAAGAACGTGCGATTAAAGAAGCGATTGCTGAAGAAAAAGCAGAACGCGAGTCTCAAAAATTAGCCAAAGCCGCTGCAGAAGCGCAAGAAATGCGCGATATCATGGCACGTTTAGATAACCGAGGTTCTTCTCTTAAAAAGCGTTAAGAAGCGCTCAGCTTTTAACCGTAAGCTTTTTAAAACGAAACCTAAAAATTGCCGCTGTTATAGCGGCTTTTTTATGCTAACCCGTTAACCCACTACCTAACTGCTCACTCAAAAAATCAAAGACCAACCTAACCTTTTTACTGGTATGCAATTCTCGATGACATACCAGCCACATATCCAGCTCAATGGGAATAAAATGATCGACAAACGCCGGCTCTAATTCAGGATAACGTGCCGCAATATTATCGGGTAAAAACGCCAGCGCCCCACCTTGTAATATCATCTGCAATTGCACCAATTGATTTTTACAGATCACCGTAAATTGATCGCTGCGAACGGGAAAGCCCATATTCGATAAATAATCTTTCATTTGATCACTGTGATCAAAACCGATGAGTTGTAAATTACTCACCTCCACCGGAGCCTTATTAGCAAAGTGTTTTATATAATCTTTATGTCCATATAAATATGCTTTTTCACTACCGATTTTTTTAGTAATTAAATCAGGCTGAGTCGGTCGCTGATAACGAATCGCGACATCCGCTTCACGGCGTTTCAAATCGCTAATGGCATTAGAAACCTGTAACTCCAATTGAATATTCGGCGCGTACTCTTTGAATTTTGAAATAAGCGGCGCAAAGCGAAAGTAAGCATCCAACTCGGTTAGCGAGATACACACTTCCCCGCTAACGTCGTTGCTTTGCCCTTGAGCGACTAACGAAAATTGATTTGCCGCTTCCGCCATTTGCTTAACGTAGTCATACAAGCGCACACCACTTTGGGTCAACGACAAACCTTTGCCAACCCGCTCAAACAGCGTCACCTTAAGCTGCTCTTCTAGGCCAGATATCTGTCGCCCCAAAGTAGGCTGACTCATGCCCAGAGCACGCCCTGCTGCCGATAGCGAACCTTCATCCGCAACCACGAGAAAGGCTCGTGCATGATTCCAATCAAACTGTAGATGTTTCCAATCCATTTAACCGACTACCTCTGCAACATTGCCGCCCCAATCCATTCAAATATGAATAGATACAATACAACTTTAGCCAATACCCAAACATTTATGAATCAATATACTGATTAAATCCTCTACAAACAATTGATCAGTCAGGAGAACACCATGAAGGTTTTAGTATTAGGCGCAACTGGGGCGACGGGCCGACATGTCGTACACATGCTTTTACAGCAACAGCATCACGTTGTAGCTCTAGTGCGCAATACAGAGACATTGTCTGCCCTCGATACCGAGTTTGGTAACCAGCTCACTCAAATCAAAGGTACCGCCCTCACCTTAAGTGATAGCCAGCTATCAAGTCTGATTGCAGAAGCGGATGGGGTAGTAACTTGCCTAGGACACAACCTAACCTTAAAAGGCGTCTACGGTGCTCCACGCATGCTGGTAAGAGACAGTATTAAGCGGATCGTTAATCTGACCTCAGCAGTACGCGCAAATCCGTTAAAAATGGTATTAATGAATTCAAGTGGTGTACGTAATAAAGACCAGCACGAACCCATCTCATTCATGCAACATCTTGTTATAGGTTTAATCCGCGCATTACTACCGCCTCACAGAGATAACGATCAAGCGGCTGACTATTTACGTACACTGGATGTTTCAAAGACTCAATTACAATGGACGATCGTTCGTCCTGATGCGCTGATCGATCAAGATGAAAACGAAGAATATGATCTATACCCTGCCCCAATACGCAGTGCCATTTTTGATTCGGGACAGGTTAGCCGCATCAATGTGGCACGCGTGATGAGTCGCTTATTAATTGACCCTGAGCTATGGCATCACTGGCAAGGAAGAATGCCGGTGGTCTATAACTCGGCGTAATAATGGAATACCGTCTTAGCAACCTAAGAGCTATCTATGATTGCTAAGACGAATGACTTGCTATTGCAAGATAAAAAATTAATTAAAGAAATATTGTCCCATTAAACCTACAACACGCCCAGGTACTAGAGTAACAACGTTACCTTGCGGAGCAACCCACTCATAATCATAGATCTCTTGTTCGTGGTCAAACACGTTATTGATATAGGCGTCTACTTGCCAGCTTTGTTCTTTATAGCCAGCAGTCACATGTGATAAGTAATAACCTTTAGTCTTATTTTTATTGTCTAGTTTAGTAAAGGCTTCGCCCGTATATTGAGTTCTCCACTTAGTATTAAAGCCTTCACCAAGATCAAAACCGATCGCAGCAGCAACATTCAGATCAGGTGAATAAGTAAAGCGGTTGCCAGAATAATCATTATTACCAGAAACAAACTTTTTAAATTCTGTGTCAGTATACCCAGCATTAAAACTTGAGTTGAAACCGTTGTCAGCTTTAAAGAACACATCTAGCTCAGCTCCTTGAGCAATGGAAGAACCAGCATTAGCGGTTTGTTGATCAAAAAGAGTACTAGAAAGAACTTCCGTAACCTGCTGATCTTTCCAGTCAAGATAGAAAATATTGGCATTCACAACTAGGCTATCTTCCAACCAAACAGAACGTAATGCCAATTCATGATTACTTAACGTTTCTGCGTCATAATCATACACATTACCACCACCAATATTTAAATCACTCCCGCCAGAGCGATAGCCTTTAGAGAATGAGTAACCTAACGTAAGATCGTTATTAACATCCCAGCTTAAGCCGAATTTAGGCAGCCACTCTTTAAATGTTTTGTCTTTTTTAAGATCAGCACCACCATTTAAACTTAACAAAAAACCATCAACAGTGGCATTGGTTCCACCTGCCGGTAAACCAAAAGCTGCGTCAGCGGCACTTAAGTCTTTTTCACGGATAGCGACGGCACCACTTTTAAATTCACGTTTTTCTTGGTTATAACGTAAACCTAACGTTAACGTTACATCATAAGGTAAACTAAAATCTGTTTCATTAAACACAGCCAAAGCATCAGTCGAGTCATGAGCACCGTTCACGGCTTGAGTCACAGGAATATAGACCGTTCCCGATGGGATTAACGGATTAAATGTAAAAGCATCAACCATAGTGGCATTTCGACCATCCGCACTGGTTTTTTCCTTAGCGATATACAAACCGGTTGCTGATACGATGCGGTCACTTTCAAAAGTTAATTTTAATTCTTCGCCAAAATGACGATTAGTGCTGTCTTGCTGAAAGGGCAAGTAAATCGAATCAATAGGGCCATCTAAGAACTTACCAACATTGGGCGAACCAGGTTGGCTGCGGTCAAGGTCTGTAGTATAACCGCTATCCGTTTTAGACCAGGTTGTTAAACTCGCAAATGACCACTGATCACTCAGCATACTTTTCACATTTAAAATGCCGTATAAACGTTCGTCTTCAAACTTAGGTTTTATGTCTTGAGACGCTTTGAAATCACCAGCTTTGCAAGGAAGATCTGCGGTGCTTTGCACTTCTGTACAGGTTAAGGCTGAACCTTTTTTACTGTTATCATTGCCAACCGTTAACTGCGCGCTGAATTGATAGCTCGGCTGAAATAGCAAACTGGCTTTGTAAGATTCATTATCTAAAAAGTCATGTTTCTCATCATCAAGATAAATATTAGTAATTTGACCATCATTTTTCTGCTGATCAGCCGTCACACGTAACGCTAAGGTATCGGTTAAGGTTAGATTCCCCATTGCACTCAATAGCTGCGAGTTGTATGACCCTAAACCCGCTCGAACAGCCCCTGAATTATTAAACTCCGGTTTTTTACTGGTAATAAATACGGCACCAGCAGCAGAACTTTGACCAACACTGGTCGACATTGGACCTTTAGCAACAACAACCTGATCGACATCCCAAAGAGGAATACTTTGATCAATACTTGATTGAGGCAAAGGTAAGCCATCGATCAATACAGAAGCCAAGCTCCCCTTTCCTGTACCCGCAACACCGCCAGATTGAATACCCCGAATAGCAAATTCATTACTATTACCATATGTCACAGTGCTTACATTACTCATTTCACTGAAGGCAGCGGATAAATCCAATGCACCCGATTGAGCTAATTCATCCCCCGTCGCTACACTTATTCCAGAAATTGTATCTTGAATCTCACGATCAATCTTTTGCCCCTTCACAACGACGGTATTTAACTGCAATCCCTCGCTCTCTTTTTCATCATTCGTTATTGTCTCCGCTGTCGTCATCAACGAGGCTAATAATAACGCTGAGGCTACGCCAGCGCGTCTAACTATAAAACCAATTAATTGAGTATTTTTCATGATCTTGATCCTACGGCAAAAGCATTACATTTATTTGCCGAGATGCTAACACGAATCATTATCGTTTGAATACGTTAAAATTAAATTTATTTTTAGCTTAAACTTCGTTGATTTCACTGGAACATCACCTTACCCCGTTCGCTAACTTGGCAGCATCCCAAACTAGGAAGCGATCTATTACTGACTATCGAATCTTTGTATAGCCGTACCTTACACATTGCTTCAACAACCCACCTCCAGTCGTATGCTTCATAAACACGAAACAGCAATGGCTAAAATTAATAAGAGCGCAACCAAGTGTGTGGAGTATAAAAGCTAGATTTTTTATGTATTGCTATTTACAACATCCGTTATGCCTGTACGTTCAATAATGTCAGTTTTAAAGCCATCAATACTTTTCTGGTTTTTTTTGACCCAATACTGCTCAATGCCATCTGTTCCTTGCTTTTCAGACCATTTAGCCAAGTCATCACGATCACAGTTGTAGCTAAAGTATGGGACAGACATTCCACAAGAAGACTGAACTAAATGGATATCTAAAATAAATATTTGTCTAGCAGCTACACTGAGTGGGAACTTAGAATTGTATTTTTTCCACTCTTTATCTTTTTGATGCAGAACCCTAGCTTTACCGTAAGCCCGGAGAATTAACGGCTTGCCTTCAAAGGAACAGAACATGACCGTCATTCTAGGTGTTTGTAGAACATGAGAAGCCGATTCATTACCACTGCCGGTAAGATTTAACCAAGCGATTTCTTTAGAATTAATGACGAAGTGGTTATGGTTTTACAATAACGAGCGGCCACATAAAGCAAATGGTGGTAGGCCACCATTGATGGCTGCTTAACTTCTACTTTTAGCGTCAGTTAAAAATGGGAGGATTACCGAACGATCGATAGTAAATTATATTATTGGTTATTACTGTAGTGTTAGGCCACACAGTCATAATAATGGTAAAAGCCCAAATGAGGTTGAAAGGATATACTGGAAAGCCTCTTAACTTGTGGCCAAATTTTGTTGACCACTACACTTCTCGGATTTTCTGTTTATGATCTTCATCAGTAAATTTCTGAGCCTGAAAATAATGCTCTACAGTTAACCACCACTGTCCATCCACCTCTATGCCATGTTTAGAGAAATTGGAGAATTCGCCATATTCATCAGTTTTTGTGTAAAAGTAAATTGTCATAATATTTGAATGTAACGCTTTAGCTAACGGGCGTGCGTCTAGCACGTCCAATGGAGGCCGTATTTTTGGCCGTAATGCCTTTCAGCGTATTGTTACAAGGCTTCATTATTTAACCTTTACCCTTACAGTTTGCACAACTCTTTGGAATAGAAGGCCAGCCATCAAAACCTACTGATACACCATAATTTTTACCACAAGCCATACAATTAATTGATGTCACTTTATGCATCCAAAATAAAATAGATATTAAGAACACTACTGGACATACAACAAAAAACACCCAATTGAGGCCAAAATACTCAGCTGAGAATATTATGGCAGTCTCGACACCAGCAATAACTAATAAAGACAAAGCGGTGGTAATGAATATTTTAGATTTCATATTGCCTTGTAACGCCGTGCGCAGCGGCTTGTAAAAATGGCGGTTGTTTTGCGGCCTTTTGCAAAACAAGTGACAGTTTTACAAGTCCGTTGCCGCACCTTGTTAGGTTAATTACCAGAATTTCCACCATTTTTTTGCTTCTTCGTATATTTTTGCATCATTAAACACTAATTCAGAGTTTATTTGATGATTAATAAAATATTTATCTATTATCGAACGATCTTTTTTTCGAAAACAAATACCTATCATTTTGGAATATACTGAAGGAGAATTTACTGAATCATTAAGAATTATAGAGAAGCTTTCAGAAAGATGATCCTGCACTAAGTGTATTAATAGATCTTTAATATCCCAATTATGAGCATTCAAGTACATGTTAGTTAATTTTTCAGAATAAGCGGAAATAACATATTCACGCAACGCCTCAATACTTTCCAAAGAATCACTATTTAGTGCTTCATCAAGCGCTGTAAAAAATTCATCTTCAGGGACGGAATACTTGCCAACTACTCCTCCAAGTTCAGGAACATAAGTAAGTACATTAAACCCATCCGCTAGATTTTGAAGGTGAGTAAAAACATTATTATTATTAAATGTGACTATTAGATAACCATCATTTTTATCTAATAGTATCTCTTCAGTCCAAGGGCTAGAACTCAATTCATCATTTGAGGACTCCTTGATAGCAGGATAGTGCTTTAAAACTACTTCACAAAATTCGATAAACCTTGAATTGACTTTCCAGTTAATGGCGCGCCCTTGAATTATATTCGAATAAAGGTCCTCAAGGTCTTGAGACTGTGCATCAGTAAAGTTTGAAAAAAATGCTAAATGGTAATTCATATCATATACCTAACGCTTTTGTTGTGGGGCGGTGATACGTAGCGAGGAACGAGCGAAGTTTAACCGTCCCAGCCCCGCAGGGGCGCACACCAACTCATTGTTATGCATTTCTACA